>Ga0209831_1002048_pt1 | contig 17833 bp, 3 predicted proteins | sample Maine_Asex4_meta_FD_187451 | JGI IMG/M metagenome (GOLD analysis project Ga0209831, IMG submission 187451) | Marine algal microbial communities from Maine, USA - Maine_Asex4_metaG (SPAdes) (version 2) | ecosystem: Host-associated > Algae > Red algae > Unclassified | place: Maine, USA | collected...
AATACATGGATTATTATCATCAGGATCATTTTGCGGATCATTAATATCTATACCTGGGAAATAGCCATCTCCATCTACATCTACCGCCACACAAGCAAATACATTAGGATTCGGGTCACAAGCACTCAAAGGATCACTATCAATAGCAGGGTTATAATTTCCATCTCCATTTGTTTCTTCAGAATCTGACAAACCATCTCCGTCGCTATCTGAATTTGCATCAAATGGATCTGCATCCGCTGTATCTTCTACACTATCATTATCATCATCTGTATCAATTTCATTTATAATGCCATCTCCATCAAAATCACAATTGGGATAAATTGGATTAGGCGCACAGTTGTTGAGTGGATCTGTTTCTCCAAAATCAATTACACCATCTAAACTAATATCTTCTTTACCATCAGCTATATTATCTCCATCCGTATCAGGGTTTAATGGATCTGTTTCCGTATCTTCTGTTTCTCCATTTTGATTGCTATCCTCTATACCATCTAATATGCCGTCATCATCGGTATCTTCATCCAAAGGATCCGTATCTATACCTTGATTATAAATGCCATCTCCATTTGTTTCTATCGCATCTGGTATCCCATCTCCGTCGGTATCAGAATCTCCATTCCACGGATCCTCATCCAAACCATCAATTACGCCATCATTATCATCATCTGTATCGTCTTGATTTACAACACCATCTCCGTCGAAATCACAGAAACCCGCCTTTTCATCAGGTACACAAGGATCGCTATCATCTGGATCATGAGCTGGGCTATCCATAGGAAAATCAGGAGAATAAAAATCTCCATCTAAATCGACTCCATCGCAAGCATCACTATCAGAACTAGGGTCACAAGGATTCAAAGGATTAGAACCATCCAGTGATTCCTGCCCATCGTTAATGCCATCTTTGTCTGTGTCTTCATCCAATGGATTAGTATCTGTACCTATATCATAAATGCCATCTTCCCCTGTTTCTTCGGTATCTAAAATACCATCACTATCACTATCTGAATTAGCATTTAATGGGTCAATATCGTCTACATCTAATACCCCATCATTATCATCATCCGTATCCTCTTGATTTAAAATACTATCTCCGTCAAAATCACAAACCGCAAATAAAGGCGCAGGATCACAAGGGTCCGTACCATCAGATTCGCTATTATCATTCAAACCATTTTGGTTAATATCTTCGTCTTGGTCATTAACGCCATCACTATCAGAATCGGCCTGTGCAGGATTTAATTCACCTGGGTCTAATTCCCCATTTTGATTTCTATCTTCTAATCCATCTGCAATGCCATCGCCATCTGTATCAGGACTCAAAGGATCAGAATCTATTCCTACATCATAAGTCCCATCTCCACCTGTTTCTATAATGTCTGTAATTCCATCAGAATCAGAATCAGAATTAGGGTCATTTGGATTTATATCATCTGCGTCCAAAACACCATCGCCATCATCATCCAGATCGTCATCATTAATAATGCCGTCTCCATCAGAATCACAGCCCCCTTCATCTTCCACACTTGGATCACAAGCATCTAAAGGATCCGTTTCTCCTTCATCTAACATCCCATTGTGGTTTCTATCTTCCTTGCCATCTTCTAAACCGTCCCCATCTGTATCGGGATTACTTGGGTCTGTTTCTCCTATATCTTGCATACCATTTTTATTCGTATCTTCTATTCCATCTGGTATTAAATCATTATCAGAATCATCATCCATAGGATTAGAATCGGTAGCTGGATCATATACTCCGTCGCCGCCTGTTTCTGCTATATCTGTAATACCATCGCCATCACTATCCGATTCAGGATTGTAAGGATCTATATCATTTAAATCTGGAACACCATCTCCATCATCATCTTTATCTGTGCCATTGGTAATACCATCGCCATCAAAATCACAGCTAGGATTTGTAAAAACTGGCACACAAGCATCATCATCATCTTCATCAAATTTGTCATGATCTGTCGGATAATTTCCTAAAAGACCATCGCCATCTAAATCTTCTGGTTTACATAAGGTTGTATTGGTATTTGGGTCACAAGGATTTAATGGATTCGTATCCACCTCTGCATCATAACTCCCATCATCTCCTGTCTCGTCATTATCGAATACCCCATCATTATCGCTATCAGAATTTGGATTATAATCTTCTACATCGTCTTCATCCCGTACACCATCATTATCATCATCCGGATCAATTTCATTGATAATGCCATCACCATCAAAATCACAACTTGGAAAAATCATTTTTGGCTCACATTCATCTAAAGGATCGGTCTCCTCCTCTGTTATCGTACCATCCCAATTAGTATCCTCTTCCCCATCTTTTAATAAGTCATTATCGGAATCTGAATCTATAGGATCAGTCTCTCCTTCGTCTTGCATCCCATTTTGGTTGCTATCTTCTATTCCATCTAAAATTTTATCATTATCGGTATCACTATCTAAAGGATTGGTATCTTCCCCTTCATCATAAACTCCATCCCCGCCAGTTTCTATCCTATCTGGAATCCCGTCACCATCACTATCCGAATCTACATCATAAGGATTACTATCAAAAATATCAAATACCCCATCACCATCATCATCTGTATCTTGTTGATTCACCATACCATCTCCGTCAAAATCACAAGAAGGAGCAGCATTATTAGGGGAACAAGCATCCGTATCATCAGGATCATAATCGGCACTATTCTCTGGAATCCCTGTAAAACTACCATCCTTATCATTATCCATTCCAATACAAGCATTAACAGTTGTACTAGGATCACAAGGTGATAAAGGATCAGTACCATTCGTCGTTTCGTCTATATCCGAAATACCATCAAAATCAGAATCAGAATTGGGATCATAAAAATCTATATCGTCCTCATCATTCACACCATCTCCATCATCATCAGGATCAGTGGTATTCGGATCGCCATCCATATCCAAATCACAAAGCAAGGAAGTGGTATTCGGATCACACATATCTAGTGGATCGGTTTCCGTACCATCTTGCACCCCGTTTTGATTGGCATCTTCATCTCCATCACCGATATTATCATCATCGGTATCTGCATCATAAAAATTCATTTCTCCCTCATCGGTCATTCCATTACCATTAACATCTTCAATACTATTGGTAATGCCATCACCGTCAAAATCGCGGCAATCTGCTTTATAGGGTTCATAATTTCTATCATAGCCATAAGAGGCTAAGCCTCCGCCCAAGTCAATAATCCCTAGATCATTACCGGGGTTAGAACTTTCTGAATTGGGTAATCTATCGAAAGGATCGACACCGTTTTCTATCAGGTACATCCTTCCAGGGCATGCCCCTTCTTTTTTGAAAGAGAACAAAAGCGTTTCTTCTCCCGGAATATAAACTATCTTAGGATTATCCGTTGTTAAACCAAAAGACAAATAATCTTTTTCAGGGTTTTCAATAGGTCGATTTACTCTTGCATTTTCTTGCCAACGACCTCCTTCATTTACTAAATCAGTATAAGTAAATCCAGTAGGGGCAACTATTGTGATTTGACCGGTTCCAGTAATGGTATTCGTTGTTATTTCACTATCTGCTTCTGGTCGAGCATATACATGATAGGTTTCCCCATCTGTCTGTAATTCTATAGTGGTTTCGATTTGAGCGATTCCCACTACACTATACAGCAGTAAGCCCAATAACAAATATATTTGTTTCAATTTGTGTAAACTTTTTGACATAGTGAATAGCATTTTATAATTGAGAATTGAGAATTGAGAATGGAGAATTTACTAGACGTAAACGCTACGTTCAGCATTCTTCATTTTCCATTCTCCATTCTTAATTTTCCATTATTTAAGAATTGAGAATTGAGAATACTAAACGTAGCGTTTACGTCTAGTGAATTCTCAATTCTCCATTCTCAATTCTCAATTATTTAGGGAAGTTGTTCTAGGACCACATAGTTCGCAAGGAACTTCTCTCTGTTATCAGGGAAGCTTAAAATCGTATTGAAAATAAGCATCTGTCTATCGTTATTTGGTCCTTGATAGATAGTATTTCCATCTAGATTATAATCTGAGCGTAAATAACCGGGCAAAATATAGTTATCTAAAAGATCACTATTATTCGGCTCTCTAATGACATTGAAGAACATTTCATCCACATCATTTTGTGCCCCTTGATAAATCACTTTTCTATCTGAGTTTAAGTCACCTGCCCACATATATTGCTCGATACTATCTGCTGAGATAAGCGTCTTGCCATCTGTATCGTACACCTCATTCTCTCTCATCATCTTTTGAGGATGTACCCCTAAAGCATTCGTATTCGGATCAATAAAGTTAATCGTGGTTAATTTTGGAGATAAAATACCCGCCGCATTCGTCATAATACCTAAGTGGTTTCTGTGTCGAACAGAGACATAATATTCTCCAGCAAGTGTACTATCAAATCTTAAATAGCTATAGCCATCATCATCTGTGTATGGAGCACCAGGAGCTTGTGCTTCTATATCTCTTACATCTCCATCTCTTTGTAATAAAGCAGCTCTAGTAGCGATAATGGAATCTAATTGGATACCACTTCTTAATTCTACAAATACCCAATCTACTATATCATTAGCAGCTAAAGGTTGATCTGCTTTTAAGCTAGGATCCATCGTTTCTCCGCCACCTTTATTCGGATCTACTTGGTGATCATCAACATGTACGAAAGCTAATTCTTGTATTTCATTACCTCGCTTTCTGACTTTCATGCCAGTATAAGGTTCATCATCAGGAATTAGACCATTCTTTCTTAAATCATCTCTCATGAGCGTTCCTGCTGTTTGAGCAGTTGCTAGCATGGCACCTTGTAACTTCACTCTAATATCCAAAACAACTCCGATACAAGCAGGACTTAAAATAGGATCACATGGGTCTAAAGGATCTCCTGTGAAAACATCTACATCATCCGCATCTCCATCGGCATCATCATCATCTGTTTCTTCTCCATTATTAATTGTATCACCATCGGCATCTTCCTCACTATCATTAATCCCATTATCATTTGTATCTGTATCAAATACAGAGACTGAATCTTCGGCATCACCGAAAGTAGCAATATAAATCTCTACCGTATCCATTAATCCATCATTGTCATCATCAAAATCATGTAGTGGATTATTTGGATCGCCATAATTATCTCCGTTAATTAGTCCATCCAAATCAAAGTCACAGGTAGCAATGGTATCTGAAACAGTCGTAATAACTACCGTATCAGAGTAGAAAAATTCTCCTACTAATGCACATTGCTCTGTAGTACCAGCAAGCCGATATTCGTAACCATCTATATTTAATACAGAATCAATAAATAATTTATTAGAAGTTACCGCATCGTAGATACCTGCATCCGCAAGGTCTGCGAAGGTAGTACCACCATCCGTACTTACTTGCCATTGTAAAGAAGGAACACCTGGTCCTGTTGCGCCTGCGCCTATATCAATTTTAGCATCAATCGTAGTGCCTATATTAGAACAAGCTTCTTGGTCACCTAAATCTTCAAAAACAATAGGCCCTTCTGCTGTAACTCTAGCTGCTTGAGAAAATACGGTATCACAACTACCAGAAGCATTCGTCGTCGCTAAACGATAACGGTAGCCATGTAAGCCAGTTACATCATCAATATTCATTGAATCTGTAGTAACCGTTCTATAAGGAGCGACATCACTTAAGTTGGACCAATCTAAACCATTGTTGGTACTTAACTGCCAAACATATTGTAAGACTGAGTTACCTGTTGAATCAATTACATCCGCAGCAAAATAGCCACTCTGACCCGCACAAGTAATAATGTCTATAGGGTCTCTATTTACGATAATCGGTCCTTCTTCTGTAAGAGAAACCGTATCTGTAGAAACTACACTACAACCATCAATCGTAGCCAATAAGGCATATTCATTCTGATTCAAACCAAATAAGACATCAATACTTAAAGTATCTGTAGTCGCACCATTATATGGAGCTTCATTAACTAAATCTCTCCAAATTCCAGTCGCTGCATCCTTTTCTCTCCATTGGAAGTCGATCGTTCGTTGACCACCAAAACCAGCATTCGTAATCACTGCGCCAAATAAGGCACCTTGGTCAGAACAATTTGCTGCATCTGCTGGCTGCATATCAATGCTTAATGGACCATCTATATTTAAAATAGCTGGTAGCGAACGGGCAGGAATCGCACATTCCGCAGAACGTACTTCTAACCAGAACGCATATCCGTTTAATGCACTAGGATCAGCAATAGTTAAGTCGGTAGTAAATTCTCCAGAAACCCCTGTAGGTAAGTTTAATACAGAATCTGGGTTATTGTACTCTCCCATAGCATTAAATACCCAAGCATAAGTCAAAGTAGAACTTTCCCCTGCATTCACGTTACCAAAAGGATCCTCTGTCGTCATATCAATCACTGGATCTGCCGAAAAGATAACAGGCTCGCCTGCACAAACGGTAGTGTCTTGTGGATGACCATCGTCATTGGCTCCAAATACATAAGGGCCTTCTACTGTTAAGGTTGCTGGATCAGAGAAGATAGTATCACATTCTTGTGTAAATACGCCAACTCTAAATACCATACCATTAAAGCCATTCACATCACTAATACTTAATCGTTCGGTAGATACGCCATTGTAATCTCCAACAGGATTTAGATTGACCCATAAACTGTTGGCTGGATTTTGTATCTGCCATCTATATCGCAATTCTTCTTCGTTTCTATTATAAGGTACACCTACTTCAAAATAAGCTGGTTCACCAGAACATACAGTAGTATCTCTTGGCTGTGTGATAGCTGCTGCATCAATTGCATGTACATTTAATTCCGCAGGAAGCGAGAAAACTTCATTACAAAAATCACCATCAACTGCTACTCTGTATAATAAACCATCTAAAGTATCAGGTTGTGTACTACTACCTGTATTAACTGTCAGCGTAGTTGTTGTTTCTCCGCTATACAAAGCACCTGTTGCATCGATCCACGTTTGCCCTGTATCTACACTCACTTCCCATTTTGTCATCAAACCAGGATCTTCACTTACAATTGTTGTAGAAAAAATAACTTGTTCTCCACTACATACAGCTTCTCCCTGTGGGTGTGCAGAAAAACTAATCGCATCACTAACCGTCAAGGTTGCTGCACCAGCAGCAGAACTAGAAGATTCAATAGTTGAACATTCTCCTGTATTTACTCGCACCTCAAATTGGTTACCATCTAGCCCTTGTGCATCTGCGATACACATCGTATCAGAACGTACCCCACTAAAGTTACCATCATTTGATAAAGCTACCCAATTGGTAGGCGTTAATGCAGCTGCCATATACCATTGGTATTCTAGCGTTCCACCTCCAGGATTATCTATTAAAACCCCAAAACAAGCTACTTCACCCGCACAAGTTGTTGTGTCTTTAGGTTCGTTGCCAGCAGCTATAGTGATAGGTCCTTCCACTACTAATCGAGCAGAATCCGTAAAAATATCTGTACAAAAACCGCCTACACCACCAATTTTTAAACGATACCAGTGCTCATTTAAAGCGGAAACATTTCCACCCGCACTATTAATCGTTAACATATCCGTATCCACATCACTATAAATAGCATCATTCACCAAATCACTCCATCCAGCGCCTGATTGGTCATTTACTTGCCATAATTTATCAATCGTACCAGAACCTTGATTTTCAGTACTTGCTACCATTACATGCGTATCTTCCCCACAAATCGTTGCATCTGTTGGACTTGAATTAACCACAAATGGCCCTTCTACCTGTAATTCTGCAGGTTGGGAATCTAAAGTATCACAAGTTTCTGTAAAGACTAAAGCACGATAGAAATTCCCGTTTAAGCCATCAGGATTACTAATTATTAAAGAGGCTGAATCCGCTTTACTATAAGGTGTACCGTTTATAATATTGGTATAATTAGCACCACCATCTTCACTAACTTGCCATTGGTACTGGATATCTCCGTCACCACCATTTAAAGCAATTACAGAAAAGGAAATAGTATCTAATGTACAAGAAGTTACATCAGCTGGTGTATCGCCGCCATTTGCTGTATCAAAGGATAATGGACCTTCTACCGTAACGACGGCTTGTCCCATTAAACTATCCATATCTATCAAGGCACAACCCAGTGCATCCACAATAGAATCTAAAGTATAGGTTGTGGTAACAGTTGGTCTTACATAAAAAGTATCTCCAGATGCTGCAACATTGATAGATTGTGTCGTATGCACAAGAGGATCACCAGAATCCAAACCTAAATAAACCGTATAAGGTGCTTCGCCCCCAGTCATAGACACACTAAGTGCAGCAGAGTCTAAAGAACCGCCATCACATACACTTAATAAATCACCGCCTTCTAAAGTAGCACTGAAATTAACGATACCTAAAGGATCACAGGCATCACACAAATCAGAAGAATCTACTCCCGGTGTGAACATTCCATCTCCATTAGTATCTTCTATACCATCTAGAATACCATCCATATCACAGTCATCACAACTGAACGCCTCTGGCGCATAGTTGGCTCCCCAGTTGAAAATAGAGCCAGTATTTGTGTTAAAGACCGCTAAATCCATACCCGGGTTATTGTTTACCGAATTGGGCATCCCCAATAAGATATTTGTATTAAGCGGATCGTTATCATTATCAATTAAATCTAACCTGTCAGGACAATCTATTGCCGTTTGAAAGGTAAATAGCAGTGTTTCTACTCCGTCTTCAAGCGGAATCCCACCTCCTTCATCATCTAAGCCCACAAAATAATAGGCAGTCGAAGCATTTTCGGTAGGTCCCACTACAGAATCATAGACCGTGTTCCAATTTCCATTAACACTCTCAATATTGCGAATACCTGCCTGTGCCACATCCATTAATATAGATACTTGTCCAGAAGCAGTAACCGTTCCATTAAGATTATCTGCAAAACCTGATGTTGGTCTAGCATAAACCCCCCAGCTATTTTCTCCAGTCATTTCGTCTGGTTCATGTAACTGAATCTTAAATTCAAGCGTTTTGCCCACTTGGGCAACGCTGGAATAAGATAAAAACAAAGCTAAGGGTAAGAGTAGCAGTGTTTTGTAATAGCGTAAAAATTCTTTCATTGATGAGTACTTGATTTTAGTTAAAAAAGTAATTTGCCATTACCTGTGCAATAAGATAATGTCTGTGCATAAGTAGGTCAGCTCTCAACAGTACAATACTGTTAGAGCAAAAATTAAGTCATCAAAAAAGGGGAATATTAGATATGGAAGGGGAATAGAGACGTAACCGAAAAGATAATGTTATTACATATTAATAATTACATTATTATATCTTTTTAGTTGCTCATTCCTGTAATTGAAGTAGAAATTTGCCTTTTAGTGCTTCTTTGTTTCTCCCATTTTAATTGTTTACTTACTTATACTGTTCCTTTAAAGTAAAGAATACAGTATTATGTACTGTATAAATTAATTGCTTAAAATTAGTCTATTTTTAATCAATTCACTAATCAAAAAGATGGAGCTTATTGATCAATTAGTTACTGATTATTAATGACTTAAATGTAATATTTTCGTTATTAAAACAATCAATAATTGATAATCAATAATCATCTTTCAATGGTCTTGATATATACTTTGCATAGTTCTTACAATAAGAATTAATCTCAACTGCTTTTATCCGCACAACAGATATTATTGTGTTCTCAATTTTACCACTACAAAAACACTTACTAACTTACTGTAAAGCTTTTCCAAATGGTTTTTCTCCGTGCAGATATAAAAACCCAGATTACTTTTCTTACCTTATTGTTTAGAGGGGAATTGTTGTAGTATGTCTGAAATTTTTATTTTAAAATAATCGTAACCTATTGATTATCAAATAATAAAAATTTAAAACAAACTCTTACATATACTTAAACTTATTACTTATTTCCTTTTTTAAATTAGCATTAGATTTCAGAGTAATTACTATCAAGTCACTTGTTTTATACCAAATTGAAAGAATATAGAAATAAAAAATATTTTCGAAGGGATATTCTTTACAATACAGGTTAGACGATTTGTTACTAAAGTGTCTGACAGCATCATTCATAATACAATTAAGTCGTAGTCTAATGTTAAAGGGAGTTAATCGTAAAAATTAGGGAGGAAAATAAGGGGATGATATACAAAGCTTCTTTGTCCAAATTTCATGCCATTCTAAACTGTTAGTTTACAATTAGGACTTTTTATTTATTTAGTTGTTAATAAACGTGTGCCTACTTATAGTTAGAAACTAAAAGCTAAATTCACTTTTGGCAATATTTTTGCAACTTGCCTAATGTTCTCAATTTTTACTTACCACATATATAACTAAATTATAGATTTTTCCTTATGGAAGATCCTAATTTTTAGCAAGTTTCACACTTTCTACCTACCCTGCTTTTTCAAATGATTTTAGCCGCAACGCTACTACAATGCTAAAGTCATGAGAAAACTTATTCTTCTATTTATTTTACAATTGCTCTTTTTTCAAGGAATCTTATCTGCACAGGTCCAACTTACTGTTGAGTTGCAATCTGACAATATCACGTATGTGGTAAAATTAAGATCAGATGCTTCCTATTCTCTGCCACTGAATACGACCAATAATGCACAAATTACTTTTGTCACGCCAACTGGTGGGTTTCAAGTAGGTCAAGTAACAAATATTAAGGGACTATGGAGTGATGCAACTATCATTACTGCGCCTAGTGAAAATCCAGATAAAGATTATCTAATGTTTACCTTACAAAGTGGAACAACGGATATTCCTTATGTTACTGGGGAAGAAGCTGATTTATTTTCCTTTCAAAATATAGGCAACTGTACGGGTGCATTAGAATTTGTTACAACTGACGATCCTTTTTTTCCACCTAATTCTCAAAACCTCAATATTGGCAACCAAATCTCTGTATTAGGAGCTGGCTTTAGGAATGCCTTTACAGGTACTTATGATGAAGTGGCTAATTGTTTGGAGCCAACGTCTCCGACAGATACAACGGGGACAGAAGGCATTATTACCATTGAAGAAGTAACATTAATAAATCCCTCTGATTGCGGTTTAACAGATGGAAGTATTGAAATAATAGCTACTAACCAAGATGGAAATACGCTACAATACAGTATTGATGGAGGAATAACTTGGCAGGACAATAATCTTATAGAAGGCTTACAATCAGGTATCGAATATAATATTCAAGTTAGAGATAATTTGGGATTGAACTTTGCAGAATTTGGTACAGAAATATTAACACCACCTAATGTAGCAACAATAACTCGAATAGATTCTACTGCAACTGACTGTAATATGGCGACAGGTGCAATTTTGGTAGAAGCAATTAATGTAATATCTGATGAGCCATTGAGATTTACTATCGACGATGGAGAAACTTGGTTAGTAGATACAGGAAATTTTCAAAATCTTTCAGCAGGTACTTACCAAGTTTTAATTTCTACGGCTGAAGCTTTGTGTATAGATGAATTAGCACCTATTACTATCCTTGCAGAGGGCTGTACGGATGAAAATACGATTAATCCAAATACGCTAGACACGATAAGATTATCAGCACTTGTTAACACTACCTTTTTAGAGCAATGTTTAGTAGATTCTACCACACTTGCTGCTGCTGCTTTAACAATTGAACAATGTAATATTCCGACTAATGGTTTTTTATTACTACATGATAATAGTTGCTTTACTTATTCTCCAAGTATGGATTTCGTAGGGCAAGATTCTTTTTGCCTAGTTCTTTGTAGTCCTTCTTTATGTGATACTACTTATGTAATCGTAGACATAGTAAGTGAAGAAGAAGGAGAAGGTGGTGATGCTGGAATGGGTATTGGTGAAGAAGAGGAGGAAGACGAAGAAGGCCCAGAAGGCTCCAATACAGACTTTGATTGGTCAACTGGTACTTTCCCTCCAGGTGCTACTTGTTCTTTTGCTTATTTATTAGAAGCAACAGATAGTATATTTACGGTATCTATTTTGTCAGATACCAGTTTTGCACCGCCTTTCAATATTACTTCCACTGCTCAAATCACCTTGAAAGTTCCTACTGGTGGCTTCGAAATAACAGAATTTACGAATCTCATTAATGGGGTTGTTTTTTCTCCTAATTCTCGCACCAATTCTCCCACAGAAGAACCTACATTTGATTATTTATCTATCGGTTTAGATACAAGAGGGACTCGAAATATCATTTACGAAAAGGGGGTAAAAATTCCACTTTTCACTTTTAAAAACTCAGGCAATTGCGGGGAAAAACCTGTTTTATTAATGGACAATGCAACCGATCCATTTTTCCCTCCTAATAGTGAAAATGCAAATGTAAGTCAACAATTAACCATATCTGGAATGGGCAGTGGTGGTGGAGAACTTTGTATTGGCAGTCTCAATATTACCGATTGCGGAACAACAGTCGTACCTATTGATTCTATGACCATAGATACCACTACAATGGACTCCATCCCTATGGATACGATGGTAATAGACTCTATCCCTATGGATACGATGGTAATAGATTCCACAGATATAGGAGAAGAGGAAGAAGATGGACCAGAATTAGAAGATATTACTAGAGATACAATGATTATTAGTATTCCATTAAATGGAAAAACGGCTCTTTGTCTAGATTCTTTAGTTGATATAACACCAATAAGTGCTGCTTTCTCTTGTACATTAGATGGCAACGTAGTAGTTACAACGAGTAATAATAGTGCTTGTATAGAACTAGAACCAAGAACTACTTTTAACGACTTAGAATATGTCTGTGTCGTCCATTGTGATACGGCAATGGTATGTGATACCACCATTCTTAATATTTGTCCAAAAGTTAGTTTGATTGACGATTTAAGTATATGTCCCGGAGACTCTATTTCTTTAAATCCTCTTGGTGGTAGTGGTCTTTATCAATGGACGACAACAGATACTATTAGCTGTGATACTTGTAAAAATATAATAGTTACTCCTGATACTTCTAGCAGTTATATAGTTACGAATACGACTCCAAATGGTTGTATATCTTCAGATACAATAGCCGTAACAGTAAGAGGAGGACCAATAATAAATAATGTTTTATTCAACCCACCTACCGATTGTCAAGCAGATGGATTTATTACGATTCAACTAGCAAGCGTACTAACAGGGATAAGCTATAGTATAAATAATGGACTAACCTTTCAAGATAGTGCACAATTTAATAATCTAGCTCAAGGGACTTATCAAGTAGTCGTTAAGCAAAGTAACACCAGCTGCGAAGCACGTTGGCCAAACCCTGTTGATTTAAGAAGTGCAAATGGAGTAAGCATCCAAAATGTTGCTATAACTCATCCAAATCCTTGCAAGGCAACACTAGGAAGTATTATGATAATGTCAGTAGCAGATACTTCCTTAGTGATAGAATATAGTATTAATAATGGCATGACTTGGAGTAAGCAAGCAATTTTTGACAGCTTAGCAGTAGGTGCTTATCAAGTAGTCACTAGAATCGAAGGAGACACTTGTGTGATTGCTTATCAAAACAATCCTATTGAATTAGTAGCCCCAGCAGCTCTAAGGATTATAAATGGATTGGATGACCGCACGTTTTGTCAAGGAGAAGATAAAACAATCCGACTTTCCGTTAATGAAGATATTAGCGACTTTAAAATTGACGGTGGTGATTTTATTGATGCCCTCATACAGGATTCTTTATTTAGTTTCAAGGCAGTTACTATCAAAGATACTAGCAACTATGCCATCACCTTAACAGGCATAAGTGGGTGTACTATAATGGGAGATATTCAGGTTCTAACTAGAACTTGCGAAGCGCTTCCTTCCTGTGAATTATTCAATGGCTTGGATACCTTACGAGCAGTTATAGAAGATAGTATGGCCGTACTGTGCCTTCCAATTTCTGGTGTAGATTTAAAGGAATTTGAATTTATAAAAGAAGGCCTTAACTATGAAATGACCTTTGGAGAATGTATGGAAGGGTCCATATTTTATTCGCTTAATATAGCAGATTTAGGCTTAGCTCCTTATACTTTAAGACAATGGACTGTTAATGAGGATACCTTACAAAACTTCCAATTTACAGATATACAGACATTAGTAAACAGACTTAATGAATTTGACCAGTTAACTAATTGGATCATAGTAGAAGATTTAGGGTTTACGGGTATTTCTGGCGATAATAATTATGGTCCTTTAATTATTCAAAGTGCTTCTAATACTACTTTAGAACTACAATTAAGTACGATGAGTAGTAATTTTCAAAGCTTAATATTTGAAGGTGTTGGAACGCAAGTTTTCTTGCTTCGAGATACCGTCATGCGATGTGAAGATCAATTAATTATTAAAATAAATGATGCTGTAATGGAAGAAATGCCAGGAGATAGCATAATGCCAGGAGATAGCATGAATATAGTAGATACTAGACCACTGGATACTTTAAAATTGTCAACTACTATAAATACTACCCTAATGAATCAGTGTTTGACCAATTCTAGCACGATCATTGATTCTATAAGTATAGATGACTGTGGACCCCCTAAAAACGGTTTTCTATTACTCCAAGAAAATTACTGTTTCAACTATACTCCTAATACAGGTTTTGTAGGCAAAGATTCATTCTGCCTAGTCGTTTGTAGCCCTTCCTTATGCGATACGACTTATGTATTAGTAGAAACTACCTCCTCTGCTTTAGAAGTTTATACAGGATTTAGCCCTAATGGCGACGGCAAGAACGATGTCTTTACAATTAAAAATATTGAAAGCTTTCCAGATAATAGTGTAGAAGTTTTTAATCGTTGGGGCAATCGAGTCTATCGGAAAGAAAAATACACCAATAACTGGGGTGGTTCTTATGACAATGTATTGCTTCCTGATGGTATTTATTTCTACATTTTAAAAGTGATGGTGAACGGAAAACAAGAAGTTCGATCTGGATATGTAGAAATGATACGGTAGAAAAATTAATAATTAATAATGAATAAATTAATAATTAATTAGACGTTAATTAGACGTTCTATATATAACGCTTAATTAACGTCTAATTCATTATTAATTATTCATTATTCATTTAAATAACTCCCCGCTAAAAAGTAGCTTGATAAAGTTGTTTATAAACAAATAATTTTTTTTAAACAAATAAACAACTTTATCAGCCTCACTTTCTTTCTTAAAAAATCATAACAAAGTAGAGTAGCAAAATTATTTTTATAATGACTATTTATGAAACATTGGTATACAGTGTGTTAAACAAATAAACATTCTAAATAAATAAACAACTCTACTAAATAGGCACCATAATGTATATGGAGAAGCATCTAGTACTCATTTTATGTGCGTTATTATTGAGCACTTTTCTTACTGGACAGATTAGAGGAAGGTTATCTTTATCAGAAGACCAAAAAACGTATGAATTTTACGTTACGCCCAATTTCAGTCAAGTCCCTCCACTAAGTACGACCAATAGTGCGCAAATTTCTATTGTCGCCCCTACGGGTGGCCTAGAAATCACTAATTTCGAAAGTATAACTGGTAATTGGAACGGTTCCGATGTTTCTATTATAACAGATCCTATAGAAAACCCTGGTTTTTCTTATGTATCTATTCCACTGGGCAGCCCTATGCAAGCTATCGTTTATGAAGAAAATGTAGAAATATTGATGTTTACTTTTGAAAATGGGGTGGAATGTTTGGGAACTTTAGACATTGTCGACAATGCAGAAGACCCTTTTTTACCACCTAATTCTAGAAGTGTCAATATTGGTAATCTTTTTACGATACTGACTTTTGGACCGACCAACGTGTATGATGGAACGGATATTTGTTGCGCATCCTGTCCTGGGGAAGAGGAAGAGGAAGAAGATCCAATGGAAGAAGAAGGAGAAGAAGAAAATGAAGATGCGATGGAGGAAGAAGAGGAAACAGAAGACCCAATGGAAGAAGAGGAAATGGAAGAAGAAACAGAAGATGCCACTCCTCCAACAGGACAAGGAACCCTATGTAATAGTAGAGATATAGTTAGTCGAATAGAAATACGATTAAGTGCTCCTGGGACACCACCTTATAAAGCATTTTGGACCAATACTACTAGCGGCATAAGTGATAGTATGGACATTGCAATTATTGATGGCCCTTACACCTTAATAGATAATGCAGATCCTGGTATTTATGAAATTAGGTTAATAGATAATGTTGGAAGAACCTTAAATCTAGTGGAAGAAGTCCAAGATGGAGGTACTTATTTTCTGAATCCCCAATTAAAAACTACAGATGTACCATGTGGAAGCACTACTAGCGGTAGAATAGCTGTTACTTTTCCTGAAGATGCTACAGGTACTTACTCTTATGAATGGAGTAATGGCATGACGAATGTATCAGAGATTGAGGGTTTAAGTCCTGATACTTATTTAGTGACTGTAACAGATAATAATGGTTGCACCAATATACAACAAGCAATCGTGGGAATAGAAGGCGGTATAAATGCAGATATAGCCCTTAGAAATGTTAGCTGTTTAGGCAGTAACGATGGTGAAATAGCTGTAAATATTGCAAACCCTGAAGATTTTATCTATCAATGGGAAGGCAATGGCATTACAAATACAAGCTCCACGATAGCAGATCTTGCTCCAGGCACTTATTCCGTTACTATTTCCGAACCGAGTGGTCTATGTGATCAAGTAAAAACAGTTACGGTAAACGAGCCGGAAGAATTGACACTTAGTGCCAGAATTACAGGCGTTGAATCTTGTGAAGATGCCGCAGAAGGAACCATTACTATTGATAATATTTCCAACGCACAAGGAACTATACAATATGCACTAGATGGCGAAAATTTTTCAACCACCAATAGATTTACGGTGCCAACAGGCGAATCTTATACGATAACGGCAATAGATGAAATGGGCTGTACCACAAGTACAACCGTTGATTTGCCAACATCTTCTAGCTTATCGCTAGAAGCTCCAGAAAACCCAATTTTAGAATTGGGGGACGAAATGGAATTAGAAGTATTATATAATGCTACTTCTGATGTGAGTTTTAAATGGGCAGAAAATGAAAGTTTAAGCTGCACCGATTGTCCCAATCCGATTATCAATCCTACGCAAACCACTACTTACACACTTATACTAAGCGATGATAATGGTTGCTCGAAAGAAGCAACCATCATCGTTTTTATTGCCAAATCGGACAAGATTTACACTCCTACTGCGTTTAGTCCTAACAATGACGGCATTAATGACCATTTCAATATTTTCACAGGCATCAATGTAGACAAGGTCAATTCCTTACAAATCTTTAATCGCTGGGGGGAAAGAGTCTTCCAATCCACAGAAGGTTATGTCCCAAATGTAACGGAATCAGGATGGGATGGTACTTTTAATGGAAAAGTGATGACTTCTGATGTATACGTGTATTTCGCAGATGTTACGTTTAAAGATGGCTCTTCTGAAATTATAAAGGGGGAATTAAATTTAATGAAGTGATACCTTTTAGAAAAGGGAAGCAAGAACAGAGAAAAAAACAGATTTCGTTTTAAAATCAATAAATTTTCACTAAAAAAAATGCGATATAGAAAGCTTCTTTAGTTGGAGCAAATTGGTTTTGTTTTTTGCAAAAAACAAAACCAATTTGCTCCAACTAAAGAAGCTTTCTAATTTACTATTTACCTGATACCAAAAGTAGTTAAACAATCAATATTTAAATATTTCGACAAGTTTATCTATTGTACGAAAGTAGTTGACAGTTCGAGACCTTATTACACGGTCGCTTCCCGCGACCCTGTAATTTAAACCGCTGATTTCCAGTCAGATAAATTACAGGGTCG
>Ga0209831_1002049_pt1 | contig 17823 bp, 28 predicted proteins | sample Maine_Asex4_meta_FD_187451 | JGI IMG/M metagenome (GOLD analysis project Ga0209831, IMG submission 187451) | Marine algal microbial communities from Maine, USA - Maine_Asex4_metaG (SPAdes) (version 2) | ecosystem: Host-associated > Algae > Red algae > Unclassified | place: Maine, USA | collected...
TCTCGGTCCAGAATCTGTTAGCTCTGCCACGGTTCGTGCCACGGCAGGCGCCACCGCGCAGCCTCGTTAGCGTGTCACGTAGTCGACGTGCGCGCCACGTAACGACTGTAACATGTAAGCTGGCTCCCCACAACCAGGATGCTGGAATGGGCATTCGGTGGCGGTCCGTGCCACCTCATCGGCTGGCCCCCCCTATCAGTTGCCCAAAACAGCCATTTTCTCACGCCATCTCGCGCGTCGGGGGCGCCAGCAGCGCAGCGCGCTGATCTGGGGCGCGCCCACCAACCCCCAGATGGCTGGAGTCGGTATTCGGTGGCCGTGCGTGCCACCTCGTTGGCCGGCCCCCCCACTCAGATGGTCGAAGCAGGACACTCCTTACGCTACCCGCCGCGTCGGGGGCGCTTGAAGCGCGGCGCCCTAGTTTCGGGCGCGCCCACTCACCCCCAGATGGCTGGAACTGGCATTCAGAGGCCGTGCGTGCCACGACTTCGGGTGGTCGCCGCTGTCAGACGTTCCAGACGGCCATTTGGTAGCGCTACCTCGCGCGTCTGGAGCGCCTTCGCTGCCGCGGAAGCACTAGAGACACCTCGGCGTAAACCAGTGCCTATCTGAGTCGGCGTTAGCTATCCGGAGAGTACTCCCTTTCGGCTGCTGTGGCCACACTATTGACGTCGCCCCACCCGGACCACCGCTGTCGTCGTCAGCACCCCAACTGCGACCGCGGCGCTTGCTGCAGCAGTTGCCTTTCTCGCCACCGGATTTGTCCGACCGCTTGCACAAGACTCCTTGCTTTCGCACTTCTTTTGCGGATCCCTTTGGTGCCGTCCTGCAACACCGTCCCAACGTCCGATCGGTACATGCCTGTTCTCCTTCATCTTTCCATTCCTTTATCTTTTGTCCCCCCGGCAGCCTCATTTTCTCGTCAGCACCTCCTTCCTTGCCAAGTCTCATCCCTCGGCTCGGTTTGCCAAGGAATGCGGCTCGTCTTGCTTCGCGTGATTGTATTGTACGAGAGTCGGGCTCTGCCGCGGCGAGCTCTGATCAGTGTCGCTTTTCTCACCGTATGCTCTTGCGTATCTTCTTCATGCCTGTCACCCTCTCCTTCAATACAGCTTCTGTCTGTTTCTGCGTCTGTGCCTCTTGTCGACTCATTGCCCCGTCCTCTTTTATCATCTCTCACCATGGCGTTTTTGTTGCTCTGCGGCCCCTGCTCTCGTGCTTTGCTCTTCTTATTGTGTGTGTATTTGTCACTGCTCCTACCACGTCTTATTGCATCGTGCATTGCCTCCTACTTTCTTTTTGCGACCCCTTGATGCTCTGCGCCCCCCACCCTCTTCACGGGAACCCTTGCTGTTTCACACTTGCAAGGATTTGTTCGGGTTCAGGTCTCGTGTGTCCTTTCCGGGCCTGTGATGAGCCGGCCTACGGTGTCTCAGGGAATTTTTGACTAAGGCTATGCCCGAACTCTTCTTTTTCTCGTGGCTCGTGCGCGCACCTACCGTCCTCTGCTTGGCTCACTGGCCGGGCGTGCTTCTCTTCGCTGCTGCCCTCTTCTGTGTCGCAGATGCCCCCCGTCCACTTCATGCCGTTTCTTGCGTTGCCTTCACTGTGCGTAGATTTAAATTTGCCTGCCTCCTCCGTACTGTCTCCGTTGCCGTTATCGTTTGTAATTCCCGGACTCGTCCTATCTCCACGTTGTTGTTGGAACGGCATGTCATCAGCACGTGTTCCATAGCAGTCCATGTGCGACGTTGCATGCCGCTGGTACCTGTGCGTTCATTCAAAGCTCTATGAAAACGAAGAGGCCCAGTCCTTTTGCATGTGCTGCAGCTTTCATGTTCTCGCGAGGTCCTCGTCGCGCGGCACATAGCGCGCACCGACCGTTTCGTCGAATGCATTCGTTCTTTTTCCGTCCAAACCCGTTGCATGTACTGGGCGCACTGCCGGTGATCGCTGATATCCAGATGGATAGTCTAGGGTGTGTGCGCGATCACTCGTTACTCCGGCGCGGGCTGCTCCCACTCCTTCGACGATCATCTCGCGGCCAGTTCATGTCGGTTCCAACAACAAAGAGACACTGTGTTTAGGCACGACCCCCACGTTTGAGCTTTCGTGAGCCTATTGTAAGACTGTTACCATGATGGAGGGCACTGTATCATGGTTCTCCTCTCTGGGTTAGAGACAGCTTTGCGCTGTCATGGCCATGCTTCGGATTGCCAGTTCCCTGTGTGGCACCAGGCGCACTAGACTGACAGCTCTTGTAGTCAATGGACCTGTCGTGTGCGTAAAAGGCAGGACATGATGCACTGGCTGGGCAGCTGTCCGTGTTGCGCATCACGCGCATGTGCGTTCGCAGTCATCGAACGGCACCATCGTTCGAGAAGGCCCTGGGAGATGGGGCTAACTGGATTGTCAAACGACGCATAGCATAACCTAGATGACAGCTGCGAATTGGCTTCAGGGTGGTCGCGAGAGGGCATGTCTCTGTAATTGGGCTAAGCTACACATAGAAGGCACAGGAAAGGCCATTGTTCTTGTTCATCAGCTGCGAGCGTCCAGAGAACAGCCCTCCGCCGTCTGCGCACTGACCACCACGACTTTCTTCCAATCCCTTCTTTCCATCCCAGCACCGAGAGCTCCGCGTCGCGCACCCAAATTAGAGAAGGCCTGCGAGATTACAACTGTGGCCGGAGAGACGTCGGCCGCGCCCATTGTGGAGCGCGGCGGGGCCACAGCGGCTGGCGCTGGTCATCGCCAGATGGCTGGACCAGGCGGCTGGGTAGCAGCTATCGCGCCCGCTGCTGGCGCACAACCGTCTGGGCCGCCTGTTTCCAGCGGGCTGCTCGAGCCTGCGGCGGCCGGGGCGTCCGAATCTGATTCAGAGGACGGTGCAGGCGACGATGCCAATGGTCTTTGCTGCCCTGTCTGTTCGTATCGGCCCCGGTACGAGAAAGAGTGAAGCCATTTCATTCAGCGCTGCAGTGCTGTCGACCAGGAATGCACGAAAAGCCCAGCGGCTCCCTCACAGTTCAGTTCAGAAGCTTGTTCCTTTGCAGGGAAGGCCGCCAAGCAAAAGTGTACCGCCAAGTCCTTGTACATTTTCGGGCGACGTCTTCATTGCTCGCACGGAGCTGTTGGACAGTCTGCTTTTGAGATGCTGGGTATTTTCTGTTGGTTGTAAGCGTCTAACTGTTGTGGCAGGTTCCCAATATCTGTCTTGCGGTAGTCTGTCCGTTGATTGTCTCCGTTTCCAGTTGCACAATATGCCAAGAGCAGGGACACCTTCCCATCAAAATGGCCCTTTCGAAAGCGTATGAGCTCAAGGTGTCGCCCCCTGACAGGCGCTCTATCCGAAAACTACTCCATGCCACGTACACTGTCGAACTCATGGTGTGACCACAATTTCAGCCCGTTCATCTTTCGCGCGCCGCCTCGGCAGAAAGGCTCGAGGCGTCGACGGCCGCTGACGCTGATCATGCCATTGAGCGGCAACGTGCCGCGGGGCTACAGCCAGATGAGGTGGACCTGACAGCGGGAGGTCGCGCTGACGCGATGGATCGCGCACTGGACGCGCACTCCGGACCCAACGCACGCGTCGCCGTCGCCCGCAACCCCCAAGGTGAAACTTTCCACCTTGAGCACGCTCTCAGACTTCGCGCTGAGCTGTACCCGCGAGTCGCCAGGTTTTACGCTGGCGAGATCCAAGCGGGCGAGAGTTTCGGCACTTCAAGCATTGGACAGGTGCTGAACTCGGCAGCGTTGGCAAAAGCCAGCCAAAAAGCCATCACGTCTCGGGCGCCCCAGAAGCGCAATTAACAAGCTGCAAATGTCGCGAACAAGGTGGGACAACAAGAAGTCCAATGTGCTGCTTTGGCCGTCAGAGACGGGGGGCCGGCCGACGAGGTGGCACGCACGGCCACCGAATGCCGACTCCAGCCATCTGGGGGTTGGTGGGCGCGCCCCAGATCAGCGCGCTGCGCTGCTGGCGCCCCCGACGCGCGAGATGGCGTGAGAAAATGGCTGTTTTGGGCAACTGAGAGGGGGGGCCAGCCGATGAGGTGGCACGGACCGCCACCGAATGCCCATTCCAGCATCCTGGGTGTGGGGAGCCAGCTTACATGACACAGTCGTTACGCGGCGCGCACGTCGACTACGTGACACGCTAACGAGGCTGCGCGGTGGCGCCTGCCGTGGCACGAATCGTGGCAGAGCTAACAGATTCTGGACCGAGATGCAGGCATGACGTGTCATTTCTTTTTGGCGCACAACGGGCCTCGAATGAGCGTCTGGCAATAAGGGAGATATCAACGATGGACACGAGTGACCTGGCTTGGCTTCAATTTTGCGGATGGGCGGTGCAGCCACATTGGAAGTCTTGCGAGGCACCAAAAAGACATGGAGCCTGATGCAAATGGAGTTGTCTGATCTTCAAACTTTCCTTTTTTAATCTGGCTCTGCCAAAAGGCAGGACTGGAATTGTCTGACGCCAACTTGGACCACCCGAACCGAGGTGTCTTTGTCAAGTCTAGCCCGTGCCGGCACGTGCGGACAGGCTGGTGGAAATTGTGTGTCTGCGTCGCACGTGCTCGGTCAACTGTCGCCCATATGGCTGCCGGCTGCTGTCGACCACGCTCTCTCCGCCCGGAGGTCCGCCGGCGCAGGTGTGCGCGATCTCGTGTCGTCTTGCAGTGTTTCGTCGCCGACGTCAGTTGTCTCAGTACGGCTCCACGGCCCTCTTTGTGGCTGAACCCGAGCCTGCTTTTTGAGACATGAAAGCGACGTTCGTTCTCCGGTTCGTGTTTTCGATTATCGGCATGAGCAGGATGTCGCACATTTCAGTTGTATTTTGGCCGTGCCATTTTATCAACGCACGTGCTGAACATAGATGCACCAGACTTGTAATGTTGGTGAAATTGTGCTTCTGGTGAGGGTGAGAGGTTTTTTGAAGAGCGGCTGTAGACATCACATGCATACATCAAAATTGGCGAGCCATCAAATGGGATCGCCAGATGGAAACGTCAGATGCGCGCATCATATGCGCACGTCGTATGCGCACATGATATGCGCACATCAGATACGCTCTCCATGTGACGTCAAATGGCCAACCCGTCATCTATAGATGATATTGCCAACCTCCAAAAAATGGCCGTTGCAGAGAGAAGTGAGGCAGAGCCGATGACGCAGCATAGCAACGAAGTCGGATTGGCAGTTCCATAAGCCACAATCGTCCTGGCGAGAAGTTGCCGCCAGTAAGCTTGCGAGCCAATCAACGTGTCTTGCAGGAGTCACGCAGAGCCATTGCAAGCCACGATGAGACTTCCTGAGATTTTTGGGCCGCTTGCTTGTGCCTGAAGAGACCATGGAGAGGGTTCTGAGCCAGACCTGTGGTTTCTTATGAGATCAACATATTTCTTCAGATTTCTTGAGATGTTGATATGCGTTTTCAGTGCGCAGAGCTGCATGAGGAGACTGTGTAAGGAACTCATATGCTTCCTAGCTTTTCCATTGGTCCACGTACGCTGTTGAATGAGTGCAACCACTCTGCAACCGCAACTTTTTGGAGGTCAGCAATACGTCAAATGATCAGCCCAGCATCATTAGATGAGCCAATGACGGCATCAGGCGGCACGCGAGGAGGTCATCCTAGACATATCAATGACGTCATATAGACACGCCATCGACATCATATAGACATCATATCGACACCAAATAGAAATTATATCGACATCACGTACACATGATATCGACATCATGCATACATCATATAGATATCACATGCGCACATCAAAATTTACGAGCCATCAAATGGGATCTCCAGATGGAAACGTCAGCTGCGCACATCACATGCGCACATCGTATCCGCACATCATATGCGCGCATCATATGTGCTCTCCATACGACGTCGAATAGCCAACCGATCATCATGAGATGATGCGTCAGATGACCGGCCAATCATCATCAGATGAGCCGATGAAGGCGTCAGCGGGCACGCGACAAAGGCATTCTGTACAAAATATTGGCGTCATAAAGACATGACATCGACATCATAAGCTTATCATATGGACATAATTTCGACAGCATTAAGACATCTTACAGATATCACATGCGCAAATTAAAAATGACACCCGTCAAATGTGGTGTCCAGATGGAAACGTCAGATGCGCTCTACACATGCGCACATCGTATGCGCACATCGTTTGCGCGCATCAGATGCGCTCTCCATATGACGTCAAATGGCCAACCACGCATAGGTAGATGATACGTCAAATGATCGGCCTATCATCGTTAGATGAGCCGATGAAGGCATCAGCCGGCACGCGGGGAAGTCATCCTTAACATATCAATGACGTCATATAGACACGACATCGACATCATAGACATCATGTCGACATAAAATAGAAATCATATCGACATCATGTTCAGATGATATCGACATCATACATACATCACATACCTAGATATCACATGCGCACATCAAAATTGACGAGCTATGAAATGGGATCGCCATATGGAAATGTCAGATGCGCTCTTCACATGCGCACATCGTATGCGCACATCATATGCGCACATCAGATGCGCTCTCCATATGACGTCAAATGGCCAACTAGTCATCGGTAGATGATACGTCAAATGATGGGCCCTTCATCATTAGATGAGCCAATGAAGGCATCAGCCAGCACGCGAGGTAGTCATCCTAGACATATCAATGACGTCATATAGGCATGACATCGACTCGATATAGATATGATATTGACATCGTATCGACATAGTATCGTCATTGCATTCAACATTATGACGCTTTTGCGGCTGCTCTTGAAGGAAGAACGCACATTTACCGAGTTTTATTGCTGCCCAGACCGTCGCCATACGCGCCGCGCTTTCGGCGGCCGCATCGAAAAGAAATTCTCGTCCGAAAAGAAGACGAACTCCCAGTCGTAGGTCCACGTTGCGTGGTCCTTGCCCTACTGCAAGCGTTTCACCATGTTGGCTGGCGAGACGAAGAGCTTCTTGACTGGAGCACAGGATGCCAACCCGAAGCCCTTGACGACCGTCCGCACCGTGTAGACAAACACTGGGCGGAGCGAGGTCCCCGCAGGAGCGCTGGTGCGCTAAGAGTGAAGCTTTTCAAAAACTACGGCCATTGAGGCGAAGGGGGCATCCTGCACCAGCCGTCGGAGTCCCCGCAGCTCGCACTCGCTCAGGGCCTTCGGCCAGCCCACGTTTTCCTTCCGATCCGGCCCTTCCGGCCGTCAAGCAATGGTGGCGACGTAGGCCACCGTGCTTTCCTTCAGCCCGAGGGGAGTGGCGATGGCGCCGTTGGACTTCTTGTTGGCGACCATACTTTTGATGGCGTCCACCTGCTGGGGGGTGAGGCGGGTCCTTCCCCTTCCCGCCATGATAGTTCTGGCGCGGTTCACGCCGTTGGCGGCGAGCTGGGAGCGCTTCTTCATAGGCCTTCACGTGAAGGCTCTGCGCCACAGTCCTCAGAAATGCGGGAGATTAGGGTCGTTGAGACAATTTTTCTGATCCTGGTGGTGATCGAATGTCGCCTGTCATTGGCATTCCGCGGTGGACAAGTAATGCTGCATATGGCTAGCCTCCAGGATAGGGCGGCTGCAGAGAGAAGGGAGGCAGAACAGACAACAGGGCGTGGAAATGATGTCGGATTGGCTGTTCGACAAGACACGATCGACCTTTTGGCTGAGAGTGGCCGCCAGTAATCTTGGAAGCCAATCTTCGTGTCTTGCATGTCTCACGCAGAGCCGTTGCAACCCACAATGAGATTTCCTGAGATTTTCGAGCCGCTTGCTTGGGCCTGAATAGGGCACGGGGCACGCCTAGTTTGAATTTTGTGCATCGGCTCTTCTGGGTTGTCAAGATGAATGTGGCTCCTGGTTGGGCTGCTTTTCAAGTACGGTGGCTGATAGGTCAATTGCGTTCATGTCAGCCCAGGCAGTAATCTTCCAGATCGAGTGGCTTTGTTTCGAAGAGAAGTATAACGTGGAGTACAACACCATCTCTCAGAGGCATGCCACGGCTGGTGCAGCAATGATAATTTCGAGTGGCTGCGTAAACCTCTGCCAGCAGCGAAGGCGCATCCGCACCGCGCCAGTGGAGCCATGACGATACGTCCGATAGGACGTGCGGCAGGGGGTCGGCAGCAGCCAGGAAGAACTCACTCGAATGCACAACCATGGAGGTCATCATCGATAAAGTCATCACAGCCCCATCCACGCGTGTCACATAGGGCCATACACCTGCACAAGACCGAAGACCGATCATTCAAGTACGCTGAGTGTTCGGCGTATACGGACACATCAGAGCCACAAATATCATCAGAAATAATTTTTGACAGCGGATTCACACTCAGCGTACCCGCCTTGCCCAGGCTAGTATGACGGGAGCTTCTGGACACATGCACCGCATGGTGCATTCACTCGGCACCGTGTTTGTAGCCCAGTGCGTCATGCCATCCGATTGATATGCGAGCTGGATGTGGCTGTAATCCCTTGTTTGGGGCGTTCTTGGGCGCGTTGTGTAGGTTTCCAGTAGCACAACACTGGCTGGTGAGCAAAAACGCAGAACAAGGACGCAAACAAAAGATAGCGAAGGTGCTCCGAACGACGCTTCATCGGCGTATATAGATCCGTCAGAGCCGCCGATGTCATCATAAATGCTCCTTGACAGCGGATGCACACTCAGCGTACCCCGTTTGCCCAGGCTGTTATGGGGGGATCTTCTGGACACATGCACCGCATGGTGCATTCACTCGCCACCATGTTTGTAGCCCAGTGCGTCATGCCATCCGATTGATATGCGAGCTGGATGTGGCTGTAATCCCTCGTTTGGGGTGTTCTTGGGCGCATTGTGTCAGAGTCTCACATAGTAATCTGGACATCGATACAAATGACAGGGATATCGAAACGAACAGATGCTAGCTGAGACGTTGTGACGCGCACTTGTCCAGGAGACGTCCACTCATTGCGCATGGACGTTGTTGATGGCGCAGCGTTGTTGACTTTGCCATCCTGACGACGCGTTCCATTTGGGGGAGCAGTCTGAGACATCAGTGGATGCAGTCGTCTGGATGGCGGCTCTCGTGCAGATAAACATTCGTCGAAGTGCTGACTGAACGTCCCGTTATATATGCCCCCTGACCCCAAGATGCGCGCCGACAGTTGTGCCCGCCTCCCTAGCTATACCCACCTCCCACGGCTTTCTCTTCTTGGCTGCCTTCCGCATCTGGGCCGCGCAAGGAGGTAGTTCTTGCTCGTACTCTCTCCGACGTTTGTCACGCACCTTGTGCGCTTTGCGGGCACCGGCTACAGCAGGCTGCCTAGATGGCGAGTACCGCGCAAGTACGTCAGAACCGGCTTCGCGCTGCAACGCCATTGCCCGCGTAAAGCATGCCACGCGCTCGAACTCCGTGGCGCCGGGGTACTCGACCGCGGTTCAGGCATAGCGACCGTGCCAGGCCTCCAGCCCCTGCTCCCCGTACAGCCCAATGCTCCGGAAGCTCTCCAAAACGTCGAGGGCATGGCACATCAAAATATGCTGCTTTAGGAAGTTACTGAGACGGGAAGCTGCTGATCAGGGAAAGAACCATAGCGGCGGTGTCGCTCCGGAATCGAGCGACCTCGTCCGTGGGGGCAACAGCCGCCCAGTTGAGCGTCTTTCCCACGCCGTTTCATAGCGACCATGCCAACTTTTATGCTGCCAGGTGCGTCAGGGAGACCTTTCCCTTCAGCGCGGCGCACAAGATGGCGCAGCTGTCGCCGATTTTGCGGCAGTCGCGGCCAATTGAAAGCCCGCCGTGGTAGGGCGTCGGCCGCACGCGACCTTTGTCGTGCAGCAGCCCGACGAGATCCAGGGCAAATTTGGCTGCAGCCTTCCGTCCAGCAGACGCTCCGTCACTCCCGGTCCGGCACACCATGCCCATCTCAATTGCAAGGCGCAAGTACCGATGGTTATCTCCTTGGGTCCTATGTCGAGGAATCGGTAAGATCTGCTTCGGGTTGATCGCAAGTAGCGGGCTCCGCTCCACTGAGAAGCGCTGCTCGTAAGTGAGATGCCTCCCTACAGGTGGCGTGCCGCCGTCACATGCCATACGATTGGAGTAGTGAGTCGCCTCACGCAGGTGCCGACTGACGAACAAGTCTTGGAAGGTCTCATACGCAGCGTCCAATACGGCTTTCGCACCGCTGAGTGACCGAGTCCTCCTGCAAAGCAGACAGGGTTGCATCACAGACGCACCCTTCTGGCCGAGAACGTCGCACTGTGCAGCGTAGTCACTACCCAGCAGCAGTGGCACCGGCCGACGCACACCACGCACCCAGACTGCGTCCTACAGCAGCGCGTCGGACTGGGGAAGGTGGCTCTCCAGCATCAAGAGCCATGTCATGGTATGTTTCATCCAGACAAGGGCACACGCCCACCAGAATGATGTTGGATGGACTGTTTGGGTGGGGTTGGTTGATAAATGTGGCGACTCTCTTCACCGTCTCAGGATCCCCACTCTTGTCCAGCCCAAGCGTCACATGCACGTCCAGCATCGACGAGAGAGGCGAGCCCCGCAGGCCACCTGCAGCCGGCTCGTGTTCCGACGGAGTGGGCGTGAGCAGGGCGACGCTCACGGGCCTTCCAATGAACAGGCCCGCGTCGCCTATGCAGTGACCTTCTCCTGGACGGCAGCCGCGAGGGAAGCGAGGTGGGCGCCAGAGCCAGTGGGGAGCACTTGCTTGCCAGGTAGGCTGTATATTTCCTTGCGGGCCTCACGCAGTGTAGGAAGGCCGACCAGATCACTGCGGGATCCTCCAAATGCCAGTCGCCGTCGGTTAAAACCGACGTGGCTCCTCGACAACGCTTCCACCAGGCCCACCTGCTGTGCCACTGAGAGGGACACGGGAGAGAGCGAGGGCCGCGTCCGTACCCGCGGCGTTGTGGGCACCCCCCGTCACACCTTTGCGCGGAGCCGAAGCGCGGCCACGCGGCGCTTGTTGTTCTGGCTCCTTCTCACCAGAGCCTTGCGCAGCAGCAGCTGGCGTGCAAACACGCGCACTCGCCCGTTCTTGTGCTTGAGGTGGATCTCCGGGCGTTCGACTCGCAGCAGAATTGCGTCGGAAATGGCCTCAAGAACCAACATATCTTGCTCCGCTCCATAATTCCCGGCCAAGAGGCCATCGAAGAACGCTTGGCAGGTGGGGATCGCCGGTTGGTCGGACCCCTGCATAGACGAATATATCGGCTACGTCGGCCGGGGCAAGCGCCTGTGCACCGGGATCGATTGAAGGCTGCTGCTGCGCCGTCGCTGTTACCGCCACCGGGGCTATGGCAGTGGAGTGGCCTTTCAACCTCTCCATATCTCGTAACAGGAGGGACGGGGTGTGCGGGGGGGGCGCCTCCACAGCACGGGGAAGAGCTTGCGCAGCGAGCGAGGTGTCAAAGATGCGCTGTCTCACGGGGGGGAGGGGTGGGGGGGTGGGAGCGGGGGATAGAGCAGCACTCTCGTTGCGCACAGCGCGCTTCTGCCGTGCGTTGCACACATCACAGACGGCGACGGGCGGGCTAGTGCCGCTCGCCGCCGTCGACTGGACGCCCTGCCGGCAGAGGACAACAGGCAGGCAAGCCGTATTGGCTGGTAAAGACCCGGGTGGCCACGCACGGGCCCAGTCCCGCGAGAGAGCCATCACTTCGGTGGGTTTAAGAAGCCAGCGGTGGCAGTCGCTACACTAGTATGCCCAGTGCTTGAATGAGAAAGCATGAAGAACACCAGACGCGTATACGCTGCATGCATGCCAATCAGAGAGAGTGTACGCAGAGAGCGATGTGGTACGGGGTGATCAACAGGTTGACAAGGGAGTCGGTGGGCAAGAGTGAGTCCCTCGCTGATCCGCGCACAGGCGAGTCAGCGGCAAGCACGCGCTCCCTCGCCTCTTTCCTCCTCATGTGGGCGCATACTGTCTCGTTCAATGAACAGCAAACTTACGCCCGAGTTTCGTCGGCTTCCACGATATTGCATTCCTCGACAGAAACACTGCGGCACCCCCGAACAGGGCGTGCAAGGGATCAGTGTCCTGAGAGCACCTGCACGCAACAGGATTGACGAGGCGAGAGAAAGGCGTGATCCACCCCAGATCTTGTCTGGACAGTTGCTGATTCATGGACATCGGTCAGTCATCCAAGAGTGGAGGGCAAAAAGATGGGGACGCGGGAAAAAAAAGGGGACGCGGCTCAATTGCTTCCCGACCACTAGAGTTTGAGCACGTCACAGATGGGCTTTTCGGATGCCGGTGAACTGCTCAGACACAAAAGAGCCGGCTTAACTAGGCGTAGGGGAGGGTTCTGGACCAGACTTGTGATTTCTCATTATATCACCGACTTCTTTATATTTCTTGCGATCCTGATCTGCGTTTCCAGGTCGCAGAGCGGAATGGGGAGCCCTCGTAAGAACCTCGGATGATTCCTAGCCTTTCAATTGGTCCACGTACGCTGTTGAATGATTGCGCCCACTCTGCATTCGCCATTTTTTGGATCTCAGCAATATGTACTGTGTAGTTACACCCTGAACGTTTCGCCAGCAGTAAATGGCCACCAGGTCGCGTAGTACGGACGCTGATGCTCTCTTGGAGTGAATAGCTGCTGACATGCGCTGGTTTGACACTCCACCTGTTACGGTGTCCTTTTCCCTGGCTTTTAGGACAGGGTGCTCTGAAAGTGTAGTGATGCACACAAAGACTTAGATCAAGGGACTTGGTCTCCTTTGTAGAGGTGGTAGTCTGCATTCATGGCCTCAGGCACCTGAGTGCAGGGCAGTGTTGGATTGTTCGCTATGACGCTACAAGCGAATGGAGTTATGTGGCTGAGGAGGACTGTCCTGCCACAGGGGTCACAGCGCAGCGAGCCCAGAACCGGCGTCAAAAGCACGTCTGTTTTGGCCTGTTTTGATCCTCTTTGAGGCCCGTGTTCCTGTTTCAAGAAACAGAATTCATGTGCAAAAAAAATATCGAAACCCCTTGACAGGCTCTCAGAGGCCATCTCGTGCGAGGTCCTTGCATATTTGTGTTTGTGAGAACAGGAATCGTTCCGCACTCCACACATTGCGCCTGCCAGCAGGGCAATAGATGCTTCTCCGTTTCTCTCTCATTCTGAAAAAGTGAATTGCATACGTATTATGTTGTGTCTCTCTTTTTACGAGTGGAGATGCATCTATCTCGGCGAACAGATGATTCTGGCGCCCTTTTTGGAAAAACGTAGCCCTGACAGAGTCCCAGGGCGGTTTGCAGATTATCTGCTCGTCCTAAAACACCTAAAAGCAGACGTACTGTTAACAACGGTTTTGGGCCCACTGCTTAGACAAGACGCCCTTGAGTAGGGCCGAGGGTGAGACAGACTAAAATTCGGGGAATAAAAACAACAAAGAGGGCCACTGGTACGTAGTGGGGATGAACGTGGCGAAGAGGAAGACAACGGTGCAGGTTGGGACGGAAGCGGGTAAAGGTTGGGGAGGATAGAGTCAAACAGAGTGCATGCGGCCGCAGCGGCTGCAAAAGCGGCAGCCCCTCTCGCCCATGAGCAAGCCACCCGGCGTGCAGCGGAGGACGACCTCGGTGTGTGGCGGAAGGTGCACTTGTGAGCGGAGAACTACAGCACAGTCCCGGCCTTACGATTTTTATTTTAATATAAATACAGAATGTGCCATGTCACATTCTACCAGGATCATCCAGCGTTCTTATGAATCTGGTAGAATTCGGTTCAGGTTTAGTAATCCAAACCAAACGCGGACAACCCTGATAGCAGGATACACCAGTGTATGTATAAATTCCAGGTTCGTGCGTGCAATACCCTGGCCTTCAGGGCGGTGGCGCGCTCGGCGACGCATCGACACCGGACCCGCCGGCCGGCTTCACAACCTCGAGCGCGCACGGGGGCACGTACAGCCACGTTCCCGTAGCGAGGGGCGCCTGGGGCGGGGAGAGGGGTGCCACCGCCGCCTCCGCAGCGGCGGCAGCCCGCCGGCGTCGCGCGACACCAACGAGAGGGGCCGTTACTCCGCCAGGCAGCGCACCTGCGCACGGCGGACGGGGCGGTCGGCATGGCGCACGGGCGGGCTAGTGGAACCGACCGCGCGCGACGGGGCGCCTCTGACCACGCCGCTTGATGGCGTCAGAAACCGCCGACGAGTCGCTGCGACAATCGCCGGCTCTCAGGCGCGATCACCCGCGGGTCATGATGGGCGCGTCGGACCCCGGAAGTCGTTGCGCGCGGTGTCTGGGAACAGGTCGGGGCGATGGGGGGGATCAGGGAGGCAGGGGCCGCCCGGGACCTGTGACCACGGTTGCAGGACAGTCCTTTTCAGCCATGTAACACAATTCGCTTTTAGCGTCATCGCGACCCTTCCCACACTGACATGCCCTCAGATCCCCGAGAACTAGGGCTGTTAAAGCGGACCTTACGGATGAAGCGGACGCGTCCGCTTTGCCTTCTGGTCCCACGCCTGTCCGTTTCCCATCGGACGCATTCCGGACGGTCCGTAATGGTCAAACAGTAGACCCCCCCCCCGCCTTCACGTTACGTAGCGCTCGGCAGCCCCGTGTGAGGGAGCGGCCGACAGAAACAGCACACTCTCGGATCACAAGCCATCACAGCAAGTGTCCGCGAAACGACAACATCGGCTGAGTGTGGATGAGAGACGGCGATGGACAATCGTTGGGGATCTCAAATGCACCCGATGAGACGAAGCGGACGAAGCGGACCGTCTCGGACGGTCCGCGTCTACGTCCGAATTTTTTGTCCCGTCCGCTTTTACAACCCTACTCAGGGCACGAATGCAGAGTGCCTCCTCAGAAACGGAGAGCAAGTCCCTGGATCTAAGTATATGTGCGCATCACTACTCTTTGAAAGCACCCTGTCCTAAAGGCCAGGAACTTCCAGGCACGTGCGTGCAACACCCTGTCCTTCAGAGCGGTAGCGCGCTCGGCGACGCATCGACACCGGGCACACCGGCTGGCTCCATGGCGGGACCACGCCCGGGGGCAAGTACGGCCACGTTGCCGTGGTGAGGGGGGCGTGCGGCGGGGAAATGGGTGCCGTCGCCGCTACCGCAGCGGCGGCGGCCGGTCCGTTTTGGAAGCGCGGGCAAGCTGCTTCACGATCCAAGTGTGTTCATCGTCTCTTCTCGCCGTCGTTGCGCGCCTGGGATCGACGGCCGCCTCGGCACACTTGGCGCGCCCCACCCGCCTCCACCTCGAGTACGTCTCCTTTGCTTCTGACCTCCCCCGCCCGCCTCCCTCGTTGCTTTCTGCCCCCACTGTCAGGCATCAATGCGCCTCCCGCCGTGGTCAAGTGGCCGGCGGCCGGAGGCCGACGGTCGTCACCCCTGACGATTCCCACCCCCCTTTTCGCCCTCGTAGTTTTTTTCTGCTTGTGTCGGTGGTGGGCTCTACGGTCGTAGGCCGGCGTCCACCATCCGAGCGCGTGCCAGCGAGGAGCTTGGTGGGGTGGTCTGGTGGTAGGGCGAAGGTCGGTGCAGTCCATGATTGGGTGGGAGCCTGGTTGCCTTATAAACGCACCTACCGGGTGTCGTGGCGTACATTGGTTGCCTTTCTCTCTTTTCTCATGTCGGCAGTAGTCGCTACGGTCATAGGTCGGCGACCGCTGCTTCAACAGGCGCAAGTGGCGCGGTCGGAGGGGCTGTTTGGAGGTGTGGCTGGCAAAAAGGCGGGATGCTGCACGCAATTAAGGAGAGCCCTACAAACACCCTTGACATTAGAGCTACCCTGAAAAGTAGTCTCGGCACCGACGGCAATGCCGGAGCACACTCGACCGCTCGACGACCAATGAGAAGCCGGTATTCCAGCTGAGGCCCTTAGACAACTAAGCCATCAAGGGCCCATGTGCGGCGCCGATTCTGTGGTGGATTCCGCTTCGACATCTGGGGTGTTTTTTCATGCTCCGCTGACACGCCCTCCAACTAAAAAAACCACAGCCTTCGATCCTGCGCAACGCAGGATCGAAGGCATACGCGCAAGATCGAAGGCATATGCACCAATCATTGAACGAATCAGGACTTCTGACAGCACTGTCGAGGATCAGAATCTGGTGCTGGAGTCGACGCCAGGGCCCCCCGTGTCCGCCAGCTGCCCCCCCCCCCGCCATCGTCCTGCTCCCTCCCACACGTTGCCCCACCCCCGACCGCCCCCACCACCCGTCCCCGTCCCCCATCTCCGCCATCTCCCTCCTGCCGCTGCTCCCAGCTGCGACCTCCCCTGGCTCCTGCCGCCCTCGGAGTCCGCCGTCGGCTTCACGGTCGCCCGCCGTGCCCACTCCCGGCTACCTCCGCCGTCCGCGGCCGCCGCCCTGCTGCCGCTGCCCGGCTAGCACATCCCGGCTACACCACCCTCCCCTCTGCGGCAGCCGCGCCTCCAACCCACCTCTGGACCGCCACGCCGTCTCTAGGCGACCTTCATGCTCCCGTGCCGCGTCGGTCGCCCCGCCACTCCCTCTGTCCCCCTTTCTCTCAGCCGTGCTCCGCCGCGTTCTTCCCGCACCGCCGCGGTCCGCGGCTGGCTGCTCGTGCTGCCGCTGCCGGTCGCTTTTGTCGCTCCCCACCGGTACCGGTGGTGGCGGCTGCTGACCCCCGCCATGGCCTCCCTGCCTCCCGTGCGCGGCACGCGCCTCCCACCCTAGTTTTTGGCACCCTCGTCCCCGGCGGACACGGGGCTGCTAGAGGTGCTTGGCCAGCTGTGGACCCACTGCTTGACCTTATGCGCTTCGCTGGAGATGGACAGTGCTGGTGGTGACGGCTCCAGTGGTGGGCGAGACAGGGAAAGGAGAGGGGCATGCAGGGGGGAGGGTACATGCCGTCTGCTGTCAGGGTGGTGTAGCTGCAGCGGGGTCACGACAGTTTAGGCAGCTCGCTCTATGTACAGGTACATTTGAAAGCCGGTTAATCGACTGCATGACCCCTGAGCGGTGGCCTTCGGGCAGCGGGCGCCACAGGATGGCGGTAGCGTATGTGTGCGTCCGTGGCACATGATCCGTCCCTATGCTTTCATAGGGGGTCTGAACTGTCTCAGGGGCAGTATGAACTTGCGTGGGGCTGTCCCACCCTCGTGGGCACGTTTCTTGCACGCTGTGGCGGTTATGGGTCACTTCCAGCGCCACGGCGTGTTGTGGGCACCCTACGACTGCGCTGATGCAATACTCTCGACTCTATAGAGGGGCTGGATTCTGTTCATGACAACGCACAAAGAGAATTGTTCAGCAGACAGGCGCAGCGTTGCTGAGATGTGGCTGCAGTCTCGGCTGCTGCGACCTTGGGGGTCTGAATATGCAGGAAGGGAGCGCTTGCGCGCTTAGCAAAGCGCACCGCCGTTCATAGCGCACTTCAAAGCACTAGAAGCCAGTCTCTTCATAAAACTTGTGTTTTGGTCGTCTTCGGCCCCGAAGGGTCGTACGCACCGCCATGTCGGACCAGATGGCAGCAGGATACTACGCGGTCCCAAGACCATACCGTCTCACTCCATAGCAGAACAGAAATGGTACAGGGTGCTATGGGAGCCACGTAGTGTTGTTTTTTCCTCGATAAAAAACGCGGAACGGCTGTAGGCAGGTAGGGAAGCGCAGGGTGGCAACCCACTGGATTGGACAGTGTCAGTGAAATCCAGCAATCCACTGGAATGGCCAGTGTCGGTGGCGATCTGCGCCCTCTTGGAGGGGATGCTCAGCTGCCGTCACCATGCCCCCTCTCCAGCTGACCGCAGCCGCAAAGGTGGCCACGGCTACAGTCGTGACTGCTTGCCTACCCACTGCCGCTGCCTCCCA
>Ga0209831_1002052_pt1 | contig 17815 bp, 14 predicted proteins | sample Maine_Asex4_meta_FD_187451 | JGI IMG/M metagenome (GOLD analysis project Ga0209831, IMG submission 187451) | Marine algal microbial communities from Maine, USA - Maine_Asex4_metaG (SPAdes) (version 2) | ecosystem: Host-associated > Algae > Red algae > Unclassified | place: Maine, USA | collected...
CGCGGGGGGGGGGGCGCTACAGATCCCTAAACGAGCATATTGCTGAATGGGAAACACCCCGCAGCCGAGGTCCGCGATCGCGAGGCGGTCATCTGCCCCCGGTGAGCAGCGACATTGGCGAGCAAGGAGCGCTGCTGGCGGTGGCTCTCCGCGTCGTTGGCTCCGCGACGGGACCGTGTCCAAGGGGGCGTGACTCTCCCACCCGACTGTGAACACCTCTCCTGCCTCCATCCCGAGCTCCCACACGGTCCTGAACGGACGAAACTCGAGCCCGGTCCATAGAGGAGCCCCGTCCGCGCGGTGCTCAGCCGGGCTTGCCGGCCCGTAGCAGGTAGCACATCGGCAACTGCGCCTCGCGCCCCTCGTATACCGCGTAGTCGACCTCGCGGTTTGAGTGCGGGTACTCAGTGAAGCGCTCGATCGCGAGTCCCGCGGCGATCGTCGCGTTCAGCACGTCGCCGACGGTGTGCGGGAACCAGTACGACGTACCCGCGATCGGCGCCTCGGTGCCGTCGTAGACGATGGCCTCCTCCGACACCTGGGGGCGGTTGCGGAAGTAGCTCTCCCGCAGCTCCAGGGGATCGGCGGACCCCGGCTCGAACATCTCAAGCATCGGGTGGGTCTCGGAGACCACCAGCGTGCCTCCCGGGGCGAGCAGAGCCGCGACGGCCTCGAAGAAGCCCGGTAGGTCGGGCATCCAGTTCAGCACGCCGATCGTCACGAGGGCGAGCTCGAAGTCGCGCGGCACGTTCGGAGGCAGGGCGTAGACGTCGGCGCACACGAATGCCGCATCCCGGTGGACGACGCCGGAAAGCTCCGCAGCCTGGGCCAGGAAGGCCTCGGACTGGTCGATGCCGAGCAAGCCGTGCGCGCCGAGCGCACCGAGCGACAGAAGCTCCCGGCCGTTGTTGCACCCGACCTGCACTGCCGACCTGCCCGCGACGGGCAGCCCCTGAAGATGGGCGGTGAGCGTGGCGTCGAGTGTGGAGAAGCCGGACACCGCGAAGCCCTCGACGAGTCGTCTCCATTCTGGACTCTCGCGGTGCTGCGTCGCAGAGGCGTTCCACGCCGCCCGGTTACAGGCGGTGATCGCGCGGATGTCCCGGGAGCGCTCGATGCTCATAGGCAGCTCTCCCGCATCGCCGTGCGCTGCGCTCGCCTTCGCGATGCCGATCGCGGTCGCGGTGCGGGACAAACGCGATGGGGAGTCACCGGCATGGTCTTCGGACAACGGCGAACGGGATCGGGAGCATGACAGGGCAGGACGTCTGAGCCGCTGGGAACACGACGACAAGGCAATCGTAGCGCGGCGCCCACGGATGTCGACCCGGAACGGGTAAAGGGTTCGTGACGCAGGGCAGGCCCCGGGTCGGTGTTCGGCACGAAGACCGTCGCGGGCCAACCAGCTCGGGTCGATGTCGAATGCGAGCGGTGAACCGGGACCGTGGCGCGACGCGGCGGGGCAGTCGCTATGGGGGGACTACAAGACGCTAAACCCTCGTTTAGCGAAATGTAGCCAAGGAGCGTTTCACCCTGACCGCTCGGCGTCCCGCCGTCGCGCGAGTTCCCGGTACAACGCCTCCGGCGTCACACCGATCTCATCGGCAAGCCCTCGCAGTTCGCCCCTGGGCGGTAGACCGACCTCAGTCAGGGCGAGCCAGGCGTCGAGTCGCACCGCGACGCCGCGCAGCCGCAGGAGGGCTGCCCGCGCGCGCGTGCCCTGCAGTTCGTGCGCGAGCATCGCGCACCACGCCTGCGACAGCGCGGGCTCCTCGAGGGCTCGCCTGGCCGTCGCGATCGGCACCGAACGTACGCGCGAGTCCCGCGTCGCGATCGCATCGCAGTGATAGCGCGACGCGTGTACCGAGGCCTCGGCCAGAATCCGGCCTGCAGCGATGCGTTGCAGCACGAGCGACGCGCCGTCGGCAGTGTCGCGCTGCAGGCACAGCTCGCCCGACTCGACGACGTGGAGCCGCCGCACCGGCTCGCCGCGGAGGAACAGCCGTTCGCCCCAGGCGAGCTCGCGCGCAGGACCCGCGAGGGCGACGATGCGTTCGTGACAAACGATCGCCGAAATCGCGGCGATGCTGCGCGCCGATCCCGATACCGACTGGTCGTCGGTCGATGTCCCCGCCCTGCGCGAGCATCTGCGCGACATGAGCCGCGTGACACTGGACGCGAACGTCGTCACCGAGCCGACCGGAGGCGGAGCCGTCTTCATCGTCACGTCCGACGACCCGGACGTTGCGGCCTCCATTCGGCGGATGACGGCCGATCATGCGGCGACGATGGGTGAGGCGGGGAACGCGCCCCCGTGGACGTACACCGCGACCGTTGTCGGTGGTGGTGCACGGATCGAGGTGGAAGGGCGCGACGAGGGCGACGCCCTGGTGGTTCGCAGCCTTGGTTTCCACGGCATCATGGCCGACGGCGATCACCATCGAGTGCACCACCTGATGCTCGCGACGGGGGTGAGCCCTCATTGAGGTCGGCATGAACGAGCCAGGTGCTTGCGCCAGACCACAACGACCCGCGCCTCGGGAAGAGGTCGTGCGTGGGCGTCGGTGCCGGTCAGCACGTACGCAAGTCCAGGAAGACTTTCGCTACACGCTCCGGATCGCACCCTGCAGCCACGGGCAGAGCGCATTCCCTCACACGTGGATATCGGCCAGCGTCATCTCGAACTCGATCGACGCCAGACCCAGCACGTCGTGCTCCTCCTCGAGCACCGTGACGTCATCGCCGTCGACGCCGTGCACCTCGACCTGCATCCGGTCCTGCCAGACCAGCACGTACTCGCGCAATGACGGCAGCCGTCGATAGGCGAGCCGCTTCTCGCCGCGATCGGTGCGTGAGGTGCTCCGGCCCTGCACCTCGATGATCACGGTCGGATCGGTGCGCACGTAGCCGGACGGGTTGTCCTGCCCGCAGGTCACGAACACGTCGGGGTAGTAGTGGTCCTCACCGACGGCGAGCCATGCGCTCGCCGTCATCGTGCACTCGGATCCGGCACGGTTTCTGCGGGATATATCGGGTGATCGGCAAGATGTACGCGATCACAGGATTCGTCGCCGTCGAAATACCCGACTCGGCCGGAACTCGCCACCGCGGCGGATGGTCCGCAAGGCACCGGCATTCCTCCCGACCAGACCGCTGATATCGAACATCAACCAGACATGGCAGACATCAGACCGCAGTCTGTGGACGGGGCACGCTCTCCGATCAAGACCGGCGCCAGTTCCATTCCGGATCTGGTCAAGTCCACCATGGATCCGATCATCGCCGTGGGGTGTCTGTATTTCTCCACGCAGATGTGGGGCGAGGCCTTCGGGCCGGGCGAGATGGCCCTGGCGCTGATCACGTTCTCCCTGATGTACTCCGGCAGCGCCTCCTTTGCCTGTCAGCAGCGAAAACCGCTGCACCAGCTCGCGTCCCAATGGGGGCTCGTCGTCGGTCTGCTCCTGTTGTTCGGTCTGCTCGTCGACATACTGCGGCTGTTCGACACCAACATGCTGGCCACCTGGGTCGTTCTGACACCAGCCACCCAGGGGCTGATTCATGTTCTGGTCCCGATCGCATTGCCGAAGCTCATCGCGACGCGGGGCGAGAGCACGGCCATCGTCATCGGCGCCAATGATCTCGGTCGTGCGATGGCGAGATCGCTGGCGTCCGACCCGTATTCCAAGACCCGCGTTCTCGCGTTCTTCGATGACCGAGAGCTCACCCGGCTGGCCAACGTGGTGGAAGCGCCCATCAGCGGTCGCATCGACCGGGTCACCGATTTCATCCGTTCGAATCATACGGACAAGGTATTCATCGCCCTGCCGATGGCCTCCCAGCCGCGCATCCTGAAGCTGCTGGATGAACTGCGCGACACGACTGCCTCGATCTACTTCGTGCCGGACATATTCATGTACGACATGATTCAGGCTCGGGTCGACACGGTCGTGGGTCTGCCCGTCGTGGCGGTGTGCGAGACGCCTTTCCATGGCACGGCCGGCATGATGAAGAGACTGTCCGATCTGTTCATCGCGTCAAGCGCGCTCATCATGCTCGGTCCGCTCATGCTGCTGATCGCGCTGGCGATAAAGTTCAGCATGCCCGGCCCGGTGCTGTTCCGTCAACGCCGTTACGGCCTGGACGGTCACGAGATATTCGTCTGGAAGTTCCGCTCGATGAAGGTGGCGGAGGACGAGGCGGAGGTCAGGCAGGCGACCAGGGGCGACGACCGGATAACGCCGCTCGGTCGGTTCATGCGCCGTACCTCGCTTGATGAACTGCCACAGTTCTTCAATGTGCTCGGTGGTCGGATGAGTGTCGTCGGGCCACGTCCGCATGCGGTGGCGCACAACGAAATCTACCGGAAACTGATCAAGGGCTACATGATCAGGCACAAGGTCAAGCCCGGGATCACCGGACTGGCACAGGTCAACGGTGCCCGGGGCGAGACGGAAACCGTCGACAAGATGGAGAAAAGGATCCGCTACGATCTGGAATATCTCCGCGACTGGTCCTTGTGGCTGGATCTGATCATCATCTGGAAGACGGTCTGGCAGGCGTTCGGGCGCGATCCGAACGCCTACTAGCCCGGACGGGCGGCAACCTACACGTCGCGCGGGGACAGGTTCATCGCACCGACCCTCATCGCACCGACCTGGGCGGCGGGCCGATCGCGCAGCGGCTCGCGCCGCCGCACCGGGCGCTCCAGCACCGGCACGCCGTCGTCCCGCAGGCCGCCGCCGCCACTCACCGGCGCCGACTCGCCATCGGCTCCTCCCGCCGGCTGCTCCTCCGGCAACTCGTCCAGCTTGCCGCCCAGATCCTTGGCGATCAGCATGTACACCGACGGGATGATGAACAGCGTGAACAGCGTGCCGATCGCCATGCCGCCCACCAGCACCAGGCCGATCGAGTTGCGCGCCTCGGCGCCGGGACCGGACACCAGCACCAGTGGGAAGTGGCCGGCGACGGTGGCACAGGTGGTCATCAGGATCGGCCGGAAGCGGGTGGCGGCGGCCAGCTTGATGGCGGCCAGCTTGTGCAACCCCTGCTCCTGCATCTGCCGGGCGAACTCCACCACCAGGATGCCGTTCTTGGCCACCAGGCCGATCAGCGTCACCAGCCCCACCTGCGAGTAGATGTTCAGCGTGGTGGTGAAGCTGTTGGTCCAGTAGGGCAGCTCCGGGTTGGGCATCTTCAGGAAGGTGAAGATCAGCGCGCCGAACATCGCCAGCGGCACCGAGCCTGCCAGGATCACCAGCGGATCGCGGAAGCTGTTGAACTGCGCGCACAGCGTGAGATAGATCAGCACCACCGCGAGACCGAACGCGGGCAGGAACTTGTTGCCCTCCAGCATCAGCTGGCGCGACTCGCCGGTGTAGTCGACCGCGTAGCCGGCCGGCAGGATCTCGGCTGCCGTCTCGTTGAGAAAGCCCAGCGCCTCGTCCAGCGTGGCGATGGTGACCCCCGACAGCTTCACCGCGTTCAGCTGCTGGAAACGGTTCAGCGCGCGCGGCACCGTGGTGTTCTCGATGCTGGCCAGCGCACCCAGCTGCACCGGCTCGCCACCGGGGCCCGTCACGTACAGCTCCCGGAGCTGTTCGGGGTTGAGCCGCTCGGCCCGGAGCGCCTGCGGGATCACCCGATAGCTGCGCCCGTCGATGTCGAAGCGGTTGACGTAGCCGCCCCCGAGCAACGTGCCGACATCGACCCCGACCTGCTGCATGGTCAGGCCCAGGTCCGCCACCCGTTCGCGGTCGAACACCAGCTTGGATTCCGCCCGGTCGATCTTGGTATCGATGATCGGCGGGAAGGCGAACAGCTCGGACTGGATGGCCTTCAGCTGGATCTGCTGGGCGAAGTCGAGGATCTCCTCCACCTCGGCGTTGGCGGCGATCACGAACTCCACCGGGAACTGGCCACCGCCGGGCAGGGCGGGCGGGGTGACCGGAAACATGCTGATGCCGGCGATGTTGTTGAGCTTGCCGGCGATCTCGGGCTTGACCTCGAACACCGAGCGGTCACGCTCGCCGTAGGGGGCCAGGATCATCCCGGCGAACCCCCCGCTGGGCTGGGTCAGCTGGAACGTGAACGCGGTCTCCTCCACGCTCTCGAACGCGGTCTGCGCCTCGGCGGTGTAGCGCGTGGCGGCATCGATGGTGGCGTTGCCCGACCCGTCGACGATGCCGAAGATGATGCCCTGGTCCTCGGTCGGCGCCAGCTCCTTGGCCGACAGGATGAACATCGGCACGCACAGCACGGTGATGCCGATCCAGAACACGTAGACCGCCGGGCGGTAGGCCAAGGTGCCTGCCAGCAGCCGGGTGTAGCCGTTGCGCACCCGGCTCAGCACCCGGTTCACGCGGGCGGCGAACCCGCGTTCGCTCTCGCCCTCGCGCAGCAACGATGCCGACATCATCGGCGACAGCGTCACCGCGACGATGCCGGAGATCAGCACCGCCCCCGCCAGCGTGAACGCGAACTCGCGGAACAGCGAGCCCGTCAGCCCACCCTGCAGGCCGATCGGCAGGTAGACCGCTACCAGCGTGACGGTCATGGCGATGACCGGTCCCAGCAGCTCGCGCGCACCGCGGATCGCCGCGTCCGTGCGGCTCATGCCGTTGCCGATGTGACGCTCCACGTTCTCCACCACCACGATGGCGTCGTCCACCACGATGCCCACCGCCAGCACGATCGCCAGCAGGGTCAGCAGGTTGATGCTGAACCCGAACTGCTGCATGACGAACACCGCCCCGATCAGGGAGATCGGAATGGCCACGATCGGCACGATCACCGAGCGCAGCGATCCCAGGAACAGGAAGATCACCAGCATGACGATCAGCAGCGTCTCGGCCATCGTCTTGCCGACCTCGAAGATCGAGTCCTCGATGTACTCGGTGGCGTCGAAGGCGATGGCGGCCTGCATGCCGCTGGGCAGCTCTCCCTGGATGGCCGCCAGCTCGGTGCGCACCGCATCGAGCGTGTCGATCACGTTGGCGTTGGGCAGCGGGAAGATGCCCATGAAGATGGCGTTCCGGCCGCTGTAGCGCACCTGCACGTCGGTGTTCTCGGCGCCCAGTTCCACGTAGCCCACGTCGCGCACGCGGATCACCGCGTCCCCCTCGCTCCTGAGCACCAGCTGCTCGAACTCCTCCACGGTGGACAGGTTGGTGTTGGCCGACAGGTTGATCTCGACCAGCTGGCCCTTGGTGCGGCCCAGCGCTGCCAGGTAGTTGTTGGCACCGAGTGCCTGGCGCACCTGCAGCGGCGTGATGTTCTGGGCGGCCAGCAGCTTCGGATCGAGCCACACGCGCATCGCGAAGGTGCGCCCGCCCAGGATCTCGGCACGCTGCACGCCGGGCTGGCCCGACAGGCGCGGCTGCACGATGCGGTCGAGAAAATCGGTGATCTGGTTCGGTTCCAGGATGTCGGAGGTGAACGACAGGTAAGCGGCGGCGAACTCGCTGTCCGCGGACACCACGTTGATGATCGGCACCTCCGCCTCGGGCGGCAGGTCGCCGCGCACCTGGTTGATCTTGGAGGTGATCTCGGACAGGGCCCGGATCGAGTCGTAGTTCAGCTCCAGGCGCACCGCGACGGTGGACAGGCCCTGCGCACTCGTCGAGGAGACGTAGTCCACCCCTTCCGCTCCCGCCACCGCGCGCTCGATCGGCGTGGTGATGAAGCCGCGCACCAGGTTGGCGCTCGCACCGATGTAGGCGGTGGTGATGGTGACCGTGGAGTTGTCGTTGCGCGGGTACTGACGTATCGACAGCGACGAGATCGCCTGGATGCCGGCGATCAGGATCAGCAGCGTGACGACGATGGCCAGGACCGGGCGGCGGACGAAGATGTCGGTGAAATGCATGGGCCGGGTCTCCGCTACGCGTTGTCGGGGGTGGGGGTGAGCGACGGATCGGTGGCGCCTTCCTCCTGCACCACGATCGCCGCCCCGTTCCTGAGCTTGAACACCCCGTCCTTGGCGACGTTCTGACCGGCCACCAGTCCCCGGGTCACCTCCACGAAATCACCGCGCCGCTCGCCCAGCTGCACGAAGCGCTGCAGCGCGGACAGCCCGTCGGGGCCGGCCTGCGGCGGCGGGCCCGGAGGGGCGTCCGCATCGGGTGCGGGCGGGGCGTCCAGCACGAACACCGAGTCGCCGTAGGTGGCGAAGCTGACGGATGTCAGCGGCACGATCAGCACCTCGCGGGTGGCGGGCAGCACCACTTCCACGTTGGCGAACATGCCCGGCAGCAGCGTGTAATCGCTGCCTTCGGCGGGCGACACCAGCGTGGCCTGCACGCGCACCGTGCGCGTGGCGTCGTCGACCTGGGTGTCGATGGCGCTGATGCGCCCCTCGAACACCCGGTCGGCGACCGCATCGGTGCTGACCCGCACCGTGAAGTCCTCGCGGATCACGCCGAGCGCCTGCTGGGGCAGCGAGAAGTTGACCAGCATCGGATCGACCTTCTGCAGCGACACGATCGGCACGCCCTGCGCCAGGTCCTGGCCGATGTCGACGAGCTTGAGGCCCAGCCGTCCGGCGAACGGGGCGACGATCTGCTTCTTGTCCACGCTGGCGCTGATGCTGTCGACCCGGGCGCGGGCGGCCGCCTGCGCCGAGCGCGACGAATCGAACTCCGAGCGCGAGATGACCTTGTCGCGAAACAACCGTGACACCCGATCGAGGTTGCGTTGCGTCAGTTCCAGATCCGACTCGGCCGCGGCCAGTTCCGCGCTTTCGGTGGAGGTCTCCTGCTCGACCAGCAGCGCGCCCTGCTCCACGGTCTCGCCACCGGTGAAGTTCAGGCGCGTCACGCGTCCGGGCAGGTCGGCGGTGATCACCACGCCCTGGGCGGCCTCCAGCGTGCCGATGGCGGACAGCGTGGTCTCCCAGTCGGCCCGCTTCACCGCCGCGGTGGTGACCGCGGTGGGCGGAAACTGCTGCGCCTCGCCGGCGGCGATCAGCGCCCTGATCTGGGTGGCCTTCAGCCCGCCGAGAATGCCGACGACCAGCAGCAGGCCGAGCAGCGCGAACGCGATACGTTTTTTCATCGAATTTTCTTGCGAAAACCTCGGCGTTCAGGCCGGGGAGGATGGCGAGACGCAAGCGCTGCGCAACGCAGGGAACCGGGCCTGTCGCTACCACGATCCGACGTGCACTTTAATCGTGACAGCTCGAACAGGCCATGATCGGGGCTTTACGGATTTGTACATCCCGACCGTGGAGTCTAGCTAGCGGCCAGCGCATCGACCACCCGCAAGGTCTCGGCGATGATCCGCGCGCGTTGCCGCGCGTCGCTGCGCGCATCGTCCGGTGCCTCGTTCCGGGCCTGCGCATCGCGTGGCAACGGCGTCTCGTCGCCGCAGGCAAGCTCGCACAGCCAGTTGGTGGGGGATTCGAACTCGCAGTGGCTGGCGCCGTCGATGCGTTGCAGCGAGGCACCCTTGGCCAGGAACGCGGCGCGACCGTTGCCGTTCGCGTTGCAGGCCGAGTCAGGTCCGGCGAGCCCGCGCAGCGGCACCGCGAGCGCGTTCGCCGCGGCCAGCCCCAGGCCGGCCTGATCCACCAGATCGAGCGTCAGCACGCCCAGGGCCTCCGGATCGTCCGCTCCGGCGAGCAGGGCCGCCAGCGCACCGGCCGAGAAGCCCGCGTAGACGTTGCGTCCGGGCAGGCCCTCGCGGGCGGCCAGCCCGAGAAGCTCGTCGGCGTTGCGTCGGTGGTGACCGTTCCAGGGACGCATGTTGCAGAAATCGAGCGTGATGGCCCGGTAGCCGGCTTGCGCCAGGGTGGTGGCCAGATCGATCAGCGTGTCCTGATCGCGCAGGAAGCCGTGGCCGAGCAGGATCGCGGCGCGCGGAGCACGGTCCGTGACGTCGGTCCGGCCGGCCAGGTCGGTCGGGTCGAACACCCGGTAACCGTAGCGACAGCCGGCCTCCGAGCGGCGGGTGCCCTCGTGCAGTGTCCAGCGATCGATGCCCTCGCGCGGCGCTGGCCCGGCATGCCGGGCACCGAGGGTCAGGCAGCCGAGCAGGACCAGCGGCACGAGCACTATCACCGCTCCCACCGTCACGATCCGCCGGAACGAACGCACCGGACGGTCCGGACGAATCGGCATCGAGTGCAGGAAGGACGGACACGCCATGACGTGCTTACGCACCGGTCCACGGCCCGGACCGCTGCCCAGGCCGCCGCCCAAGCCGCCGCCCAGGCTGCCGCATTGGCCGCCGCCCTGGCCGCGTCCGCACGGTTACCATGCGCACCGTTCCCGCCCGGACCGCGCTCACGTGATGACCCCTTCCGCTTCCACGGATGCCACCTCGAACGATGCGGACGCGCCCTCCCTGACACGCATCCGTGCGGTGGCGTCCGTCCTGTCGTCGCGCATCCTGCACACCCCGACGGTGCGCTGGCCCGCCGACCACGACAGCGGGGCCGCCGATCTGCTGGTCAAGCTGGAGCTGCTGCAGCGCACCGGCAGCTTCAAGGCACGCGGTGCCCTGAACGCGATCCTGTCGCTGGAGCAGCCCGGGCGTGGGGTGGTGGCGTTCTCGGCCGGCAATCACGCCATCGCCACCGCCTGGGCCGGTCGGGAGCTGGGCGTCGATGTGGTGGTGGTGATGCCGAAGAGCGCGAACGCGATGCGCGTGCGACGGGTGCGCGAGCTGGGCGCGACCCTGGAGTTCGGTGACGACATCGCCGACCTGGTCGGCCGGGTGGAGCGCATCCGCGCGCGTGACGGGTGCGCGCTGGTGCACCCGTTCGAGGGGATGCACACGATCGAGGGGACCGCCACCCTGGGGTTGGAACTGGTGGAGGATGCGATCGCGCTGGGCGGCCCGCCGGACGTGGTGGTCGTGCCGATCGGCGGGGGAGGGCTGGCGGCGGGCGTGGCCCGGGCGGTGGCGCACCTCGCGCCCGGATGTCGCGTGATCGGGGTGGAGCCTGTCGGCGCGGACGGCATGCGCCGCAGCCTGGCCGCCGGCGCACCGCTGGCGCGGGTGCAGGTCGACACCATCGCCGACAGCCTGGGCGCGCCCCTGCACCTGCCGATGAGCTATGCGTTGGTCGAGCGGTACGTGCACGACATCGTCACGGTCGACGACGCCGCCCTGAGGCGTGCGATGCGTCGCCTGTTCGACGACCTGAAGCTGGCCGCGGAGCCCGCCTGCGCCGCCGCCCTGGCAGCGTTGCCGCACATCGACGACCTCGAGGGCCGGCGCGTGGTGCTGATCGCCTGCGGCAGCAACATCGATGCGCACGGCTGGGCGCGGCACGTCGGTGCGCTTGCGCCGTCGAGCGAGCCCGCGGCCGTGCCGTCACCCGTACCGGCCGGGTGAGCGGGCCGCCTGTACGGACTGGCCGGTCCGGCGGTACCCGGCCCGACCGGAGGCACGGATCCGTCGATCGGGCGGTAGCAGAGATCGGATGATGCGCCAGCAACGTGACGGACTTGCAACATAGCTGGTCCATCTGGTCAAATGATGGTCCGACCTCCCTTTGTCGCGACACCGGTGACATGAACACTTGCCTGATACTGGCCACCCTGCTGGCGTGCACGCTGGTCTGCGCCGCCGTGGTGGGCGGACTGGTCGCGCTGGGCGTACCCGTGGCGCTTGCGCTGATGCTGGTCTACCTGTGCGTCCTGTCGTGGATGCAGGGCATGCAATGGCGTGCACGCGATGCCGGCCCGTCGTCCGGTCGAACTTCCGGGGCGGGTGCACGCGATCGCCACCAGCCGTCGTCGAGGTACCTCTCAACCACCGATCAGCGGGCGGGGCTTGGCGATCTTTTTCACCAGACGTGAGCCGAACCTGCTCCTCCCGGCGCGTTCGGTCCCTTCCAGCTCGCGACGCCTGTCGCGTTCACGTTCCTGCAGCCGTCTGGCATGCGTGGCGATCTCCTCGCGGTGGCGCCCCTTCTCCTCGCTCAGCGCACGAATCAGGCTGCCGACCGTCTCCTGACGCTGGACAAGGGTGGCGCGGGCCTGGTCGAGGTCGCGCTCCAGGCGCCGGCGTGCCCTGGCGGAGCGTTTCGCGTGCGCGAGCGAGCGGGTCGCCGTGCTCAGTGCTCGCGTGCGCGCCTCGGCATTGCTGCGCAGGGCATGCCGCGCACGGCGCAGCTCCTCGCGCTGCTCGGCGATCGTGGTCCGTGACGACAGGTGCGCGCACGCCTCCCGTTCCGCACGCGCCTCGACCAGGGCCTGCTCGCGAGCACCGTGCTCGATCAGCGCTTCCAGATGCAGGTGATCGGTCGCGTGGTGCTCGAGACCCCGCGCCTCGTTGTCGAGCACGAACAGCGCCTTGCGGGTGATGCGCAGGTGCTTCTCGGTACGCTCGCGCACCGCCCGTTCCCGATCGAGCGCGCACTGCAGGGCCGTCTCCTGCGCCCGTGCGGTCGCCACGACGGATTCGCCGACGCTCGCGGACGGTGCTGCGGCGGCCACGGACGGCGTGGCGCCGTCGAGGCGCTCGGCTGCCCGCTCGCAACGTTCGGCGGTACCGGCCCAGCGCGACTCCGGCAGCATCCCGAGCGGTGCCCCGATCTCGTCGACCGCCTGCGCCGGCGACGGCGCGACGGCCCGGTGCACCGGTGGCGCATCCGCATCGGCGAGCCGGAAGCGGTAGACGCCGGTGGCGGCCAGGGTCGCGGACAGCGCCAGCGCCAGGCACAGCGACGCGGGTTGCAACAGCTCGGCGCCGGCCTGCAATCCCGGTGCGTACGCCAGGTGCAAGGTCGCGCCGACCACGCCGCCCACCGAGGCAGCGGTGCCCAGTCCGAGCAGCCACCGTGGCCGCTCGCGCGGATCGCCCGGTCGTAGTGGCGAGAGTCGCCCGACGGTGCCCACGTACAGCGTGTAGCCGAGCAGTGCCGGAAGAACGGACTGGACGATGAACAGGATCATGGACACGTGCACTCACCGAATGGCAGTGTGAGCGCTGAAGCAAAAGCGGTGCCCCGACGGCGGGAACGCTAAACTTCCCGCTCCGTTGGCCGACCCGCCGGTGCGCATGGCTCCTGACCGATCCGTTCTCGATCCCGTGCTGCGGGTCCTGTGGGCCGGTGTGGCGCTGGCCTGCGTGGGCAGCGCTGCGGCGTCCTCGCTCGACGAGGTGGCCGACTGGCAACCGTTCGACCGCTCCGAACGGATGGGCGACGGCTCGGTGCTCACCGAGTACGCCGTTCGCACGCGCGCGTTCGACGGTGTGCCGGCCCGCCTGGAGCTGTCGTTCTCACCGCGCTTCGGGTGCGAGCCGATGATCGGTTTCGTGCTGGACGACTCGCTCGAACCGTCGCGCGACGAGGCCGGCGCCCTGGAGGTGCGCATCGACGGCGTGCGGTTCGACTGGCCGGACCGGGATGGCGCTCGGCCCGGCGGTGCCGATGATGCGTCGGAGCGCAGCGCGTGGCTGTTCGCCGATCGCGAGCTGCGCCGTACCGCCCGGTTGCGCATCGACGGGGGAGATCTGATCGCGCTGCGGCGCGTGGACGCCGCGGCGATCACGTTCTCGCTGCTCGGGTCGCGTGACGGCGTCGCGGTCGCCGAGGCGGCGTGCCGCGCCCACGAACCCCTGCCGTACGACGGTCTCTAGACGATATCCTTCTCGTGGGGCAGGAACTCGATGCTGCGCTCCGACCAGCGGTGGGTGTCGCGCACGAGCAGGCCGCATGCCAGCGCGATCGCCTCGTACTGCAGGTGCACCCGCTCGTAGTGATCGAGGCGCAGCGGATTGTCCAGCACGCCCTCCTCGCGCGGTGCCCTCGCCAGCAGGGCGTCGTCCAGCGCCTGCTGGCCGGCGCCGCGCACCAGATCGAGGTCGTCCAGCAGGTTCTTCAAGCGATGCTCTCCTCGAGCAGTGCATCGCGCGCCTGCTCGATGCGTTCCAGCTGGCGTGCGGCCAGCGCCTGCGCCCGTTCGCCCAGACCCTCGAACCGTTCCGGCTCGGTGCGCTGGATGGCGAGCCTGCTGGCCGCACGGATGCGTGCGGCCTCGTACGGTCCTCGCAGCGGCAGACCCAGGCGTGCCGCATGGCGGGGCGCGGCCGGGTAGCCCGCTACCCGGCGTACGTCGCGTTCCGACAGGTCGCGCTCCTCCTGCAGCGCCCACCAGTCCGCACGGTCCACCCGCGGCAGGGGCGGCAGGGCGGTTCCGAAGCTCTCGGTCCACAACGCCTGCAGCCCCTTCTTGCCGATGTCGAAGGCATCGGCCAGGAACCTCAGCAAGGTGTTCTGGACCGGAGTGGGCACCGCGTCGGTGACCAGCAGGGCGATCAGCAGCTCCAGGGTCTGCCGGCGCTGGGCAGCATCCCCGTTGGCGGCCATCCAGCGCACCGCGTCCACGAACGCGCCGGTATCCTCGAGCAGCACCCATCGCTTGATGGCCCGTTCGGACCTGACGGGCCCGTCGTCATCCCGGGCGGGATCATCGTCGAGCAGGGCGCGCCGCGCCGCGTCGTCGTAGCGCCTGTCGCCGTAGGCGACCCAGTACACAAAGAACTCGACCACGTGCACCAGACGTTCATCGACCGGTTGCTCGTGCAACCAGCGGCCAAAGGCCGATACCGATGCCTCTTCGTCCGGGAACGGCATCGGGTGAACGTCATCGTGCATCGGCTGGGCGTCACCGTGAACCGCGATGCTCCCCGCCTCCTCGACCGCATCGGCCTCCGTGTCGATCACGCGATCGGCGACACCCTCCGGCATGCCGTGGTCCGGCGCCATCGGCGGCCCCGCAGCACCGTCGGCGACGGGCTCCCCGTCGTCGTCGGTGCCGTCGCGCGATGCCGTCATCCGGTCGTCGCTCATGAGGTCGAGCCCGTCGTGACGCGACACCTGCACCGTCGGCTCGTGCGCGGAAAACGGGTCGCTCGAGGGGGGTGGGGGTGGGGGCGCGGGCCGAATCTCGCCGGTCGCGGCCGGTGGCGCGCCCGCTCCCGGACCGGTGGTCGGTGCCAGATCCTCGAACAGCCGATCCGCTTCGCCCTCGAGGCGCGAACGGTCGGCGAACGGATCCGGCGCCGTCGGGCGCAAGGGATCGGGCAGGCGCTGGTCCGGCGGAACCTCCCACAGTGCCGAGTCCCGCGACGCCGTCACGGGGTCGACGTCGAACCGGTCCTCGAGCCCGTCGAACCGGTCGAACCCGTCGTCGGCGTCGTCGTGACGTGCACGGTCGCTCGGCATCGCGTAGCCGTCCTCCTCCTCGTCGCCATGGTGTGCCGGGCGCCGCCGGTCCGTCAGCCGGCGGGTGAGCCACAGCAGCAGCGGCATCAGCGCCGCCGCGAGCAGCAACATCCGGCCGGTGTCGTCCAGCGCATCGAACGAGTTCTGCAACCGTGCGCGCAGCCCGGGTTCGGCGGCGGGGGCGTCCGCAGCGGCGCCGTCGAACCCGGCACCGATCGAGGCGGCACCGTCGCCGGACCCGGATTCCGGACCTGCGCCGCGCTGCACGGTGGCACCGTCCGCCGTGCTCGACGCGATGGGTGCCGTGGTGCGCGGCGGGCCGACGGGCATGCCCGTTTCCCGCAGGCAACGCCGGTAGGTGGACGGTTCGCGGTCCGTGCACACCGACAGTGCGGCACGGCGCGAGGCGAAGCTCAGCGCCCGGCGGTCCAGGGGAGCCCCTTGTTCGAGTGCCGTCACGGCGTCCCGAAGGCAACCGGTCCAGGCCACCGGACCATCGTTGTCCTGCACGTCGCGGCACGCGCGCTGCACCGTGTCGCGCTCGTCGATCGGCAGCGTCTCCAGCGCGACCGGCTCGGCGGAGGCGAGCGCCTGCCGCTCGCGCGCCGCGCAGTCGGCGTCCGTGCCGCACAGCCGGCGCAGCGCGTGCCGCTCGTCGAGCGACAGCTCGGGCCCCGTCACCGCCGTGCTGCCGCGCACCAGGCAGTCCCGCACGGCCTCGGCACCGGCACCGGCATCGCCGTAGCGGTAGGGCAGGCAGCGATCGGCCACCTCCTGGCGCTGTTGCGCGTCCAGCGTGTCGAACGGCGTGGCGTCGACGGCCGGGCCGAGCAGGCACAGGGCACCGGCCAGGACGAGCCGGGCGCGACGGCGCTTGCGTGGCGGACCTGATCCCGCGGGCCGGCGCGAATCGATCGTCAACGGGTTGGGCATGCGTCACCGGTGAGGAGGATGCGCCCCGGAACATGAGGTCGCCTGACATCATTCTAGACGCCCTTCGCCCGACGTTCCGTGCCCGGTGCCCCGTGTAGACTCAATCGCCCCGTTCCGCCCCGTGCACGAGCTATCGATCTTGGACCTGCGTCACGCTCCCGTACCCGGGCTGATCCGGCAGCTCGCCGTGCCGGCCAGCATCGGGATGATCTTCTCGACGCTGCTCAACGTCACCGATACCTGGTACGCCGGGCTGCTGTCGCCGACCGCCCTCGCCGCGCTCTCGCTCGCCGGACCCGTGTTCTTCCTGGTCATGACGCTCGGCATCGGGGTCGGTCAGGCGACCAACGCGCTGGTCGGCAACCGGCTCGGCGCGGACCGGCCCGACGAGGCCCGGCTCATGGCGTTCCAGTCGATCGGGTTCGCCGTGGTGGTGTCGCTGCTGGCGGCGCTGATGGCCTTCTTCGCCACGCCGTCGCTGTTCGCGTCGATGGGGGGCGAGGCGCCGTACCTGGAACCCGCCACGAGCTACATCAACATCGTGCTGCTCGGTTCGGCGTTCTTCGCGTTGAGCATCGTGATGAACGCGATCCTGAACACGCGCGGCGACACGACCAGCTACCGCAACGCGCAGATCGTCGCCTTCGTGGCCAACATCGGGCTGGACCCGCTGTTCATGTTCGTGCTCGACATGGGCGTGGCCGGGGTAGCCGTGGCCACCTTCTGCGTGCAGGGCGGAGTGCTCGCCTGGCTGGCCTGGAAGGTGTCGAAGCTGGATTTCCTGGCCGGTGCGACGGCTGCGGAGTTCGTGCCGGTACCGGTGCGCTGGCTGGAGATCGCCCGCCAGAGCCTGCCCACCAGCGCCTCGATGATGCTGGTGGCGATCGGCAGCCTGATCATCGTCGCCTTCGTCGCCCCGTTCGGCGAGAGCGCCCTGGCGGCCTACGGCGTGGCGCTCAGGATCGAACAGCTGCTGCTGCTGCCCACCATCGGCATCAACATCGCCGCCCTGTCGCTGGCAGGCGTCGCCTACGGGGCCGGCAACCTGGCACGGGTGCGCGAGATCTACACCGTCGGCCTGCGCTACGCGGTCGTGCTGATGCTCGTCGGTGCGGTGATCCTGGCGGTGTTCGCCCGCCAGCTGATGTCGCTGTTCTCGCCGGATCCTGCGGTGCAGGACATCGGCGTCACCTACCTGTACTTCGAGGCGGTGATCCTGCCGGCCTACGCACTGACCTTCCTGAGTGCCGCCCTCCTGCAGGCGCTCAAGCGTCCGGCCGTCGCGCTGTACTTCAACATCGTGCGCCAGCTGATCGGGCAACTGCTGCTGTTCTGGATCGCGGTCGAGCTGCTGGACAGCGGCATCACCGGCATCTGGTGGTCGGTACTGATCGTGAACTGGGTGCTGGGTGCGCTCATCGTAGTGGCGGTGCGCCGCACCATCGCGGCGCGCGAGAACGAGCCGGTACCACCGACCGCCCCGGCGCAACCGATGCTCGCCACGACACCGGAGCCGTCATGAGAAGACCGACGATCAGTGGCACGGCCCGGGTACGATGGCGAGCGCTGGCCGGTGCGTTGCTGCTGCCGCTCCTGCTCGGTGGCTGCGCATCGGTGCTGCGCCCGAACTACGAGACCGAGCTGTCGGCGCTGCGCGCCGGCGACTACACGCTCGATCCCGAGCACGCCTACCTGCTGTTC
>Ga0209831_1002053_pt1 | contig 17815 bp, 15 predicted proteins | sample Maine_Asex4_meta_FD_187451 | JGI IMG/M metagenome (GOLD analysis project Ga0209831, IMG submission 187451) | Marine algal microbial communities from Maine, USA - Maine_Asex4_metaG (SPAdes) (version 2) | ecosystem: Host-associated > Algae > Red algae > Unclassified | place: Maine, USA | collected...
TGATGCTGCCGGTGCTGGTGGTGGTCGGCATCGGTTCCACCCTCAACTGGAAGCGCGACACGCTGGCCACCCGCTCGCGCGCCTGGCTGCTGCTCGCCGGGCTGTCGATCGTTGCCGCCGCGATCATCGGGTTCGGCTTCCGGTTCGGGGACTCGCGACTGGAGCCCACCGCGGTGGCGGCGCTCGCGCTGACGCTGTGGCTGCTGGCCAGCGTGCTGCACGCGATCTGGCACCGGGTGCGCAACAAGCGGCGCAAGCTGTCGGCCACGTTGCAGGCGCCGGCCGCCTTCTGGGGCATGACGATCGCGCACCTGGGCATCGGCGTGTTCACGCTGGGTGCCGCCCTGGTGTCGATCCACTCCGAGGAGGTCACCGTGCGCATGGCGCCGGGTGACACCCACGAGGTCGGCGGGCACGACTTCCGCTTCGTCGACCTGCGCGAGGTGCGTGGTCCGAACTACAACGCCATCGAGGCGGTGTTCGACGTCTCGGCGGTCGGCTCCGACGCCACCGCGACGCGCCTGCAGTCGCAGAAGCGTGTCTACGACGTGCGCCGCGACACGATGACCGAGGCGGCGATCGACGGACGGGTCGGGCGCGACCTGTTCATCGCGCTCGGTGAACCGTTGGACGGCGGGGCCGCCTGGAGCGTCCGGCTGCAGTACAAGCCGCTGATCCGCTGGATATGGCTGGGCACGGTGCTGATGGCGCTCGGCGGTCTGGTCGCCGCCCTGGACCGGCGTTATCGGACCGTGCGCAGGACGGCGGTCGAGCCGGTACCGGCCGGCCCGGTACCGGCGACACGGGCCGCACCCGCCCCGGGCGCCGGTGCCCCGCTGCACGCGCGCGGGTCGCTGTCGTGATCATGCGTTTCCTGCCGTTGCTGGTGGTGCTGGGCATCGGTGCGTTCCTGTACGTCGGCCTGTCGCACGATCCGTCGGTCATACCGTCACCGCTGATCGACAAGCCGGCACCGGTGTTCAGCGCCGAGCGGCTGGTGGCGATGGACGAGCCGGCGGCACCGTTCGACAGCGAGACCATGGACGGTTCGGTGTGGTTGCTGAACGTGTGGGCGAGCTGGTGCGGCCCCTGCATCCAGGAGCACCCCCAGCTGATCGCGTTCGCCGCCGAGCGCGACGTGCCGCTGGTGGGGCTGAACTACAAGGACCAGCCGGCCGATGCCCGCGCCTGGCTGGCCCGTCACGGCGATCCCTTCGACACGGTGATCAGCGATGTCGGTGGTGATGTCGGGCTGGATTTCGGGGTGTACGGCGTGCCGGAGACGTTCGTCATCGATGCCGAGGGGCGGGTGCGCTACAAGCACGTCGGTCCGCTCGACCGCCGGGCGCTGGACGAGCTGCTGCTGCCGGCGGTGGACGCCCTGACGGGTGCGCCGGGCACGGGAGCCGCATCGTGACGGGGCGGGTGCCGGCACGGACCTTCGTGTCGCGCACGGTCTCGATGGTCGCACTGGCACTCGCGCTCGCATCCGTTCCCTGGCAAGCCGTACCGGCCGCCGAGCCGCTGGTGAGTTTCGAGACCGACGCGCAGCGCGAGCGCTACGACCGTCTGCTCCAGGAGTACCGCTGCCTGAAGTGCCAGAACCAGGACCTGGCGGGTTCCAACGCCGCCCTGGCCGGCGACCTGCGCCGCGAGATCCGCACGCGCATCATCGAGGGTGCGGACGACCAGGTCATCGACGAGTACCTGGTCGCGCGCTACGGCGATTTCGTGCGCTACAAGCCGCGGTTCGGCGGGATCAATCTCGTGCTGTGGCTCGGCCCGTTCGTGCTGCTGGCGATCGGGCTGGGTGCGGGCTGGGCGATGGCGCGTCGCGGCAGGCGGGAGGCGGTTGCCGGCCATCCGGCTGTCGCGCGCGAGGTGGACGAGAGCGCGCTGCACGAGGCGCGACGGTTGCTCGACGGGCGCTGAGGGCCTGTGAAGGAACAAGGGCCTGTGAAGGAATAAAGGGTGCATCCTGTCGCTTCGCAGGGCGTGCCAGCCCAGGCGCGAGGAGCGGAGCTTGGCAGGGCCAGGCGACCGAGGAGCAACAACGGATGGCGCGCCCTGCGAAGCGACCCTGCGGGCCGGCAGGATGCACCCCTTATTCCTTCACAGGCCCTGAGCGCTCAGAAGCTGATGATGATGTTGGTGCGGGCCGAGTGGCGGGCGCCGACGGCACGCCGCTGCTCGTCGGTGTCCAGCTCGTGGATGACGATGCCCGGGCGGGTGGTGGCCCACGGGTCGTCATCGGCTGCCGTCACGCTGTAGCGCACGTAGTCCTGCATCGCCTCCAGCCGCGGCATGGCGCCCTCGATGGCCGCTTCCCGGTAGTAGGCATCGACCTCGGCGAAGGCGTCATCGGTCTGGTAGGCGACGATCCTGAGGCCGTGCTCGCCACCGATGCGGTACTGGTTGCCGTTCGGGTAGACCGGGTACGGGACGTGCGACGCGCCGCGCACCGCCACGGCTCCGGTCACGGGTGCCATGGCGGGCACCGACGCGGGCGATCCCTGCCGGGCGCCGGCTGCCGGCGGAATCGCCGTGTACGTCTCCGGTCGCTGGCGCTCCAGCACCGCGTCCGCGTAGCCGCCGGGATCGGGTTCCGGAGGCGCGCTCGGTGCGGTACGCCATGCGGTGACGGTGAACAGGGTGCCTGACAGGACCAGGATCAGGATCGGTGTCTTCATCGGTGCGCTCGTCTCGAATGCCGTACCCATGAAGGTAGTCCACCGATCGCTACCGCCATGTGACCGGTGTTCCGGTTCGCACCGCGGGCGTGCCGGAGCGATCCGGCATCACCGCGGCGGGAGGGTGTCCGACAGGGCGACCAGCTCGTGCCCCGCCGCCAGCACCGCGGCACGGACATCGCGTGCGGTGCGCACCGCGTGGGCGGTGTCGCCGTGCACGCATACCGACTGGAAGTCGCACGGCAGCACGTCCCCGTCGATGGTCAGGACGCCGCCCGCCTCGAGCATGCCCAGCACCTGTCGCACGCAGGTCTCGCTGGCTTCGTGCACGGCACCGGGCAGCCGGCGCGGTACCAGATGACCGCTCGCGGTGTAGGCACGGTCCGCGAACACCTCGAGCGCCACCGGCTGCCCGGCCTGCCGGGCAGCGCGCGCCAGCTCGGAGAAGACCGGCGCGAGCAGTATCAGGTCCGGCCGGCAGGCGGCGACGGCCGCGACCACGGTACGGGCCACGGCGTCGTCCTCGCAGGCCAGGTTGTTCAGCGCGCCGTGCGGCTTGACGTGCGACAACGTCGCGCCGCACGCGGTGGCGATCCCGGCCAGCGCACCGATCTGGTACTGCAGGGAGGCGGCGAGTTCCTCGTCCGAGAGCTGCATCGGGCGTCTGCCGAACCCCTGCAGATCGGCGTAGCCGGGGTGCGCGCCGATCTCGACTCCTTGCCCGGATGCCGCGATCACCGTGCGACGCATGACCAGCGGATCTCCCGCGTGCTGCCCGCAGGCCACGTTGGCGCTGTTCACCACCTCGAGCAGACCGGCATCGTCGCCCATGCGCCACGGGCCGAAGGATTCGCCCAGGTCGGCGTTCAGGTTCAGTCTCATGCGCAGGCATCCTCGAGGGCGTTCACCACACCGCCGATCAGGTTGGCGTCCAGCAGCTCGGCGGTGCCCGGCACACGGACCGGCGCCGTCAAGCGCCCGAGAATGCCGGTCAGCACCGTGTGCCGGTGCCGGGCCAGCCGCACCCCCTCGCCTGCGTCCACCGGTGCGAACCGCACCTTCGCGCCGGGACGCGCCAGGGCGAGCGCCATCAGATCGGTGCCGATCACGGTCGCGATCTTGGTGTAGCCACCGGCGGTGTGTGCATCGTTGAGCAGCACGATCGGGCGGCCGGTACCGGGTACCTGCACGGACCCGGGCACGATGGCGTCGGAGACGATGTCGGCACCGTGCCGATGCACCAGCGGCTCACCGTCCAGGCGACAGCCCATCCGGTCGGTTTCCCGGCTCACCGTCCACGGCCGTTCGCCGAAGAAGCGGGCGAGCTGATCGGCATCGAACGCCTCGTCCTGCGGGCCGGGCACGGCTCGCAGCAGCAGCGTGCCCTCGCCGTCGCCGGCGCGTGCAAGGTCCAGGCAGGGGTCCAGATCATCCCCGGCGATGCCCAGATCCGCGCCGCGCGTGCCAGCCACGGTGGGCAGCCTGTCGCCCGCGACGAGCGGTCCGCCGTCCAGGCCGCCCAGACCGGCGCGTGCGTAGCTGGACCGGCTGCCGTGGTGCACCGGCACATCGATTCCGGCCAGCGCCAGCAGACCGAGCCTGAAGCGTCCGGTCGACACCACGCGCAACCGCTCGCCCGGCTGCAGCGTCATGCTGCGCCAGGGCACGACGGGTGCGGACGAGCCTTGCGCGTCACCGTGTTCCAGCGTCAGATCGCCCACCGCGGCGATCCGCACCGCGCCGTCGCGAGCCTGCACCGTCAACCCGGCCTCGAACGTCTCGACCACCGGTGCATCGATCGGGTTGCCGACCAGCGCGTTGGCGATGTGCCGCCAGGACTCGGCCAGCGTGCCCGCCCACGGGATGCCGAGGCGGCGCAGTCCGAGCCGACCGTGGTCCTGCAGCGCGCTCGACAGCCCGGTCGCCTCGATGCTCAGCCCGCCGGCGGCACTCACGACAGGAACCGCTCGCCGTGCAGGGTGCCGGCGGCACGCTCGGCGCACAGGTGGGCATGTTCGTCGATGTCGATGGCCCGAAAGCGCACCCGATCCCCCGGTGCGAGCAGCGTGGGCGAGCGCGCGCTCGCGTCGAACAGCGCGACGGGGCAGTGTCCGATCAGGTGCCAGCCGCCCGGACTTTCCCACGGGTACACCGCGGTCAGCTGCATGGCCAGCGCCACCGAGCCTGCCGGTACGTGCACGCGGGGCTCGCTGCGGCGCGGCTGCTGCAGCGACGGATCGGTCGTGCCCATGAACGCGAACCCCGGCAGGAAACCGAGCATGAACACGTCCACCACGCCGTCGCAATGCCGACGAATCGCCTCCGCCTCGTCCAGACCGGCGGTGCTCGCCAGCGATGCCAGATCGGGACCGTGCTCGCCACCGTAGTGCACCGGCAGGCACCACTCGCGTCCGGATCGCGTGACGGGATCCTCGGCGCACGGTACGAGCCTCAGCACCGCGTCGGCCACCTCGGCCGGCGTCGTGACCAGCGGGTCGAGCAGGATGGCCACCGAGCGGAACGTCGGCACCGTCTCGATAATGCCGGGCAGGCAGCCGTCCAGGCGTGCGGCCTCGATGGCCCGGTCGAGCGCCTGCACCTGTGCCACCCGTGCCGGATCGATCGTGTCGCCGTACTCGATGACGAGCGCCGCCTCGCCGGCCGCGCGTACCCGGGGGGGCAGGTGCTCCGGTGCCGGCGGTTCCACCATCGCGATCAGGCGGTGGCCGCTTCGCGCTTGTCCGCCTTCTTGTCCTTGTCGCCCGCCTCGTCGGCCGCGGCCGTGATCGTCTCGATGCTGGACAGCAGCTTGTAGTCCGCCTTGGGCGCATCGCCCAGATCGGCCGACGCGGCACTCGCACCGTCGCTCCACTCGATCAGTTCGCGGTAGCCGGCCAGCAGCCGCGCGGCCTGCTCCTTCAGTTCGCCGAGCGTGTCAAGCTCCTCCTTCTGCTCCTTGTTCTCCTTCTTGAGCTTGCGGTTGGCGTCCTCGGCCTGCTTGCGGGCGTTGGCCTCCTCGATCTTCTGCTTCTTGAGCTGCTTGAGCTTCTTGACCGTGTTTTCCGGCGTGTCCGCCAGGGCGATGTTGATCGCCTTCAGCTCCTTCTTGCTGTCCTCGACCTGACGCTTGGCCTTCTTGAGGGCCTCGGAGTTGTCCGAACGTCCGGTCTCGAGCGACGCCTCGGCACCCTGACGGGCTTCCAGTGCCGCATCGCGCTGCGCATCGGCCTCCTTCTTTGCCTTCTCGATCTTCTTGACCTGTGCCTGCATGTTCGCGACCTCCTCGGAGGCGCGGTTGCGCGCACTGACGATGTCGGCATCCGCGTCGCGCGCACGCTTCACGGCTTGGTTCAGCGCCTCTCGCAGATCGTCGGCGGTGAACTCGCTGTCCAGCTCCAGTGCGGTGGCGGCCTCGTTCATCAGCATCTGCTTGCTGATCGCGAGGTCCTTCCAGATTCTCAGTTGTTGTTCGCTGTCGGTCTGACTCACGTAGGATTCTCTTGGCAGTGAAAGCGCGAACGCGTGCGGGACGCGCCCGTCAGGAAAAGGCCTCGGCAGCCTGCATGTGCAGCGCTGCATGTGCAGCCTGTCATGTGTGCAGCCTGTACGTTCGACAATGCCCCGCTGGTCGCCCGGAACCGGATCGCCGGCCGGTGCGTGGCGTCGAAAGGTGCACCGACGAGCGCGCCGGCAGGCGCGGAGAGGCAAGGTGGGCGGAAGGGATCGTGGGTGGCGGCATGCTGGCCGTTGTGGTGATGGCCATCGTGATCGTGGCCCTTGATCGTGGCCTTGCTTGATCGTGATCTTGCTCGATCGCGACCTTGCTTGATCGCGACCTACCTTGAATGGGCCTCCGTGCGCCTCGTCGAGCCGGGCGGGCACGGCGACAGGTGTTCGTATGGCGGCAGTTCGTGACGAATGCTTGACCTGACGGACGATGATAACGGATTCGGGTGGGGTGCGCGCCGGTCGTGCCATTTCCGCGTCTCGAACCGGTGTCGGTGCTTCCCGACCCCCGCGCCTTGCACCGGTTTTTCGCCGACAGGCTCCAGGACTCCGGTCGCGCCTCCAGGAAAAGGGCGGCCGGTACCTGCCCGGTTCGCGGACCGATGGACGGTTCCGGCGTGCAGGTCCCGACACCGTCCGTGAACGCGATAAGCTGCGGCCGGTCACGCCGCCGATCCCGTGAACGGGCCCTCGCGAACGCGCTGCCGCGAGCGGGCGGTGCGGTGCGACGGCTTCCACGAGATCAGGCCGGTGATTCAGACCTCCTTCGTTGTCGACAACCGCCGCTGGCTGGCCGGAGGCGTGTTGCTGACGTTTTTCTCCGGCAGCGGGCAGACCTATTTCGTGTCGCTGTTCGCCGGCGAGATCCGCGCCGCCTACGGGCTGAGTCACGGTGGGTTCGGAGCGGTCTACATGATCGCCACCCTCGGCAGCGCCGTCACGCTGATCGGACTGGGGCGGGTGGTGGATCGCCACCCCACGACCCGGGTCGCCTCGTGGGTCGTCGTCGCGCTGGCGTGCGCCTGCCTGTGGATGGCGATCAGCCGCAGCGTGGTCGGACTGGTGGTGGCGATCTACGCGTTGCGCCTGTTCGGCCAGGGGATGATGTCGCACGTGGCCATGACGGCGATGGGCCGATGGTTCGACGCCACCCGGGGGCGGGCGGTGTCGATCACATCGCTGGGCTACCAGCTCGGCGAGGGCGTGCTGCCCGTGCTGGTGGTGTTCCTGCTGCCGCTGGTGGACTGGCGGCTGGTGTGGGTGGGCGCGGCGGCGCTGCTGGTGCTGGTGGCGTGGCCGTTGCTGCGCATGTTCTGGGCGGTATCGCGCACCCCTCAGGGCAGCGGTGGCGGTGCGCCCGAACGCGGTCGGCAGTGGACGCGCGCCGAGGCGCTGCGCGACCGCGCCTTCGCGCCGCTGCTGTGCGCGGTGCTCGCGCCGGCCTTCATCGGTACCTCGACGTTCTTCCACCAGGTGCACCTAGGCGAGATCAAGGGCTGGCAGGCGTCGGCCTTCCCGTCGGCCTTCGTGCTGCTGGCGCTGGTGACGATCGTCTCGGGCCTGGCCAGCGGGCGGGTCATCGATGCGCTCGGCGCGTGCCGCCTGCTGCCCGGTTTCCTGCTGCCGCTGGGGGTGGCCTGCGCGGTGCTGGCGATCGGTGAAACGCCCGCGACCGCCTGGTGGTTCATGGCGCTGCTCGGCGTGTCCTACGGCATCTCGTCGAGCGTGCTCGGTGCGGTGTGGCCCGAGCTGTACGGCACCCGCCACCTCGGGGCCATCCGGGCGGTGGTGTTCGCCGGCATGGTGTTCGCCTCGGCGCTGGGCCCGGGGCTGACCGGCTGGGCGATCGATGCCGGGGTCGGCTTCGAACGCCAGTTGCTGTACATGGCGGCGTACTGCCTGGTGGCGGCCGGCCTCATGGTGCCGCTGGCGCGCCGGCTGGCGTCGCGGGTGCGGCACGGCGCGCCGCAGGTCAGCGCACCGGCGGGTCCGCCCGTCGCCTGAGCGGTGCCAGCCATGGCACCGGCTGCGCACCGCGTGCCACCTGCACGCCGTAGACATCGGCGAAGGCGGCCTCGGTCAGCACGCGGTCCGGGGTGCCGCTGGCGTGCAGCCGGCCCTCGTGCAGCAGGTAGAGCCGGTCGCAGTAACGGGTCGCGTAGGCCAGGTCGTGCAGCACCACCGCACAGCACATGCCGCCGTCCGCGCAGCCGCGCAGCAGCTCCAGGGTCTGCAGCTGGTGCGCCAGATCCAGGGCCGCGATCGGTTCGTCGGCCAGCAGCACCTGCGGGTCCCCGGCCAGGGCGCGCGCCAGCAGCACGCGGGTGCGCTCGCCGCCGGACAGGGTCGACACGGTGCGCTCGCGAAAGCCGAGGCAGTCGGTGGCGAGCAGGGCCGCCTCGACCCGCTCGCGATCCTCGGCCGAGGGTCGCTGCCACGGTTGCAGCCACGGCGTGCGGCCCAGCGCCACGACGCGTTCGACGCTGATCGGCCAGTGCACGGTGGCCTGCTGCTCCAGCCAGGCGAGACGGCGGGCGCGCTCGGCATCGGGCAGCCCCAGCAGGGGCTGTCCGTCGAGGTCCACGTGTCCCTCGTCGGCCGGGACGAGGCCCGCCAGCATCGCCAGCAGGGTCGACTTGCCGGCCCCGTTGGGACCGACCACCCCGACCAGTTCGCCGGAGTGCAGCGCCACGTCGATGCCGTCGACGGTGTTTCGCGTGCCGATGCGTCTGACCAGACGGTGAGCCTTCAGGCGGGGCGTAGCCTGACGAGGCCCGGCCTGGCGAGGCCCGGCCTGGCGAGGCCCGGATCGGTTCATGCGCCGGACACCGTGTGCCGACGGGCGTTCAGGATCAGCATGACGAAGAACGGCGCACCGACCAGCGCGGTCAGTACACCGACCTTGAGCGGCGTGTCGCCCGGAATCAGCCTGACGCCGATGTCGGCCGCCATCAGCAGGCAGGCGCCGCCCAGCGCGGACGCACCGAGCAGCCGGCCGGGTTCGTGCGCGACCAGCGGGCGCAGCAGGTGCGGCACCACCAGGCCGATGAAGCCGATCGTGCCGGTGGTGGCGACCGCGGCGCCAACCGCCAGGGCGGTGCCGATGAACAACCGCCAGCGCAGGCGGACCACGTGCACGCCCAGGCTCTGCGCGGTGCGCTCGCCCAGCGACAGCGCATCCAGCGCACGACCGGTGCCGAGCAGCAGCCCCCAGCCGAGCAACGTGCAGGGCAGCATCAGCCACAGGTCCGGCAACGAGCGGTCGGACAGGTCGCCCAGGGTCCAGTAGAGCAGCTCGCGCACCGCGAACGGGCTGGGTGCCAGGTTCAGGAGCAGTGACAGCAGGGCGGTGGTGAAGGCGTTGACCGCGACACCGGCGAGAATGAGCGTGGTGATGTCGGCCTGGCGCCCGGCCAGCAGCCACACGACGGCGGTCGCCAGCAGCGCGCCGGCCATGCCGGCCAGCGGCACCAGCTGCGGGTGCAGCGCCTGCCCGCCGAAATACAGCACCGTTACCGCTCCGAGCGCCGCACCCCCCGAGCTGCCGATCAGCCCGGGGCTGGCGAGCGGGTTCCTGAGCAGGCCCTGCATCGCCGCCCCGGCCAGGCCGAGCGTGGCACCGGCCACCGCCGCGATGGCCACGCGCGGCAGGCGGATCTCTCTCAGGATCACCGCATCGATCGAACTTGGTGCGGTGAACAGGTGCGTGACGGCCGCCCTCAGCCCGATCGATTCGGCACCGAGCGACAGGCCGATGAAGGCGAGTGCCAGTAGGGCGATCGACAGCCCCGCCAGCAGCGGCGCGTCGCGCACGGCAGCCTCTCGATGCGGCGGTTACCGCGTCGTGACGTTCCGGGCCTGCGCCGTGGTGCCGGACGGTTCGATGAACACGATGCCGTTCGGGTTGAACTCGGTCGCCACCCGCTCCACCAGTACGCTGCCGTCGCTGGGGTCGAGCAGCCGGAATCCCGAGCCCGCTCCCGAGTCCGCCGCGCCGTTGATGCCGACCCACAACCGCTCCTGCGGGCCGAGCGCCAGCACTGAGATGTCCTGGTCGACCAGCCCCTCGACCGGTGCCTCGTCCAGCATGCCGGTCATCGGGTTGAAGGTGCGCAGCGTGGTGACCCGGAAGCCTGCGTAGGTCAGCACGTAACCCCTGGTCGGCGAGATGACCAGCGCATCGACGAAGAAGTCGTCGTTGTCATCCGTCGTGCCGTCGTCGAGCAGCAGGTCGTTGCGGTAGGTATCCGGATCGATCGTCTCGATGCCGCCGTTGTAGGGATCGGCCTCGACCGCCTCGTTGCCGAAGATGTTGCCGCGGCCCACCACGTAGATCTCGTCACTCTCCTCCAGGTACTGCAGCCCGGCCGGGTTGCTGGTCTGCAGCGCGATGCCGAACAGCCCGTCCTGACCTTCGCCGGTGTCGATCTCGGTATCGGTGTCGGTGTCGATCACAGCCACGTAGCCGTTCTGCCTCGGTGCGAAGTCGTCGTCCAGCCGCTCCATCAGCACGAACAGCTTGTCGTCCACGATCACCGCATCGCTCATCTCGGGTTTCGCATCACCGTCGTAGGCGCCCAGGTCGATGGTGCTCAGCAGGAAGTTGGCCTCGGTGTCGGATGACGGATCGACGACCCACAGCAGCGGGCTGTTGCGACGGATGACGTAGGCCTTGTTCTCGTTCAGGAACACGATCGAGTAGGGATTGACGGTGCTCTCCTCGCCGTTGACCGAGTACTGGTACACCGGATCGTCGAGATCGTCGGTCGCGAAGCGGGTCAGCGTGTCGAGATTGAAACGACCGATCTCGTAGACATCCGTGCCGTCGGTGGCGACGCGGATGTCGGATCCTGTTGCAGGCGTGGTGCCGGTGGAGGCGAACTCGTTGCCGAGGTCCAGCCGCTCGATCTGGCCGGCCGTGAAGTCGAAGGCGGCGCTGGAGACGAAGGCGAGCGCCGCGCCGTCCGGCCCGTTGCCGAGCGGATCGCCCGCCGTGTCGGGATCATCGGTGTTGTCGGGTGTGTCGTCGGGTGTGTCGTCGGGTGTGTCGTCGGGTGTGTCGTCGGGTGTGTCGTCGGGTGTGTTTTCGGTTGTGCCGTCGGGTGTGTCGTCGGGGGCAAGCGTGTTTCCGGGCATGTCCGGGCCGCTCGCTCCATCGTCATCGTCGTTCGAGCAGGCGCCCAATGTCAGGGTCGCGCTGATCAGCAGGGCGGTGAGGGTGGGGCGGGCACGGGGGCCGTCGAAGGGGAGAGGCATCTTCACGAAGGGCGTTTTCCAGGGGTGTAGCGAAGGGATAGCAGCGCTGCGCGACCGGGTCGCGGAAAGCCGTTGAAGTCCTCGACGTTGCGATCGCCGAGGTTGGTGAGGGACAAGGTGGTGCGAAAGCGGCGCGTGGCGTGTTCCACGGCTGCGCTGACCAGCGTGCTGTCGCGGGCGGCGCGCTTGTTGGCGGTGTCGTAGTAGCGGTTGCGCAGCGTGTCGGCCTCGAGCCGCACGCGCCAGTGCGGCGCGGGGCGAAAGCTTGCGCCGAGAAAGCCCGCGACACGTGCCTCGCCCGGCAACTGCCGGTCGTCGAACACCGGGTTGTCGGAGCGGTTGGCGGCGTCCTGCAGGGTGAGGTTGGCGCTCAGCGACCAGCGCGGTGTCGGATCCGCCCGTACAGCGAGCTCCACGCCCAGCACGCGCGCCTCGCCGACGTTCTCGGCCCGGCCCACGCCGCGCGCATCGAACACGGTCACGATCTGCTCGCGGCGCTCGCTGGCGAACACGTTGACCGACAGCGAGCCGTTCGCCGTGCGCGGTACCGCGTCCGGGCCGCCACCGGCCACCGCACCGAAACGTCGTTCGATGCCCGCGTCCAGGTTCACGCCCCGTTCGGGGGCCAGGTCCGGATTGCCACGCACCAGGCCGCGATCGATGAACAGCTCGGCGAAGGCCGGCTGGCGCGAGTAGCGCGACAGGCTGGCGTGCCAGCTGGTGTCGTCGTCCTGATCGAACCGGATGCCGATGGCCGGTGACAGGTCGGTGTCACCGCGCCGCACCTCGTCCCGATCCCCGGTACCGTCGTCGGCGGCGACGTCGAACCGGTCCGCATCGCGGCGCACCGTCAGCGCCGGGGCCAGCACCCAGCGGCCACCGGGCAACCAGGCGCTGTAGCGGGCGCCGAGCGAGAGTCGATCGCGCCGCGCGTCGACGTTGCGCGTGTCCGCCAGCCGATCGCGCCCGGCGAGCGTCTCGCGGCGCAGCTCCGCCTTCACGCCCAGCTCGCCCGCACCCAGGGCGCGCGACCAGGCGCTGTCCAGGCCCAGGGTACGGCTGCGGGTGCTGGTGTCCTGGCGGCCCAGGCCGACCTGGCTCAGCCGATCGTCGTAGCGATCCCGCTGGCCATGCAGGTAGGCGGTGTGCGCAGCCTGCCAGTCCGGGAGCGGTTCGTGCGCGTGCCGCAGCTGCAGCTGGGCGGTGCCGGTGTCGAAGCTGGCCGTGTTGTCCGGCCGGTTGCGCAACTCCGGCACGCCGAGGCGCCGCGCGCCCAGCTGCAGCAGCAGGTCGGTGCGCGCGCCGTTGCCGTGGGCGGTGCCGAGCTTTGCCAGCAGGCTGGCCCGCTGCGCGTCGGCGTTGTTGCGCCGCTCGCGCCGGTCATCCGCCGCGTTCAACGGCGTACCGTTGTCGTCGACGAAGGGGAAGTCGTTGTCGGCGCGCGTGAACGAGGCGCTCAGCACGCTGTCCCAGCGACCGTCGCGCGCGATGCGTGCGCCCTCCACCCGCGTCAGGCCGAAGCTGCCTGCAGCGATCCCCAGGTGCACCCGCGGCGGCGCATCCGCTGCCACCCGTGGCGTGCTCAGCGCCACGGCACCGCCGATGGCACCGGCGCCGAACTCGATCGGCGTGATGCCGCGGTACACATCGATCCCGTCCAGCGACAGGAGATCCAGCGTCTCCAGGTCCACGACCGGCGAGCCGGCGCTGTTCAGCCGGATGCCATCGAGCAGCACGGCGGTCTGCGCCGCGCTGGCGGCGCGCACGGTGATCGAGGCGAAGCTGCCGAACCCGCCGCTGCTGCGCCGCTGCACGCCGGTCTCGCGGGCCAGCACGTCGCCCAGCGTGACGTCGCGCCGCTGCAGCGTCCGGGCATCGATGCGGGTGCGGGTGCCGGTGTGGTCCTCGGTGACGACCTCGCCCGGACCGGGTTCGTCGGCGATGATCTCGATGCCGTCGAATGGTGTCGGGGACGTTGCCGGGTCCGACGATTCCCGTGCAGGTGCCCCTGCTTGAGCCTGTACCTGTGCGCTCCAGGCGAACGCGGTGGCGACGAGCAGCCGGGCCAGCCAACGCAGTCCGGGCGGGCGTGATACCCGGGCACGACGTCGTGATGCCCTGCGGCTTCGTGCCCGTGATCGCGCGTCCGATCGCACCGTCGCTGTCCGTCGTCGTCTGACTGATCGTTGGAAACGGATCAGGAAGCGACGGCCAACCAGCCGTGCGGGTCCGGACGACATGCCGGGCGCACGACTCGCGACACGCCCGGCACACCCCGTCCGGCGAGACATTCGTGCGACGGGCAGGTCTCCTGGCTCGTCATGCGGGCCGCGAGAGCGTGCTCTCGCGGCCCGGACCCGGCTCCCTTCCCGAGCGGTGCGCTCAGTGGGCGTGCAGCCGGAACCTCATGACTTACAGTTGCGGGGGCAGCCGGAGCATCTCACTCCGTTCCCTTTTCATCCGAACGAACGGAACCGCGTCGCGCCGTGAGCATACCCTCAAACTCCCACGCCGCGACGCTCGTTCTCGGCGGGGCACGCTCGGGCAAGAGCCGGCACGCGCTGGCGCTGGCCGAGGATCGCGGCGCGAACCGGCTGTTCATCGCCACCGCCGAGCCGTTCGATGGCGAGATGCGCGAGCGCATCGAGGCGCACCGGCGGGAGCGGGGGACGGGCTGGCGCACGCTGGAGTGCCCGCTGCACCTGCACGAAACGCTCGAGGCGGCGCCGTCCCCGCCCGGCACCGACGTGGTGCTGATCGACTGCCTGACGGTCTGGCTGGGCAACCTCATGCATCACGACCGGGATGTGGCCGTGGCCGCCGACCGGCTGCTCGACGCGCTGGAGCGCTGCCCGGTTCCGGTGGTGCTGGTGTCCAACGAGGTCGGCAGCGGGCTGGTGCCCGACACGCCGCTGGGGCGACGCTTTCGCGACGAGCAGGGGCGCCTGAACCAGCGGCTGGCCGCCCGTTGCGGACGGGTGGACCTGGTGGTGGCAGGGCTGCCGCTGACGATCAGGGGCTGACGGTCGAGGGCTGTCGGCCCGGATCGTGACGATCAGATCAGGCCGATCTTCATCGCGTACAGCCAGCCGGTGACGCTTGCGATCGAGAGCAGCGTGGAGATCACCACTGCACTGGAGGCGCGCTCCTCCCACACCCCGTACTGCTGGGCGATCACGAACACGTTGGTGGCCGAGGGCAGGGCGGCGAGCAGCACCGCGGCGTGCAACCACAGCGGCTCGATGCCCGGCACCCGGCTGACCACCGCGTACATCAGCAGCGGGTGCACCACCAGCTTGACCGGAATCAGCCAGGCAAGCTCCAGCGGGATGCGCTTCAGCGGCCGGATGGCGGCGGTGACGCCCATCGCGAACAGCGCGCAGGGGGCCGCGGCGTTGGCCAGCGTGTCGATGATGGTCTGGATCGGGGCGGCCGGCCTGAATCCGGTGAAGGCGGCGGCCACGCCCACCAGCGTGGCGATGATGAACGGGTGGGTGAAGATCTTCTTCAGGATGCCGCCCAGCAGCGGGAGGAGCTTGGGGCGTTCGGCGCCTTCACCGCCGCCGAGCGCCATCAGCAGCGGTGCGAACGTGAAGTGCATCGCGTTGTCGACGCAGAACACCAGCGCCACCGGTACGCCCGCGGCCGGGCCGAACGCGGCGATCGCCAGCGGCGGGCCCAGGTAGCCGATGTTGCCGTAGGCACCGGCGAACCCCTGCACGGTGGCGATGCGCAGGCCGCGGCGCAGCAACAGGGCCACGATCACGCAGCTGCAGAACACCAGGAAGGTGGTGCCGGTGGTGGCCAGCAGAAAGGCACCGTTGGCGAACTCCTCCACCGGTGTCGTCGACAGCAGCTTGAAGAACAGCGGCGGCAGCGCGACGTAGACGATGAACACGTTGAGCCAGCCGAGCGCCTCGACCGGCAGCCCGATCCGCTTGCCGGCGACGAAGCCGAGCAGCACCAGCGAGAACAGGGGCAGTACCAGCCCCGCGACCTCCAGCATGCGTCAGAACAGCTTGCCGGGATTCAGGGTGCCGGCCGGGTCCAGCGCGTTCTTGAGCGTGCGCATCAGCGCAAGCTCCGCAGCGCTTCGGCTGTGCGCCAGCCAGCGCCTCTTCTTGGTGCCGATGCCGTGCTCGGCCGACACCGAACCGCCGAGCGCGCGCAGGGGGTCGTACACGATGCGATCGCTGGTCGCCTCCTGCGCCAGCGTGGCCTCGCTCGCCTCGCCCAGCCCGTGGCGCGCGGTGGCACCGGGCCGGATCGCCCCGGGCGCGACCATCAGGTGCAGGTTGCCGTCGGCCAGGTGCCCGTAGGCGTAGAAGTTCACCGCCGGCCACCGCTCGCGCAGGGCCGCCTCGACCTCGTCCAGATAGGCCGGCATGCACCCGATCGGCAGGCTGACGTCGTAAACGAACACCGGGTCGTGGCGCAGGGCGATCTCGATCTGTTCGCGCACCGCCCACAGACGCCGACCCTCGCTGTCGGAGCCGGCCAGCACGGCATCCGTGATCAGGCCCGCCTCGAGAGCGTTCTCCAGCGCATCCGATAAGCGTGCCGTGGTGCCCTCGTCGCAGCCTCGGCTCTCCACGATCACGTACAGCGGGTGATCGCGCCCGAGCGGGGCATCGACGTGATCCGCGTGCGCCGCATCGGTGTTGAGTCGGTAGAACGGGTTCCAGATCACCTCGAACGCGTTCAGCGTGCCGTCCAGATCGCGCGACAGGGCGCCGAGCAGCCCGACCACCTGATCGAAGCGTTCGCAACCGAGCATGGCGGTGGCCACCACCGGCGTGGCCGGGCGCAGCCTGAGCACCACACGCGTCACCACCCCCAATGTGCCCTCGCTGCCGATCATCAGCTGGGTCCAGTCGTAGCCGGTGTTGTTCTTGAGCAGGCCCTTCATCGACGACACCACGGTGCCGTCGGCCAGCACCGCCTCCAGGCCCAGCACCTGCTCGCGCATCATGCCGTAGCGCAGCACCGACAGCCCGCCGGCGTTGGTGCCGATGTTGCCGCCGATGGTGCACGAGCCGCGTGCGCCCAGGTCCAGCCCGAACTGCAGCCCGGCCTCTCGAGCGGCCTCCTGCACCCGCTCCAGCACCGCGCCGGCCTGCACGGTGACGGTGCGCTCGCCGGTGGCCACCGGCTCGATCGTGCGCATGCGCTCCAGCGACAGCACGATCTCGTGCGGCGCGCTGTCGATGCCACCGGCCAGTCCGGTCGTGCCGCCGTGGGTGACCACGCCGCAACCGGCGGCGTGGCAGGCGGCCAGCACCGCCGACACCTCCTCGGTGCCGGACGGGCGCACCAGGGCGAGCGCCTGCAGGGGGCGTGCGTCCCAGACGTGCCGGGCACGGTTGGCCACCTCGTCACCGGTCAGCACCGCATCGTCGCCGAGCCGGACGCGCAGGGTGTCGAGCAGCGAGGACACGTCGTTCCGGGGGGCGGCACTCGCGCGTTCGGCGATCGGTGCGTTCATGGCAGGCCGTCTCTTGCAGGCAGGGGTCGGGGCAGGGCCGGCCAGTGTAGCCCCCGGTTGTGGCCCGCATGTTGCCGCGGCAACGCGCATGGATACCTGCGACACGCTCGATGCTACCCGCACGGTGCGCTCGCGACGTCGCGCTCAGGCACGGCTGGCACCGGCCCTGCTGGCAGCCATCACGCGCGACGGCACGGTCGAGGCGGTCGCGCACGCGCTGGCCGGATCGTTGCCGGCCACGATCGGTGCCCGGCGGGTCGCGATCGGCCTGTCGCTCGGGCCGGGCGAGCCGATCCGCGTCCGTGCGCTGACCGGTCAGCCCACGCTGGACGAACGCCGCCGGGCGGTGCGGAGGCTGACCGCCTGCCTGGAGGCGATGTCGGTGCCGGCGGGCGCGACATCGGCGGGGGATGCCGGCATTCGCGTCTGGCCGGACGCGGCATCGCGTGACGACCAGGTCGTCGGACAGGATGTCGGCGGTGACGACGCCGAGGGTGCCGCCGCCTACGCCTACGCCGACGGCTGCGGTGCGATCTCGCTGGCCTGCCTGACGCTGTCGGGTGCGCACGGTGGACGGCTGGTCGTGCTGTTCGAGCGTGGACCCGGCGAGCGAGCCTTCGCATCGGGGGAGCTGGTCGGTCTGCGCAGCGCCTTGCCGGACGTTGCCGGGTGGCTCGTCATCGAGGCGCGTCGCCATGGCCCCTGGCGCCAGCGCGCCCGCGATGCCTGGCGCGACGCTGCCGGTCGCGTGCCGGTGCTGCCCCGGATGCTGCCCACGGTGCTCACCGACGCCGTCACGCCGCGCCGGACGACAGCCCTGGTCGCGGTGTGCGCCGTGATCCTGCTCGGCGCGCTGCCCGTGGTACACACCGTCACC
>Ga0209831_1002055_pt1 | contig 17807 bp, 20 predicted proteins | sample Maine_Asex4_meta_FD_187451 | JGI IMG/M metagenome (GOLD analysis project Ga0209831, IMG submission 187451) | Marine algal microbial communities from Maine, USA - Maine_Asex4_metaG (SPAdes) (version 2) | ecosystem: Host-associated > Algae > Red algae > Unclassified | place: Maine, USA | collected...
GTCAGCGTCGGGGCCCGTGACGTTGACGCCCTCACGGACACGTTCAGCGAGGTTGCCGGCGATCGGCTCCTCTGCCACCGATACGACGCCAACGACGTCAACTCCGAACAGGCGTGGATCGACGCGACCATCGAACGTTTCGGGGGTCTCGACGGCATCGTCAACAACGCGGGGATCATCGACACCGCCTTGCTGGAGGAGCTCACCGACGAAGCACTCGACGATATGTGGGCCGTGAACGTGAAGGCGCCGGCCCGGATGATCCGTTGCGCTCTGCCGGCGTTGCGGGCGAGCGGTCAGGGCCGAGTCGTCAACATCGCCTCACTGTCAGGTCAACGTGTGAAGGGCACCTTTGCTCCGGGCTACGCGATGTCGAAGCACGCCGTGATCGCACTGTCGGAAGCGACCAAGAATGCGGGGTGGGATGACGGCGTTCGGGTGACCGCGGTGTGTCCCGGCTACGTGGCGACTGACATGACGAGCGACTTCGGCGAGGACCCGGCGACGATGATCGATGCCGACGATCTTGCCGAGTTGATCTCGACCACGCTGCGTCTGCCGAACACCGCATCGGTTGCTCAGCTCAATGTCTCCTGCCGACTCGAACCCGGGTACTAGAGACGCAAGATGGCGACGGCCGACGCTGATGTGTCAGCCGGCTTGGCTCTCCGCGCTGAGGCGGAGCACTTCGTCTTCGGGGAACGCCCCGAACCAGCCGGTGATCGGCGTGCCGTCGGCGGCGAACAGCACCGCTGCGGGCTGGCCGGTGATGCCGAGTGCATCCCAGGATTGGAATGACTCGTCCCACAGCATGGTGAATGATTCGGTGCCATAGTCGGCAACGAAGTCCACGGCTTGACCGAGGCTGTCTTGCGTGCCGAGTCCGATGACTTCGACGTCTTGGAGATGATCACGAGCAAACTGCTCGACTTCGGGAGCTTCCCGACGGCAAGCCGGTCAATGCGGTGCCCACGCCCAGATCAGGACGGGACGCTCGGCGGGAAAGATGTTGCGGAAGTTGACCTTCTGGCCGCTGCGGATGTCGTCGACCTGAATGTCGGGGAGGATGTTGTCCGCGAAGTCCGATGCGGCGGACAGTTCCGATGCCAGTGCCCGGCCACCGATGACGGCTTCGACTGGGGCAGCGGGGGCTTCGGTCGCCGGTGCTGCGGCCTCAGTTGCGGGCGGAGCTTCGGTGGCAGCCGGCTCGTCTGCCGGGGGTTCGGCAGCTTCCCCGGAAGGCTCGGCCTCGTCCGCGGGTGCCTCGGCAGCGGGGGCGGTCTCGACAGCAGGTTCTGCTTCGTCGACCACTTCGCCTTCGGTGCTGCTGCCCTCATTGGGGACGAGGTCGGCGTCGTCGGCCGGAGCAGCTGTCACGGCGACAGGGTCAGTGTCGGGACTGGACTCCTCGGCAGTTCCGCACGCGGCGAGAACCAGTCCGACGGCAACCAGGGCGGTAGATGCCCGCGCGGATTTCTTCATGCCGTCAGTCTGGCAAAGCGGTTTGCCGATGTCCCACCGTTCCCGGATCGTTTCGATCTCTCGGACCCCCGGCACGTGAGCGGCGCACCATCGAACGGAGCAGCGACGTTGGAGGTCGTCTCGTCGGCTGCGGCAGCGCGTGTCGGACCGCCGATACCGTCACCGATGTGCACATCGTGTTGGTGAACCCTCAGATCGCGCCGAACACCGGCAACCTGATCCGGCTGTGTGCGAACACGGGGAACGATCTCCACCTCGTCGAACCACTCGGGTTCCGCCTCGATGATTCGCTGCTCAAGCGCGGCGGGCTCGACTATCACGAGCGGACGCGGATGACGGTGCACCCGAGCCTCGATGCGGTCAGGTCCGAACTCTCGGGCCGATGGTTCGCGTTCTCGACGCACTCCACGCGCCGGTACACCGACGTCGAGTTCCGCGACGACGATGTCCTCGTTTTCGGCTGTGAGGGTTCCGGACTCGATGACGAGACGAAGAACCAGTTCGACGCCGAGCACTCCCTCACGATTCCGTTGCGTCCCAACAACCGCAGCCTGAACCTCGCGAACGCGGTGTCGGTCGTGGTGTTCGAGGCTTGGCGTCAGGCGGACTTCGCCGGTGCTGCCGAGGTCGACGAGCGCGTCGAGGGGCTGACCGGCGAACTGCTCGACGGCGCACTCTTCGACAAGTAGAGAGAGCGGCCCGAATCGGATCGCAACGCTCTGCCCGTGCCACTCGGGTGATCGAGTGATCAGGCGAAGCCGGGGTTGACCTTCGGGTTGACGCCGTTGACGATGTCCTCGGCACGAGCGATCACGCCGGGCTTGGCTTCGTCGTGAGTGAGGATCCAGAAGCGATCGTTCTGGACCGCGTCGAGCACGGCTTGGCCGACGACTTCCGTGCTGATGCCAGCAGCGACGAGTGCTTCGACCTGCTTCTGGAAACCCCCCGGTTCGCCACGGTCGGGCATCGTTGCTCGGACGTCGTCGGGCATGTTGCGATCGCTGGTCGCAATGCCGGTGGCGACGAATGCCGGGCACAGGACCGACACGCCGACGGCGGACTCCGCGATCTGCATCTCCTTGCTGAGGGTTTCTGACAGTGCGACGACGCCGTACTTCGAGATGTTGTACGGGCCCATCATCGGCGCTGATCCGTGGCCGGCCATCGACGCCGTGTTGACGATGTGGCACTGCTCACCGTGCTCCAACATGGCGGGCAAGAACACCTTGCATCCGTAGATCACTCCCCACAGGTTGATGTCGATCGTCCAGCGCCACGCCTCCATGTTGTCGGGGTCGGCAATCGGGCCGCCGGCACCGACGCCGGCGTTGTTGCACAGCACGTGAATGTTCCCGAACCGCTCGCGAGCAGCGCGTTCCAACTCGACGATCTGGGCGTGTTCACGGACGTCGAGTTCGTGAGCGAGGACCGGATACCCAGCGTTCGTCATTTCGGCTGCAGCGCGGTCGAGCGCGTCGCGTTCGACGTCGGCGAGTACGAGGTTCATGCCTGCAGCGCCGAACTGGTTGGCGAGTTCGAATCCGATGCCGCTCGCAGCACCGGTGATGACGGCAGTCTTGCCGGAGAGATCGTCCATGCCGGTCGGTCTACTCGTTGCGGCACGCACACTCCCAGTCGTGGCGAGGCGATTCTGCATTCCTCGGGATTCCTTCCGGACGCCATCGGGATTCAGCCGGTCAGGTCAGCCGGTCAGGTCAGCCGGTCGTTTCAGTCGATGTCGAGTGCGGCGACCTGTTCGGCAGTCCAGCCCACTTCGGCCATCACTTCGGCGGTGTGCTGGCCGAGCCGCGGTGCGTGCCGCGCCGGCAGGCCTTGTTCGTCCCCGCGACTCGCGAAGCGCACCGGATCGCGCGTCACCCGGTACGGACCCTCGGTCGGGTGCACGTCGGTGTGCAGCAGGTCGACTGCAGCAAAGTGCCCGTCGCTCTCGATGTGCTCGAGCGAGAGCACTTCGGCCGCTGGGATCGAGTGGTCGTCGCAGAAGGTGAGCAGGTCAGCGGTCTCGAGTTCCGCAACGAAGCCGTCGAGCAACCCGTACAGCTCGTTCGAGTTCGCGATGCGTGAGCGTTGATCGGCGAAGCGTTCGTCGTCGAGTAGCTCCGGGCGGTCGACGAACCCGAAGAAGTCGCGCCAGTTGGTGTTGCTGTACGGCAGCAGCACGACCCAGCCGTCTGCGGTGCGTCGTGGTCGCCGGTTCGGCGCGGTGACCCGTGCGTAGCTGAACTGGCCGATGGGCGGATCGAAGGTCATGCCCCCGAGGTGCTCGACGAGGTTGAACGACGCCATCACCTCGGCCATCGGCACCTCGATCGAGTCGCCCTCGCCGGTCATCGCTCGTCGGTACAGCGCGGCGGTGATCGCAGGGACGATGTGCAGACCACACACCTTGTCCGCGATGATCGACGGCATCAATCGCGGCTCGCCGCCGGTATACGTGAACAGGTCACTGACGCCCGAGGCCGCCTGGATCACATCGTCGTAGGCGGCTTTGTCGGCGCTCGGCCCGTTGCTGCCGTAGCCGTTCGCAACGCAGTAGACGATGTCTGCTCGCATGGCTCGGACGCCGGCGTCGTCGAGGCCGAGACGAGCCAACGCAGATCGACGCATCGTGGAGACGAACACGTCGGCAGTGCCGATGAGATCGTGCAGCGCGCGCATTCCAGCGTCGGACTTGAGATCGAGCACGATGCTGCGCTTGTTGCGGTTCATGTTGATAGCGAAGGCGCTCATGGCGTCGCTGCGCATCGGTTCGTAGTGGCGGATGATGTCACCCTCTGGCGTCTCCACCCGGATGACGTCGGCACCGAGGTCGCCGAGCATGCGGGTGGCGAGCGGGCCCATCACGACCGAGGTGAGGTCGATGACGCGCACGCCGTCGAGCGGGCCGGGTCGAGATGATGGGGAGGCTGGCGTGCCCGAAGCTGACGACATCGAGACAGTGTCACCGCCGCGTGTCTGCTCCGGCGACTCCGAGTTGAGTCCGGCCGAGCTCAGGTCGCCGAGCGACCGTGTTTCCAGTAGCCGCGAGCGGTCACGGTGGATCGCTGGCGACCACGTTCGTCGAACAGATGGGAACGCAATCGCTGCACGGCAGCCGCCTCACCCGCGACCCACACCGCATCGGGCAGCGCGGACAGTGCGATCACCGCTGCCACGAGTCGATCACCAGGCGCATCGTCAGGGAGCGCTGCATGCCAGGTCACGTTCGACCCGGGATGCGACGGCAGTTCGAGGCGGGCACTCGGCACCGCAATCTCGACATGCACGTCGACCGATCGGTCCGGTGCAATCGATTCGAGCAGCTGACCGATTGCAGGGAGCGCGGATTCGTCGCCGACGAGCAGGTGTGACATTGCATCGGGGTCGACTGGTTCGCTGCGCCCGGGGCCCGAGATCGCGACCTCGTCGCCGACCCGTGCGCTGCGCGCCCAATCCGTTGCCGCGCCGTGGTCGTGGAGCACCATGTCGAGGGTCAACTCCAGCAGCTCGTTGTCGAAGAATCGGGGGGTGAACGTTCTGATCGGCGCGCGCTCGCCGTCGGGGAGTTCGAACTGATTGCCGCTCCACGTCGGCATGACGATCTCGTCAGTGCCTGGCGGTGGAAGCAGGAGTCGAACGCTCGACGCGGGACCCTCGATGGCGAAACCAACGAGTTCGTCACCACCGAGCACGACGCGGAGCATTCGTTCGCTGAGCAGGGTCGTCGACCGGACACGTACACGTCGAAACGGCGGAGGTCGCTTGCGTATCCGCCGCAGCCGCGCCGCTGCGGCGTCGGTCGGTGGATCGTCCGCGGCGTCGGTCACGAATCCATCGTGACACGGAACAACGACCGGCGCAGCGCCGAAGGTTTGTTCAGGCGGGGAGGACGGCGACGCCTTCGATCTCGATCAGGGATTCGTCGAGAAAGAGGGACTGACAGCCGACGAGCGTGATCGGCACGACACCGATCGGGTCGACCTTGGCCGCTGCGCCGAGACCGACGAACAGATCGCGTTGCATCGACTGGTTCCAGCCAACGACGTAGATCGTCAGCTTGGCAAGATCATCGAGCGCCCCGCCGATGCCGACGAGAGCATCCATCAGGTTGCGCATCGCCTGCTCGGTCTGCGCGGCGAGTCCATCGGGATGCGCGCCTGCCGCGTCGGTGCCGATCTGGCCGGACAGGTGCACGACGCGGCCACCTGATGAGGCGATCGATGCGTGGGAGAAGCCCTGTGGTGCGGGGAGGCGATCGGAGTTCCGGAGCTCGATGGGCATGGCCGTACAGTACGCACATGGCCGTTGATGCGAACCACCCTGGAGGGTCGGCCGACTGGGCGCGGCCCGTCGTGCACTGGGAGCTGCTGGCTCGCGACGCCGATGCGCAGCGGGCGTTCTATGCCGCACTGTTCAACTGGGACATCGGCGATGGTCCGATCATGAACGTCGCCGCCGGTCTCGGTGGCCCCGAACCCGGCCCCGGTGGGCACATCCGCCAGAGCGACCGTCCGGGTGTCACCCTCTACGTCCAGGTCGGCGACATCCACGCGACCTTGGCGCGGGCCGTCGAGCTCGGTGGCGTGCACGTCATGGACCCCATCGACCTCCCCAATGGTCCGACCCTCGCAGCCATCGAGGACCCCGAGGGCAACCCCCTCACCCTCGTCCAGCAATAACCAGTCACATCGGGGACAGGCACCAACGTGACGCGATCAGGCGGCGCCGGCAGGGGTGAAGGTCTGGATCTCGATGGTGGTGTCGTCGATCATCGCCAAGAAGTCGGTGCCGAGGTCGGAGGCGGTGAAGGCCTCCGCAGCAGCCTGGGCGTCAGTGTCGGACTGCCAGACCGTGTGGATCAGCCAGGTGCCGTCCTCACTGGTCGCTATCGTCCGCCGGACAATGCCTGGCTGCTGATAGCTGAACTCGGCTTGCACCACGGCGTCGGCCGCGATGAATGTCTCTGGCGCAGTCTCGAGTCGGAGTCGGAAGGTCATGATCTCGATCGTCATGTGATGCTCCGTTCAGAGGCAGGCGCGGACGGCGTCGTTGAGCGCAACGGTGCGGGGGTCACCGGCGATACCACCGAGCATCTGGTTCATCACGTAGCCGTAACCAATGCCGGAGTCGGGATCAGCGTGACCGAGCGAGCCACCCGCGCCCGCGTGGCCGAACGCCCTGGGCCCGAGGAGCGGCACGGTCACGTTGTCCAGCATGAAGCCCATGCCGAACCTGGTCTCGGCGACGAGACAGTGATCCGACCCGCGTACGGCCTCGGCGGACGCTTCCTGCATCATGTCGTCACCGAGAAGGCGGATGCCATCCACGTCGCCAACGGTTGCGGCATACATCTTCGCGAGGCTGCGTGCATTGGTGATGCCGTTCGCTGCGGGCATCTCGGTCGCGTGGAAGGGCCGGGTGTTGAACGGATTGTCGGCCAGACCGAGCGCAAGGACGACGCCGTGCATCGTGAGTGCGTTGAATCCCGGCGTGCCCGGACCCATCACCTGCATCATCAGCGCGAATTCTGCCGGGTCGGTTGGTGGTGGCGACGACTCCAACGTGCTCACGCGACCTTCTTCGGACTCGGGCAGGCCGATCCAGAAGTCGAGCCCCAGTGGGCCGGCGACCTCCTCGGCGAAGTAGCGACCGATCGTGCGGCCGTCGATTCGACGCACGAGCTCGCCGACCAACCAGCCGTAGGTGAGTGCGTGGTAGCCGTGCGTCGAGCCCGGTTCCCAGAGCGGTGTCTGGTCGGCGAGTGCAGCCACGATCGGATCGACGGCGAGGATGTCGTCGATGGTGACCGGCGCTTCGACCCAGGCGAGGCCGGCCTGGTGGCTCATCAGCTGCGCGACGGTGATGCCGTCCTTGCCATTGGCGGCGAACTCGGGCCAGTGCGACGCGACGGTGTCGGAGTAGGAGAGCTTTCCGGCCTCGACGAGCCGCGCCAGGCAGATCGCCGCAGCGCCTTTGGTCGTCGAGAACACGAGTTGCAGGGTCTGGTCGTCCCAAGCTCGGCCCGAGGCCTTGTCGGCGACGCCACCCCAGAGGTCGACCTTGAGTTCGCCGTCGGCATACAGCGCGAACCCGGCACCGAGTTCGGCGAAGACGTCGAAGTTCGACCGGAACGCGTCGGCCACCTTCTCGAATCCGTCCGCGACTGTTCCGTGAATGTCGGTCATGGCACGACAGTACTGTCGGCCGGAGCCGGGACCAGGGCTGAACCTGATGGGTGGCGTACGTCCGGTGCGAGGTCGCGTCACGTTCGTGCCTGTCCCCGACGTGACTGATGCGTTTGGAAGACTGCGGGGATGGCGCCGACGGAGATCCTCACCGAACGACTGCGGCTCCGACGCTGGCGCGATGCCGACCGGGCGCCGTTTGCTGCGCTCAACGCCGACCCCGTGGTGATGGAGCACTTCCCGTCGGCGCTGACCACCGAGCAGAGCAACGTGTTCGTCGATCGCATCGAGGCGACGTTCGACGAGCAGGGGCTCGGGCTCTGGGTTGTCGAGGTCGTCGAGACGTCGTCCGTCGCCGGGTACACCGGGCTGTGGCCGGCGACGTTCGACGCCCACTTCACTCCGGCAATGGAGATCGGCTGGCGGTTTGCCAAGGAGTTCTGGGGCCAGGGCTACGCGACCGAAGCAGCACGCGCTGTGCTCGACGACGGATTCTCGCGGCTCGGCCTCGACGAGATCGTGTCGTTCACGGCGACGACGAACGAGCCGTCGATGCGCGTGATGGAGCGGATCGGTATGAGACATGATCCGGCGGACGACTTCGATCACCCGGCACTCGAATCTGGGCACCGCCTCGAGCGCCACGTGCTCTTCAGACTCCGTCGGTGACCCGAGGTGCAACGGCGCGATGGATCGCGTCACGTTCGTGCCTGTCCCCGATGTGACTGGCTCGGGTGGTGATGCGTCCCGCAAGTATTGAAAGTTCGACTCGCAATTGTCGACAGGGTTGTTCTATGGTGTGATCCATGGGGAACGAAGTCGAGCCAGCAATCGATGGTCGACGCGCTCGGCGCGAACGCAGTCGCGTCGCAGTGATCGATGCATTGTTCGGACTGGTGAGCGACGGGAAGATCCCGCCGACGCCTGAGGACATCGCTGAACGTGCCGGTGTCTCGGTGTCATCGGTGTTCCGGAACTTCGACGGCTTGGACGACCTGCAGCGCCAAGCGTTCGACGTCTTCCGTGAGCGTTACGCCCACCTCTTCGAGCCCGTGGTCGCCTCCCACGCCCCGCGTCAGGAGCGCGTCGCTGCACACGTCAAAAGCCGACTTGCCTTGCTCGCCGCAGCAGGGCCGATGATGCGGGTCGCGCGCCACCGAGCCATCGACTACCCCCCGATGGCAGAAGGCGTCGCCCGGAATCGATCCCAGCTCTCCGACCAGACACGGGCCCACTTCGCCATCGAATCGGCCCAGCTGACCCCCGCCGAAGCGTCGAACCTGATCGCCGTCATCGATTCGATGTCCTCGCCCGAGGCGTACGACGTGATGCGTGCAGCACATGCGCGCTCCGACCGCCAGATCAGTCGGACATGGATCCGGTCGATCGGAGCGGTGCTCGACGGCTGGCCCGAACTGACTCAGCAACCAGACACAGACGACCGAGACCACAAGACAGACACAGCCAGGGAGAACGACCGATGACGCGCGCCTCACGTTTCGAAGGCAAGATCGGCACGACGTTCGTCGACTCCGAACCCTGGTTCGACGAGCCGCCACACCCTGCCGACGGTGCGCCGAACGTGGTGGTGGTGCTGCTCGATGACACCGGCTTCGCCCAGTTCGGTTGCTACGGCTCCGACATCGACACCCCCAACGTCGATGCGCTCGCGGCAGGCGGTGCGCAGTTCACCAACTTCCACGTCACCCCGCTCTGCTCACCGACCCGTGCGTCGTTGCTCACCGGCCGGTCGCAGCATGCCGTCGGCATGCGCGCCGTCTCGAATTTCCGGACGGGTTTCCCGAACCAACTCGGCCACATCAGCAATCACGCCGCCACCGTTGCCGAGGTGCTGCGCGATGAGGGATACGCCACGTTCTGCGTCGGCAAGTGGCACCTGGCGCCGATGGAGACCTGCTCGGCTGCCGGCCCATTCGATCAATGGCCGCTCGCGCGCGGCTTCGACCGGTTCTACGGCTTCCTCGAAGGTGAGACCGACCAGTTCCATCCGTCGCTGGTGTGCGACAACCACATGATCGATCAGCCCGAGGGGAGCGGGAATGATCCGGGAGCCGGCTACCACGTCAGCGAAGACATGATCGACCAGCTGATGAAGATGGTCAGCGACAGCAAGGGCGTCCGCCCCGACCGGCCGTTCTTCGCCTACGTGCCCTTCGGCGCGACGCACGCACCGCATCAGGCGCCACAGGAATACATGGACAAGTACCGGGGGAGATACGACGAGGGCTGGGACATCGTCCGCGAAAGCTGGTTCGCACGACAGCTCGAACTCGGGGTGATCCCCGAGGGCACGCAGCTTGCGCCGCGCAACCCCGGCGTCGATGCGTGGGACGATCTGTCCGAGAACCAGCAGCGCTTCAACTGTCGGTTGCAGGAAGCGTTCGCCGCGTTCCTCGATCACACCGATGACCAGATCGGGCGGCTGGTCGATGGTCTGCGCGACATGGGTGAGCTGGACAACACCGTCGTCGTGGTGCTCGCCGACAACGGCGCCTCGCAGGAGGGTGGCCCGTTCGGTGTCATGCACGAGATGAAGTTCTTCAACGGCATCTTCGAGACAGCGGATCAGATGATTCATCAGATCGATGACATCGGTGGCCCGCACAGCCACACGAACTACCCGTGGGGCTGGGCGCAGTGCGGCAACTCGCCGTTCAAGTGGTACAAGCAGAACACCCACGAGGGCGGCGTGCACGTGCCGATGATCGTCAGTGCGCCAAGCGTTGCGCAGCCGGGTCTGTTGCGCGATCAGTTCGTCAACGTGTCTGACATCGTGCCGACGATCTACGACATGGTCGGCGCCACCCCGCCCGACGTCTACAAGGGCCTCGATCAGCTGCCGGTGACCGGTCGCTCCTTCACCAACGCGCTGGAGGATGCCGCTGCGCCCACGGCCAACACGGTGCAGTACTTCGAGATGGCAGGAAGCCGGGCGCTCATCGCCGGCGACCAGGAGTCGCTCTGGAAGGCGGTCTGCAAGCACGACAAGGGTGCCGACTACGACACCGAACAGTGGGAGCTGTACCACCTGAGCGATGACTGGTCGGAGTGCAACGACCTCGCCGAAGCGCAGCCCGACAAGCTCGCCGAGTTGATCGACCTGTGGTGGCAGGAAGCCGACACCCACGGCGTGTTGCCGCTGGATGATCGGATGATCGAACTGTTCGGCAGTCGCTTTCGTGACCACTCGCCACACCCGGTCGACAAGCGCTACGTCTACCGCCCGCCGATGTCGCCGATGCCGGGCCAGGCGTCGGTTGCGCTGGGCGGCTCCTCGCTCGACCTGACCGCCCGGATCACGCGTGAGGCGGGCGACCAGGGAGTCCTGTACGCAACCGGCACCGAGAACTCCGGCGTGTCGGTCTTCGTGCAGAACGACAAGTTGGTCGTCGACTACAACGCCTTCGATGACCACCTGATCGTCGAGTCCGGCGTCGAGGTGCCGGTTGGGTCGAGCGAGCTCGGTCTGCAGATTCGTCGCACCGGTGGCAAGACCGGAACGTTGTCGGTCAGTGTCGATGGCGTGGCGACCGAGGCCGCCGAGTTGCCGCTGTTCATGTCGATGATGTCGTCGGTCGGCCCGAGCGTCGGCTACGACCACGGCTCCGCTGTCTCCCAGCGTTACACCGGCCCGTTCGCCTTCGAGGGCACGCTCCACGAGGTCGTCATCCAGTTGCTGTCTCGTGACGAGGTCGAGGCGCAACGAGCCGAAGCTGCGATCGAAATGAGCCGTCAATGAACCATGACAGATGGTGCCAGGCACCAAGGGTGACACCGGCCCGATCACACGGGGGTCACCGGTGAGCTTGAAGGTGACCCTCTTGGGTACGGGTTCACCGATGCCGTCGCCCGACCGAGCCGGCCCCGCCACGTTGATCACCGCTGACGAAGGTGCCGGGGGAGAACCAGCGGAGCACTACCTGGTCGATGCGGGTCGCGGTGTGCTGATGCGGCTCGCAGCTTGCGGGCTTGGGGCGCCGAACCTCACCGCGGTCTTCATCACGCACCTGCACAGCGATCACATCACCGACTTGAACGACGTGATCACGACGCGCTGGGTGATGACCTTCGAGGAAACACCGCTCACCATCGTCGGCCCGGTCGGCACACAGGCGGTCGTCGATCATCTCCTGGCCTCGCTCGAACCCGATATCGAGTACCGCATTGCTCATCACGAGGACCTCGACCATCGGCCGCCGGTCAACGTGATCGAAGTCCGTCCTTCGATCGGCTCGGATGGCTCGGATCGCTCGGACGGGTCGGTCGGCTCGGACGGCTCGGACGGTGTTGTCGAGCTGCCTGACGGTCACGGTTGCAGGGTCGTCATCACGTGCGGTCAGACCGACCACAAGCCGGTCGAGCCGAGCATCGGCTTCCGCTTCGATCATGCAGGGGTGGCAGTCGTCGCGGCTGGTGACACGATCCCGTGTGTCGGCCTCGATGCACTGTGCAAAGGCGCCGACGCGCTGGTCCACACGGTGATCCGCAAGGACATCATCTCGAACATTCCGATGCAGCGGATGCAGGACACCCTCGACTATCACTCGTCGCCCGAAGAGGCTGCGCAGACCGCCGCCAAGGCCGGCCTCGACACGCTGATCTACACCCACTACGTCCCTGCCATGCCGATGGGCGGCACCGAAGACGACTGGCGGGCGCTCGGCGCCGCGCACTTCGGCGGCACCATCGAACTCGGCGACGACCTCCACACCGTCACCATCAATCCCACCTGACCGTTGTTGTAGATGGTGCCAGGCACCATTGCGACACCAGCGAAAGAAGCCCACGATGAAGTCACTTCGTACACCTGACGATCGGTTCGCCGACCTGCCCGACTTTCCGTTCGCTCCGAACTATGTCGATATCGACGATCAGGATGGCGGCAACCTGCGCGTTCATTTTCTCGACGAGGGCCCGGCTGACGGGCCGGTCGTCCTGGCGATGCACGGCGAGCCGTCGTGGAGCTACCTGTACCGCAAGATGATCCCGTTGCTCACCGACGCCGGCATGCGCGTCATCTGTCCGGACCTCGTCGGTTTCGGCAAGAGCGACAAGCCGAGTGAGAAGAGCGACTACACCTATGCCCGCCATGTCGCCTGGATGCAGGAGGCGATCATCGACCACCTCGACATTCAGGAAGCGACCTTCTTCGGGCAGGACTGGGGCGGCCTCGTCGGCCTGCGCCTGGTCGCTGCCAACCCCGACCGTTTCGCACGCGTCGTCATCGGCAACACCGGCCTGCCGACGGGTGAGGGCACACCGAGCGATGCGTTCATGGCATGGCAGAAGTTCAGCCAGGAGTCGCCCGTGTTCCCCATCGGCCAGCTCCTGCAGGGCGCGACCAACACCGTGCTGACCGACGCCGAAGTCGCGGCCTACGATGCACCCTTCCCGGACGAGACGTTCAAGGAAGGCGCACGCATCTTCCCGTCGCTCGTTCCGACATCGAGCGACGACCCAGCGGTGCCCGACAATCTCGCTGCCTGGGAAGTCTTCAAGCAGTGGGACAAGCCGTTCATCTGCTGCTTCAGTGACGATGACCCGATCACCGCCGGTGGCGACAAGCCGTTCCTCAAGCTGGTGCCCGGCGCACAGGGCCAAGCGCACACCACGGTCACCAATGCACATCACTTCTTCCAGGAAGACGCTGCACCCCAGATCGCCCAGATCATCATCGACGCGATCGGAGCAGCGAAGTGAGCAACACCGTTCGTTACGGCACACCCAACACCGAGTACGCGATGAAGATGGCGACCACGGCACCGGAAGACGACGGCGCGGTGTGGATGGTCAACCTCATGAAGTACCGCGAGGTGGCCGACTACACCGACGGCCGCGAGTCGACGATCAGTGGGCAAGAAGCCGACGATGCGTACTCACCGCTCGACTCGCTTGCGGCGGTCGGCGCTGCCCCGGTCTTCTTCGGCGACGTCGAGCAGCAGTTGCTCGGCGACGACGTCACCTGGGATCGCATCGGCGTGGTCAAGTACCCGACGCGCAAGTCGTTCATCGACATGCAGTCGTTGCCGTCCTTCCAGACGTCGCATCACCACAAGGACGCGGGGATGGAGCGGACGATCGTCATCGGAACGCAGCCGATGACGATGCCCGAGCAACCAGACGGCTACGTGCAGACCGACTGGGCTGACGTGCCGCATCCGTCGACGGACGACGACGGCCCGGTCGTGGTTGTCCACGTCCTGCGGTTCGAGAACGCCGAAGCCGCACATCGGACCCCATCGCAGATGGAGCAGTATCAGTCCGGTGCGGCCAACGCGGCGTCGAAACACGGCGCCCGGATCAACGGCTGGTTCGCTGTCGAAGACACGATCATCGGCGACGGTCGGGCTTGGCACCAGGTGCGGTTCAACGAGTTCCCGAGCATGGCTGCGTTCATGGCCGTGGTGGCCGACCCGGAGCGCCTCGCAGCGCAGAGGGAACACCGCGAAGCAGCGATTGCCGACACCTACACGACGATCGTGCGTGCATCGCTCAACACCCTCGAAGCGTCCGTGCTTTCATGAGCTTGATGCAGAAACTGTGCGCAACAACCTCATGAGAGCGGCGGGGGAACGCGGGGGACTCGCCGCATGGTGAGATTGAGCGACCTGCACGAGGCCGAAGCCGAACACCTCCAGGCGCGCGCTGATGCGATGCCGCGGATCGAGCCGGGGGAGTGGATCACGCCGAAGCCGCTGAGCGAGTCGACCGTGGCAATAGTGTCGACCGCCGGCCTCCATCTGCGTTCCGATGCGCCATTCACGCTCGGTGCGCTCGACTACCGCGTGATCCCCGGCGACACCGATTGGCGCGATGTCGTGCTGAGCCACGTCAGCACGAACTTCGACCGCAGCGCGTTCCAGCAGGACCCGAACATCTCGTTCCCGATGAACCGTCTGCAGGAGATGGCCGAGGCCGGCGAGATCGGCGCGGTCAGCCCGCGGCACTACTCCTTCATGGGCGCCATGCCGAACCCCGCCTTGTTCGAAGACACCGGCACCGAGGTCGGCAAGATGCTCGCGGCCGATGCTGTCGACGTCGTGCTGCTCGTTCCCGTTTGACCACTGTGCACGGGCGCAGTTGGTGCCCTCACGACATTCATCGAACGAGCCGGCGTGGCGTGCACGTCGATCAGCCTGATCCGCGAACAGAGCGAAGCCGTCGGCCCGACCCGTGCGCTCTGGGTGCCGTTCGCGCTCGGTCGCCCGCTCGGGTCGGCCGAGGATCCGGAGTTCCAGAAGCAGGTCATGCGCCAAGCCTTCGATCTGCTCGACACCGCAACCGAGCCGACGATTGCCGACTACGACGGTCCGATGCCCGAGGAGGCAGGACCCGGCGAATGGGCATGTCCACTGAACCTGGGCCCGGTGGTCGACGACACGTTGACCGGGCGACTCCTTGCCGAGGTCGGACGGTTGAAGACCTGGTCGGCGCAGACTCGCGCGGCACGAGGACGCACGCTGTTCGGCGTGAGCGGTGCTCAGCCGGACCGTGTCGACGACGTGGCACGCGCGCTTGCTTCCATCGCCGATGCCGAGTCGATCACCGAGCTGCCCCGGTCAGACAGCGCCGGCGACATCGAGTGGGCGTTCGACATGCCACTGCTCGTGCGGCATCTCGCTGATGACCTACGCACCTTCTACCACGAGGCGATCGCTGCGCAGCCCGGGAGTGTGGCGCCGAATCACGATGCGCTCAACGACTGGATCTTCGGCGGCACCGCACTGGGCGACACGCTGCAGGCAGTGGCCGACCGGCTCACGCGCGCCGACGACCCGATGGCGAACCTCGTCCGCGGACTCCTGATCCCCGAAGGCCGTTACCAGGGCGGCAGCGCCTTCTGATCGCGACCAACCCGGCCGACCGCGTCCACGTCGAGGTCTGACTCACGACGCCGATGGATCGCGGGCGCTCCGAAATTCGGATCGCCCGTTTGCGACCGAAGTGTGGGTACTCAGTCGACGATGCCGAGTCGAACCGCAGCTCGCTCCGCTACGTCGGCTCCCGCAAGCAGCCGGACGAGCAGCAGGCCGTCGAGCAGTGCAATGGCCGTCTCGGCCTCGGCGCGTCGATGCTCGTCGCCACCGTCGACGAACTCAGCTGCCCACTCGATCCACGACGCGACGAGACCGCTGACAAGGGTGGCGTGTGGCTCGCGACCGGCGACCGCCAGCCCGGTGGCCTCGAAGAAGAGGGCGAACACCGGGTCGGATTTCTCGGTGGTCAGGATCGGCCAGGCTGCCCGGAGGAGCGCGATGTGATCGGCTGCAGGCGTGTTGAACGCGGGTGCGAGTGTCGCTTGGAGTTCCGTTGCCATTGCGACGAGGACCTCGGAGATGAGGTCATCCTTGGTCGGGAAGTAGTAGACGACCGTCCGGTCGTTGATCCCGAGCCGCTTGGCGACCCGGCCGAACGACAACTGACTCAGCCCGTCGTCGAAGGCTGTGGCCAACGCGCCGGCGAGGATGTCGTCTTTGGTGTGCTTGTGACCCATCAGGGTTGACTGTAGTGGTCACTGCGATTACGGTATTGAAGTAATCACTACAAACCGTCAGGAGACCCATGCCCCCCAAGATGACACTCAGTGCCGAAGCCGCCAGCGACCTGTTCCGAGCAGCGCCCCACCAGATGCTCGACATGGGCTCCGGCAAGGGCCAGGTCGCGCACCGAGTCGTCGGGTCCGGGCCTGACGTGCTCTTCGTTCACGGATGGCCGGTCAGCAGCGCCACCTTCCGCAAGTTGCTCCCGCATCTCGCGGACCACGTGACCTGCCACCTGATCGACCTGCCCGGCGCGGGGTCGAGCAAGTACGACACCGACACCGACCTGTCGATCCAGAATCACATCCGAAGCGTCAAACGCTCGGTCGAGCTGCTCGGACTGGACAGTGTGTCGGCAGTCGGATTCGACAGCGGCGGCCTGATCGCCCGGCACGCGCTGGTCGGTCATGAGGCGCTGCGATCGATGGGTCTCATCGACACCGAATTGTCCGGCCGCCAGCCGCTTCGATTCCGATCGTTCATCGCCGCCCGACACCTTCCGGGTTTCCGCCGGGCGTTCGGCTGGCTCGCCGGCCAGCCTCGCCTCCGCCGGACCAAGTTCGTCCTCGGCGATGCCTTCGCCGACAGATCGTTGCTCGACGGGGAGTTCGATGAGTTCTTTCTCCGGCCGATTCACGAATCGCCCGAGGCACTCCATGCCGCGGCGCAGATCTTCAAGAGCTTCGACATGAGCGATGTCACCGCGCTCGAAGAGATCCACGGTCGGATCGAGGTACCCGTCCGCCTGGTGTGGGGTACCGAGGACAAGTTCTTGCCGATCGCCGGTGCCAGACGGATGGTCCACGACTTTCCGGATGCCGACCTCGTCGAGATCCGAGGCGCCGGGCTCTTCAGTCACGAGGAGCAGCCTGCCGCCGTGGCCGAGGCGCTGCTGCCGGTGCTCACCTGAGCTGACCTGAGCTGTGCCAACCCGTTTTCGGGAGCTTCTTGCAGTAAGTGACTGCAAGAACCTCCCGAAATCGGCATGACCCCGGGCGGTTGCATTCGAGCCGGAGAGCGGCGAGATGCAACGATCGTTGCCATGTCTGACACGTTCAATGCTCTGGTCGTCCGCGAAGCCGAGGAGGGCAACCCGAAGTCGGCGTCGGTGTCGATCGAACAGCTCACCGATGCGGACCTTCCCGACTACGACGCCGGCGACGTCGTGGTCCAAGTCGACTATTCCTCGCTGAACTACAAGGACGGTATGGCCCTCACGGGTAAAGGCCGGATCATCCGCTCCTTCCCGATGGTGCCGGGCATCGACTTCTCTGGCACCGTGATCTCGTCGGAGTCGCCCAAGTTCGCCTCGGGCGACGAAGTGATCCTCACGGGCTGGTCGGTCGGCGAGCGTTACTGGGGCGGCTATTCGCAACGCCAGAAGGTCAAGGCAATGTGGCTCAACCGTCGCCCGATCGGTATGAGCGCCGTGCAGGCCATGGGTATCGGCACCGCCGGCCTCACTGCGATGCTCTGTGTGATGGGCCTCGAAGACGGCGGCGTCAAGCCGACCGACGGACCGATCGTCGTCACCGGAGCAGCGGGTGGTGTGGGCAGCGTTGCGGTGGCGATCCTGTCC
>Ga0209831_1002056_pt1 | contig 17805 bp, 14 predicted proteins | sample Maine_Asex4_meta_FD_187451 | JGI IMG/M metagenome (GOLD analysis project Ga0209831, IMG submission 187451) | Marine algal microbial communities from Maine, USA - Maine_Asex4_metaG (SPAdes) (version 2) | ecosystem: Host-associated > Algae > Red algae > Unclassified | place: Maine, USA | collected...
ATAATAATTATATAGGAATGATTGTTGGCGGTGTATTAGCACTACTACTTGTGTTGGCTGTACTTGGAAAATTGTACACTTCCAGAAAAAAGAAAGGAATCAATAAATTTGATAAAGAAGGGATGCAGGTATCGACTACTTCTTAAAGAAACTTTCGTAATTTTACTTTGAACTTAATAATTCCAAGTATGAAAAAGAACCTACTTTTTTTAGTAGTGGCTATTATAGCCATATTAATTGCCTCCTATTTTTTCTTTATTAAAAAAGAAATTACGCCTATTTTAGAAATTGAAGATAGCAATTACAAAACCCTTAATGTAGACCCTTCCCTTTTTTTGACGGATGGTACTAATTTTACTATTAAGGTAGTAGACTGTACGCTTTCTAGTGGTACAGAAGCGAAATGTTATGAAATCACCACTAACGGTGTTCCCACCGACCATAAAATGGGCCCTTGGTGTCCTAATAATATTTCGGACGGACCAGAAGCAGGAGGCATCTGGCTAGAAGGAGGAAAAGTACATGATGTGGATGGCGCTTTTGTCAAAAATATGGCCAACTTTTATAAGGATGATAAATGGTTAATGTATGATGAAAAGGGCGACATCTTTACAACCATAACAAAAGAGGATTGTGAAAATGCCGCTAGACCTGATGTAGGGGTAGAATACGAAAATTTTTGTGTAGAGTGCCTACCTGCTCATGTAGCAGATGTGAAGAGCAGCTACACCATTCCAATGACTCCTGTACGCCTGCGCAACCCAGCTACCTATAGAAGAGGGCCTGGTGGAAGAGGAATGGTTTCTCAAAGAGGAATCGCATTTAATGGGGTTGTATTCGATGCCCCTGCTCCAACGCATGCTATATTAGGGGCGTATACCTTAGCTCCTTTTGATGATGCAGGTGGACATATTAATCCACACGCAGGCTATCATTATCATGCAGCGACAGGGGTCTCTAAAAAAATTGCTCAACCCGATGGTCATGCTCCGATGATTGGTTATGCGATGGACGGACATGGTCTATATGCTCGACTGGATGCCAATGGAAAGGAACCTGTTGACTTGGATGAATGTAGGGGACATGTAGATGCTATTAGGGGCTATCATTACCATGTGGATGAGGCAGGCAAGAATAACTTCATCAATTGTTTAGCAGGTGCTTATGTTAATTGATAGAACCGAGAACCGAGAGTAGAGAATAGAGAGCGTGCACTTAGCAATCTCTATTATCCTAAGTACTCAACGAGTATTTACCTGTTTAGTGGGAGGGTATTTGATTTGTTTTTTATAAAAAACAAATCAAATACCCTCCCACTAAAAGAACCTATCTACCAAATATACTTTTTACAGCTCTTTTAAATAGAAAAAAACTAGGCTTTATTAGCGTATTAATGTAGAACTAACAAAGCATTTTAAATCAACTAGTTATGAAAAAATATTTATTTAGCCTATTCATACTATTTATCTCGTATAGCGTTCAAGCGCATAATCCTGATATTTCCAGCACCATGCTGGTGGAAAAAGAAGATAATAAGTGGATACTACAAATTCGCTCTGCCCTTACTGGATTTGACCAAGTGATTAAGGCAAACTATCCTGCTTATGAGAGTGCGGAAGAATTCCAAGCTTTAGTATTACAACACCTAAAAGATAATATACAAATTGATTTTAACGATGGAGCAAAGGTCACCCTTGAAAATGGCGGCATAAAACTAGGACATGAGACGATTGCCGTCTTCGAGGTCCTAGGTGTTCCTAAGTCTATACAATCTGTCAGGGTCAAGAACACTAGTTTTAGCACTATCAATCGCAATCAAAATACGCTAGTTATTTTAAAAAAAGGATTTAAAAAGAATCGCTTTACTTTAAACAACAAGAATCAACATACAATGAATTTTAAAGTTGCTGATGCGAATTTTGTTCCTGTTGATGGTTCCGTTTCCTTACCAGCCGATGTGCATAGTAATTATCCTTATAAGGGAATAGCCCTTTCTTTTTTGGGCCTATTTTTTATGGCTTTTATATATATTAAATTTATTAGATAAAGGAGTTACGTACACTCTACAGCCTCATCTGTCCTAAAAAAAAGACAAGTTGTTTATCTAAAAAAAACGTCCTGTTTTTACCGTATAGACGCTCAAACTGAGCCAAATTTCTAGTAGTCTTATCTCCCTTTAGTAACGATGAAAAAATAACTCCGTCATTTTGCTTTTACAAAATGCTAGTGGAGAGGGATCTTTCAAAATAAAATGTACATTTTATTTTTTCATCGTTACTTATTCCTAAAAACAATCCGCTTCTTGAACAATGTGTCGCCTTATTTACTTATTTACTTGTTTTATCATTTTTTCAGTAAGCACTTACAAAGAAACCAAGTATATTTAAATTGAATTAATATGTTAGTCCACTATTTGGCTCTTCCAGATAGCTGTTTTATATACGTCATTTAAAAAGTGTAGCTTGAGAAAATTCAGAATAAAAAGTGGAATAAATAAAAAATATAAAAAAATATACTAAAAAATTTGGTCAACCAATTTTTTAGTCTACCTTTGATTTTGCAATAATTGGTCAACCAATTTTTGGTCAACCAATTTTAGCGTTCTTATATAGATACTGAATTAATATGTTGAAGAATTTTCGAGAAAAGATAGCCGCTTTTTCTACTCCTTAGAAAAGCATAGAATTATAATAAAATATATAAATCAAAATCTCAATTAACAATCAAAAATCATAGAAGACCACAGAATAACATCTTACAGAATATAATCAAACAATAAAAAGGGTTAACAATTTTCTTCAATTACTCTTTTTAAATTCAAAAAAAACATTTTAGTACTGACAAAAAAATTAACTAGTGTATTTGAGTTTTTCAACTGATTCTTTTTTTCCATAAGTTTTCAACCCATTGAAAAAAGAAATCATTTGCAAAACGCACTACTCATTTTTTGTCAATTGTCATCTAATTTTGATGACTTAAATCATCGTTTTGCAAAATGATGAAATTAGCTTATTTGGTGCTAAAAGCCAAAAGATTCATGCTTAGGAACGAAGGAAAAATAAAATGACCATTTTGTTTTTAAAAATCCAATCCCTGCAAGGGTTTGGGAGCTGTAAAATGTAAAGTTATTTGATTCCTGTTCCTTACTGATACTTAACATATAGATGAACGATTTATGGACAATTTCAAATCGCATATATGTCCATCTTATTTAACTTAATGAAATATTAAAATGAAATTAAAATCTCACTTAATTTTAATGATGCTTCTACTATTTAATGTAGCAGTATTTGCGCAAAATGCTTACACGTTGACAGGCAACATATCTAATGTAGATAACGAGCCACTCATAGGAGTCAACATAGTAAAATCTGGTACCTCAATGGGTACGATTACTGACTTTGATGGTAATTACTCACTAGAGGTCAGTAACGGCGATGTACTCAACTTTTCTTACACAGGATATAGAGAACAATCCGTTACTATATCTGGTCAAAGAGAACTGAACATGACCCTAGCAGAAGGTGCCGTATTGGACGAAGTAGTCGTAGTAGGTTATGGCTCCCGAAAAAAGAGCGATGTTACTGGAGCCGTATCTTCTGTTAAGTCAGAAGAATTAACGGCATTTCCTGTATTAGATGCCGCACAAGCACTTCAAGGCCGTGCAGCTGGGGTAGTTGTTCAGTCTAATAATGGTGGAGAGCCAGGCGCACCTATCAACATCAAAATTAGAGGAAATACTTCCATTAGTGCCAATAGTAATCCGCTGATTGTAGTCGATGGATTTGTAGGTGCAACGATGCCACAAGCCGCTGATATCGAATCTATGGAGATCTTAAAGGATGCATCTGCGACCGCTATTTATGGTTCTAGGGGGTCAAATGGAGTTGTATTAGTAACGACTAAAAAAGGTAGAAGCGGTAAATTAGTTGTGGAATTGAATAGTACTTTTTCTACTCAAAATCCTTCAAACAGACTTGATTTATTAAATGCCAATGAATTTGTAGATTATCAAAACCAGATAAGAGCGAATAATGGTATTACTACTCCTTTTCCTCAAGGTTCTGCAGATACAGATTGGCAAGACCAGATTTATAGAGATGGTAATACACATAACCACCAACTTTCTTTTTCAGGGGGTACGGATGCTGTGAATTTTTATGCTTCTGGTAATTATTTTGACCAAAAGGGAATTGTGGTTAATTCTGGCTTTCAAAGAGCAACTTTCTTAACAAATGTAGATGCGAAAGTATCAGAAAAAATAAAAGTAGGATTAAATCTTTTTGGTAGTAGAGGTACCAAAGATGGTGTTACTACTCAATCAGATGGTTCGGTTACAGTAGGTAATGATGATGTGATTTCTTTAGCAATGAGAATGGCACCGGATAAAGGAATATTCAACGATGACGGTAGCTTTACAACAAATGATGCGATTGGAGATGAACTAGATAATCCGTTTGCGGTGGCTACACAAAGAGATGACGAAACTATCTCAGATAATTTTAGAGCCAATTTTTATGCAAGTGTTGATATTTTAGAAGGCTTAAACTTTAAAACAACTTTTGGTTTAAGTAGTGACAATGAAACTAGAGGTGTTTATCAACCTTCTACCTTACAAGTTACTGCATCTGCTGTAAATGGAAGGGCTAGGTTGACTAATGCTAAAAGAACATCGCTTATAAGTGAAAATTACTTGACGTATAGTAAGGAATTAGGAAAAGGAGATTTAACTTTATTAGCAGGATATTCTTATCAACAAAATAATACAAGAGCATTTGCTTCAGCGGGTACAGGTTTTCTTTCAGATGCCTTTTCTTTCTATGCATTAAGTACTGCTACAGGTTTATTACAACCTGCTTCGTCTTTTTCAGAAGTAGAAATCCAATCTCAATTTGGAAGAATCAATTACGATCTTGATGATAAGTATTTGATTACTGCTACGGTAAGAAGAGATGGTGCATCCAATTTTGCCAGAAATGAAAAATATGCCATTTTCCCATCAGCGGCATTAGGTTGGAAAGTTCATAATGAAGACTTTTTTAACCAAGAGGGTGCAATTTCTAGCTTAAAAGTAAGATTGAGTTATGGTGCTACCGGTAACCCTTCTATTAGCCCCTACCAATCTTTAGCAAGGTTTGCAAGTCTTTATGCTTCTAGTAATGGGTCAACTGTATTTGCTATTACGCCAGACCAACCTGCCAACCCAAATCTAAAATGGGAAACTTCTTACCAAACAAACTTTGGTGTTGATGTAGGTTTATTGGATAATAGAATTAATCTTTCTTTAGATTATTATAATATTGATACGGAAGATTTAATTTTAGGAAACAATGGTATTCCTGAATATTTTGGTTTTGCAAATGATGAAATTTTAACGAATTTAGGAGCGATTAACAATAAAGGATTTGAGATTTCCTTAAACTCGAAAAATATAGTTAAAGGTGATTTTAGATGGAATACTGATTTTAACTTAACCATCAATAAAAACGAAGTTGTTGCATTAATCAATGATGCAGACTTATTTGGTGATGCTGCTCCAAATTATTTTGCGACAGATAGAAGTTATGTGCTAAGAGTAGGCGAAGAAGTTGGTCTTTTTTATGGTTTTGATTATGCGGGTGTTTTCCAAGGTGGTGACTTTCCTGCAGGTACCGCACCTTTTGCAGGTGGTGTAGCAGGTGATCCGTTATTTGTAGATACAGATGGTGATGGAGAGATTACGGCAGCAGATAGAGACATCATAGGTAACCCTAACCCGAATTTCACTTTTGGATTTAATAATACGTTTTCTTTTGGAGGTTTTGATTTAGGCGTCTTTTTCCAAGGGTCTCAAGGTGGAGAAATCTTTAATATGACTAATGTGCAGTTGAATAATGGAGATGCCAATACGACTAGAGACTATTTTAATAATGCTTGGACCGCTTCTAATACGGACACAGACCAACCTCGTGTTGGGAATAATAGTAATAGAGAAATTTCTTCTCGTTTTATAGAAGATGGTAGTTATATAAGATTAAAAAACATTGCTTTAGGGTATAATTTACCTTCAGATATTACCAGTCAGTTAGGTATCGGTAGTGCTAGATTAACGCTCAGTGCTCAAAATATACTAACAATTACAGATTACTCTGGTTTAGATCCTGAAGTGAACTATGCTGCGGACCAGGCGGGTAGTAATTTCTCTGGCAATACAGCGCAAGGATTTGATTTTGGAAATTATCCAACTGTAAAATCTGTTAGTTTTACCCTTAATGTAAAGTTTTAAAATTGTAAGTAATCGGACATAAATTAGTTATTTATTGATGTCTCCCTATTTATAAGCAAAATTTTACACTCCGATTATGATTTTAAATAGTATTTATAAAATCTTAATTGTAAATTTAAACCGTATATATTGATGTAGTTTAATTTTATAAATTATTTTCATCGATTTTAAAAAGTAAACTATTTATTATTTCTACATTAAAAGTCTTAATTCATTTTCATTTTTAAAATAAAAAATATGAAAAGTATAAAATATCTATTCCTAATTCTAGGAATTTCATTAGCAGGATGTTCAGATTTAGAAGAACAGCCTGTAGGTTTACTATCGCCAGATGGTTTCTTTTCTTCGCCAGCCGATATACAAACAGTAATTGATGGTGCTTTTACACATGCGATCAATGAAAAGTTTTGGGGAAGAAAATTATCCATCGCATTAATGTTACGTTCTGACATGGTGAATCTTCAATCTACTCAAACGAGAAGAGTTGAAATGGACCAATTGACTACGCTGGCTAGTAATGGTATGCTTACAGAATATTGGTTAAAAGCTTATCAAGGAATTGCTGCTGCCAATCTAGCAATTGAGGGAGCTGCATCTGTAGAAGCAGCGGATGGTATCAAAAACCCAGTGACGGCACAGGCTTATTTTGCAAGAGCATTTTATTATTTTCATTTAGTAAGACAATTTGGAGGGGTTCCTTATGTGGATGCACCCGTAACAGATGCCGAAGCGGCAGGTGCGATTACTAGAACGCCAGCAGCAGAAGTCTATGCAAATATCCTTTCAGATTTAACTTTTGCTAAAGATTGGTTACCAAATACACAATCTTCTAGAGCAATACCTGCTAAATCAGCAGCAAGTGCTTATATAGCTTTAGTGCATTTAACGATGGGTAACTATCAAGCTGCCTATACCGAAGCTAAAGAAGTGATTGATAATAAAGGAACTTATGATTTAGAATTAGATCCTAACTTCCAAAATTTATTTAATGCGGAAGTAATAGATGGGTCTAAAGAACCAATATTTGCTTTAGATTATAATAATGTGGAAGCACCTAATAATGCTTATGATCAAATCGCTCCAATGACGGGTATTAGAGGAGACGATAGAAATTCAGGTGGTGGATGGTCTGTTGCGGTTCCTAAGCTTGCCGTATATGAGTCATTCCAAGAAGGGGATTATAGAAGAACCGTTAGTTTTGAGGAAGAAGCATCAATTGGTGGAGAGGTTGTACCTTTCACTCAGTTTGATATAAGTGGACACCAGCACGCTGCCAATCAGCCATATATTGCAAAATACTCGCGTTACCCAGGTGCCTTTGCTCGTGGAAGTGGTAGAGCAACCAGTCATAATTATTCTATGATGCGTTATGCAGAAGTCTTATTAATTGCGGCAGAAGCAGCGGTAGAGACAGGAAATAATGCAGAAGCAGTTGATTATATTAATCAGGTTAGAGCTAGAGCTAGAATGGGTGGTGCAACGAAAACAGGTGCGGATACTCCAGTAACAGTAGCTCCTAGTGATGTTCCTGCTGATATTACAGGTACGGTAACAGTTGCGGATGTATTGGAAGAACGAAGAATTGAGCTTGCTTTTGAAGGTAAAAGATGGTATGATATCGCTAGAAGAGAGATGGGTGCAGAGGTATATGGGCCTAATGGTTTAGAAGGAGAGAAACCAAACTTTAGTGCAACTGATTATTTATTACCAATACCCGGAGATGAGATAGATAGAAATTCTAACTTAACTCAGAATCCTGGATACTAAGCAATATTGTTTATTTGTTTAGCATGTTTATTTGTTTAAAAAAACTGTATATCAGTTACTTAACAAACATTTAAACAAAAAAATTAGAAGCGTTTTATCGGTCCAAATGACCAATAAAACGCTTCTTTCGTTTAGGTAGACTTAAGTACTAGGAAAATAATTTTACTATAATATTTATATTTTTTTATAGCTATATTACTGATTGCCAGCGCCTAGTAAGAGGACAATATAACAATAAAGCAATATGACAATAAAACAATAAAACAATATAACAATATAACAATTTTAGCCATTCACTTAAATCTACTGTTTCACAAATCTATCCGTATAACTAATTTTTCCATCCTCTTGTACAACGCCCATATAATACCCTGCTCGCAGGTGGTCTGTAGTAAAAGTATGGGTATCAGTATCTCTTCCCAATTGCTGCTGATACACTAATTTTCCAGTAATATCATAAATCATAAATTGAGTATCCGTAGAAGTTGTAGGATATAATAAATTCAAGGTATTATGAACAAGCGTAGGATACAAACCTGCTACTTGTTGAATAAAAATATCTTCAACCTCTCCACTTCTTGAAGTAGCTACAGGCTCGGTTAGATTATCGGTTGGAATTGAAAATTCATTAACCGCACTATAAGCAGACTCACTGTCTCCGCAATTTGATTTAATGCGATACTCATAATCTCTTAGTGGTCCAAGTATTCGAACTTTCGTTGTAGTTATATTAACCGTAACTAACCAATTCTCCGTATCCTTAAATCTTATCTGAATCGTATAGCTAGAAGCATTCGGCACATCTGCCCAGTCAATTATAATCTGTCGGTTTCCATTGCCAGAAACTACAAAACCTGCTGGTGCTACACATGCATCATCATTCGGCGGATTATCAACTGGTGGATTATCGTCATTTGGCGGATTATCAACTGGTGGATTATCATCATTCGGTGGATCGTCAGTTGCTGCATCGTCTCTCTCGTAATTAACTGTTAAACTAGCAGCCCCTAAAGTGATATCCTCTATCGCCGCTAATACAGCCGCTCTAGAGTCAGGTGTAGTTTCAAATGTCACACATTCCGAAAGTGCGTAAACCGTTATAATATACTCATTTACTCCGGGACCTCTTGAGCAAGGTGGCGCATACGCTAAATCTTGATTTTGTGAATTCCCACCGTAAGTTCCGACAGTAGATTCATCGGCTGCGATGCTAGATATATCTTGTGGTATATCATACAAAATCATATAGGTCTTGGTTTCACCTTCTCTATCAATATGGTGCATTACAGTAACAAAACAAGCAGTTCCTTCGGGAGCGCCTTCCCAATTCAGAGGAGGATTAATCCCCGCTCCGTCACAGGTATAGTCAGCAGGTAATTTTCCGTCCGCACCAATTACTGGTGAAGATAATACAAAATCTGAATTATTATCTGTACCGGAACCATCGTCATTTATTGCATTCCCTGCACAAGAACAACCGTCCGCTTGAATCACATCATCTTCGGTTGTCGCATCCCCATCATCACATACGGTACCAGCTGTTTGTGCCGCACCTTTATTAGGGTCGTTATCATCACAATCTCTAGCTGCATCAATACCATCATTATCATTATCTATACTGCCTGTTGCTCCATCTCCTTCTACCGTATATCTTACAATTACCTCATTATCTAAAATCACATTGGTACTCCAAATAAATTCAGCATCGTCAGAAGGGTCATCAAAAATATTTGTGAAATTAGTGTAAGCAGATTTGTTATTTACACCAATCGTTGTGTTGGTATAAGTAGTGGCAGATGGCCATGCGCTATCATCAAAAGAGGCCATTGTCCAGTCAGTTGGTATTGCCCAATGTAAGCCATAGTAACTAGATCCGTCATTCGATCCAGCAGTATTACAATTAGCAGAAAGACGTAGCTCCCCCTCTTGGCTTGTACAAGTCAAATCTTTAATAGGTGCGGTGTAAAACGTTTGTGCTTTCCATTCGCTTCCTGTTGTAGCCACCGTATTATCAGCCGCATCTTTGAAGACAGCTACCATACCGCCATCTCCTGCATGGTTAGAAAAGCCCTGGTTATTTTCTGTTCCTATTCCTAGATTTTCCTCCCAGTCAATCAACTTCATAGCGATAGTAAAAGGTCGGTTTACTCTAAATCGAACTAAGTCAGAATTAAACTGTGTGAAAGGAACATTGTCTTTTCCTAGAATTGTTTGCCTTAAAAAGCTTAAAAAAACTCCCTATTCAGATTACTAGTCAGATTAGTGACTCAACTGTTTTAATTGCTCCTATGTTATTAATTCCTTTTGTTGAAAATGCCCTAAAGCACAGCCATATTGAAAGCGGAGAAAATTCTTTTATTCGTATTGATTTCGCAGTGAATAGCGATACCATTAATTTTGAAGTTGAAAACAGCATACCTACGGTAGCCATTCATAAAGATCAAACAGGTGGTATTGGTTTGAATAATGTACAAAAGCGATTAGAGATTCTTTATCCTGACAAGCACTTATTGGAGTTAGAAGAAAAGGAAGATACTTATAAGATAAAGCTGCAAATAGATGTGAGCTAAGGAATGGTGAATTTTGGATGAAGAGAAATTTTTAAAACTCTTTTTTTCATCTAAAATAGCGGGTAAAAAGTATATTTGGCAGAAAGCTTCTTTAGAGGGAGTGAATTTGATTTGTTTTTTTGCAAAAAAACAAATCAAATTCACTCCCTCTAAAAAAATCTCTCTAATTTACTATTTACCTGATGCCATGTTTGCGCAGAATATTATTAATTCGATTAAACCCTATCAGCGCAAGATATACTATTCGCATTTGTTGGTGCGGCATCGCCAGCAGTAGTAGCACTAGGGATTGTCTCTATTAACCAATGTAAATTTTGACTACTGGATGCGGCGGTCCACATATCTATATTTTGACCTCTCGCTCCTCCATCACTTCCATCTATAGCAAAAGTAGCGGCATTTCTTTTTATCAATTTAATAAAGCCTGAACCTACATTTTCTTTTTTCCATTGTTGATTTTGGTCCTGACAGTCACATTCCCATAATCGCACATTTTGTTCAAGGGCACCACCATTTCCACCATCTATACAGTGGTTAGTTCCCATTTTTTGATAAGAATAAAAACCATTACCATGATCTAGCTCTATCCATTGTTGGTTGACATTATTTGAATTTTGAGACCATAAGTATAAGTTTTGATTATTAGCAGCCCCTCTTCCACCATCTATTGCAAAGTCTAAGTCATTTCGCTTTCTGATGTGGACTACTTTGCTTGAAGAATTGACTTCCGTAATTGTCCAAGATAACCAATCGCCAGTAGAACTTATAGGAACAAATTTCATCTCTCCCTGAGGGGTCATTTGTAAACGTTGATATGCAGTAGGTCCATCAGGTAAAGTGAGATAGTAAGTACCTGCGGAAGCCCCCTCTGAAAGTTCATAATAAGTATATCTACCTGAACTAGAAGTAGCTTGCATATCTGCTAAAGATGAATTGTCGGTTCTGAGTCGCGGAGTTGATCCACCTGCTGCTCTCTGGATATGCCACGACCCATTACCTTTAGCTACAAATTTCCATTCTACATCTGCACCTGTGTCAGTAGAGCAGGTAGTATATGCATCTTCACTTTCCCCAGTAGCGGCTAACCTGAGATTATGTACAGGAACATCCAGATAGTAGGTCTTATTTGGATCAGGAGTAAAAGTCTGCGTTTCTGCGTCACTACCATATACCTCTACTTCTGCCAGCGAAAGAGGATTTGTACCATTTAGCTGTACCCTAACTGTTCTTCCTATTAAGTCATTCACATCAAAACCTATAGAAGGAGAAGGTGTATTTGCGAAAGTTTGCTCAAAAACCGTGGTTCGGGAATCATCTAAAATAGAAACCGTAAAATTTGAAAGTCTATCTGAACAACAGTGTTGCGGTCACTTCATAATCATTCTCCTCATTTCGGACAACCGTGTAGGCGAATATCACTCCATCTTGCTGGGCAACATAAAGGCGACCATCTGGTCCAAATTGAAGCGACGTTGGATTATCAATTGAATGTCCTTTTAAATTACTCGAACCAAAAGATTGGCTATAGATAAAGGTGTTGAAAAATAAAAAGAGGAGGGTGAGTAGGGTCTTAAAATACGATAGCTGCATTTCGTTCTTTTTGTGTCTGGGGAATCTTTCTCATTGAGAATATTGATAACACGACTCCTACTTTTTATGGTTAAAAAGATTAGGGTCTATTCTCAAATAAAAAAATAATAATTATAAAGGAGGGTAATAGTTTTTACTTTAGGGAAGTAATAATTCTCAAGTGTGGGAGTATGGTAATTTTTACTTGAGGGAAGTAATTCTCAAGTGTGGGAGTATGATAATTTTTACTTGAGGGAAGTAATAATTCTCAAATGTGGGAGGTAATTATAGATGAAATACAAAACTATGACTTATTCGTATACAATGCAAGTTCTCAAAGAATTGCATAAGATTGAAAATGCTGCCTACTTTCGAAGACGGAAAAATACTAAGCAACCGCTTGAATCTTATCTAAAACAAAAATACCATGAGGTGTTTGGTGAGCAACAATTTGAATTTGTTGGACTAAATATTGCCGAATAATATTTACTAAGACAAGTCGAGAAACAATAACAGAAAAAGATTGGTTTTGGGTTTTCGGAGTTAAATTACCACCAGGGGTTTATGAATATAATTTAGATGGAGTTGAACTTCCCGAAAATTTCAACTTGGGTAATGGAAGTATGGGATATTTAATACAATCCAGTTTAGTAGTAAGCCGCTTTAATTGGGGACTAGCAAGTAGTTTTAGGTATCAATGGAATGACAAAACCTCGCAAGGTAATATTGAACTAACAGCCCCTTATATGCACGATGGTTCTTTGAAAAATATAGAAGCTGTTATTGAGTATTATAGTAGCGGGGCAACAATCATCCTAACCAAAATGACTTAATCAAACCCCTATCATTAACGCCAACTGAAAAGCAGGATTTAATTGCTTTTTTAAAGTCATTAACAGATACTACTATTTGAATAAGTAACTGGTCAAAATTGTTATATTGTTTTATGGCTTTATTGTTTTCTAACTATACGCTGTCCTAGCACGAGCTTTTGCCAAACGAAAGATATGTTCCAAAAAAAAGATAGTGGTCTAATTCAAGTAAAACCTCTTATGTAAATCCTCATAGGGCTTACATTTTGAGCAAAAAAAACTAGAAACTATGATTCTTTGAATGCTTGAATTCTAATTCGTTTGTAATCAGCAAACCAATTATTATCTCTATATAATTTTGATTTCAACTCTTTCTGGACTTCTGTTGAAATTTCTTCAATATCGTTTTTATTGACATCGACAAAAAACACCTTTCCGAACATCTTAATCCAATCAACTATTCCATTTTTATTATCTGCTAATTTTGTTGGGCGATCATAATGTTGAGCAAAAGTCACCCTAAATCCTACCGTTTCCAACACCGTACTGTATTCCGCAATAGAGGGAAAATACCAAGGCGTTAATTGTGCTTGCTTATGGTATCCTCTTTTAGATAAATGTCTTCTAAGAGCATCAACAATTGATTCGACATTGCCTTTTCCGCCAAATTCAATAACAATTCTTCCACCGACTACTAAATTATCGTACATACATTTTGCAGCCGCCTGATATTGATTCACCCAATGAAGCGTAGCATTTGAGAATATCGCATTAAATTTTTGTACATATTGAAAATTGGAGGCATCCCCTACTTCAAATCTAACTCCATCAAAATCAGTAGTTGCTTTCTCTATCATTGCTGCTGACTTATCAATTCCAAGTACATTAGGACATATTTTACTGATTTGATAAGTGAGTTCACCTGTTCCACAGCCCAAGTCCAAAACCCACTCATCTTTTTGGGGATTTAAAAGTTCTATCAAGGATGCGCCATAATCAAAAACAAAGGCATGTTTGTTTTTATATAATTCAGGGTTCCATTTCATATTTATTTTTTTACATTTTTAATACTGCCCCAAACCTAGCTCAAGATTTACTTATCAAAAATCTTATTGGGCCAACTTTTTCTTTTAAGTTTGTTTCTATTTTTTATACCACAAACAAATCATCTAAAACCACTACTTGGTCAACACTATTAAGTTTATGGCTATTTTCCACCATACCCATTGTCGTAATAATTGTTGTGAATAAGTGTTTTTTAGTTTTAGTATGGTATCGAAAAACTTGTTTCTTCGTTTGGATATTTTCGACATCCTTTTTTGGTAAGAAGATAATTTTCTGCACTAAATTTGATTTCACAAACATTAATAGATTGATCACTGCGCAATGACTTTCATAGTATCTATTTAAATAAAAACTGTAGATTAAGTAGATTATCCAAATGATAATCTACTTAATCTTGCAAAGCATTTTATACTTTAGTAGAAAAAATAAGTTTAAAATCACCTAACCAAACTCAAACTCCCCTGTAGCAATTCTGTCCGTCCACCAGTCAATTCGAGCTGGATAGTATACAAAAAAACCGCAGGGTCTAACAACTTGCCTTCAAAGCGACCATCCCATTTAGGCAGTACGCCTTCTGAGAAATAAACCAAATTGCCCCATCGGTCAAAAATCACTACTTTTAAAACCTGTTGAATAGTAGTTTGCTCGGGGAGAAAAATTTCAAAAAAGTCATTAACGCCATCTCCGTTGGGAGAAAAAACGGTAGGAATATAGACGGTATTATTGATACATGCTGGAGCTAGCACACTTGGATTTTCAATAAAAAAAGAATCTATAAATAAACAACCCGCTGCATCCTGAATCCTTAACTCATAAACACCTGCTGATAAATTAGTAGGACCCATTGCATCATTGACGGTAGGTGACCAATTAATATCAAAAGGAGGACTTGCCGTTAAAATATTCAAATTGATTTGCCCATCGTCAAAATCAGGACAAGATGGATCCATTGCTTCTACCTCTACCTCAATATTTATATCATTCACCTGCCCCGTTCCAGCAACTTCCCCTATACAAGCAGCATCTTGAAATTCGATTAATTGATAATTGCCAGCTACGGTGATAGGTAAATTAAATTGACTATCAAAAATACTATCAATTGTTACTGGAGCATTATTGTCAATTTGGTAAGTGAAAGACCAAGGTGGATTGCCATTAAAATTAATAGGAAGGAATATATCCTCTGAGCCTTCACAATAATCAATATTACCCGATAATGTTGCTATGGGCATGGATTGAAGCATTACCTGAACCGTATCCATTGCTCGGTTATTACAAACATCAGTGACGGTTACAACAAAAGTGGTGGGTGCTTGAATACTTGTTTGTAAATTCGTCTCCGTTGAATTATTGCTCCAGTTAAGATTAAAAGGTGGGATACCATTTGTGATTTGAGGCACTAGCGTAAATGATTGATCAGCACAGACAGCAATAGTAGGTAAACCTATAGTCGGCGGTTTAGGATCCGTCAAATTTAAAGTCGCACTACTTCCTTCTTGACATTCGCAGTTTTGTGAAAATTTTAAATTTAAGGTAAGACTCTCTAAAGTTTCCGCTTCCTCATCCCTTAAAGTTGGAATAGTTAAGACCACACTATCTTGTCCTTCTGGAATGGTAACGGTTCTCGGAATATTTGAAAAATCAATACCTTCCAAAGCAGTAGAGGATTCGTCAATTTCGAAATCTACGTCTAAGGGACGAGTATTGAAATTGCCAGGAGGTCGAGTAAAAACAAATTGTCCATCCAAACAATTTTCATAAGCTACGGTATCCGTTCTATTGGGAATTAGCGTTTTTACAGTAGCTAATTCCCCCAAATTAAAACTTTTCGACTTTAAGAAGACTGCTGAATCTAATTTGTCATCTCCTACATCCCCTATGACTAAACGGATATGATAAGTCTCGCAAGGAATGACAGAAAAGCGAGCCAACAAGGGTACGGTAAATCCATCATATTCGATATTATTAATTTGCTGTGGATCAAAGTCTATATCACAATTAGATACATCTTCAGACAATTCATTTTTAACATACAAACCTTGATTCGTTAAATAGTTGATGGTATTAATAGAGACAAATTCATCGGAATCTGGCACACGAGCCACATTAATGGCCCCATCAGCAAAAGGGCCGTTGATACCCGGTCCGCTAACAAAAAAACCAAATACATCGTTGAAAATAGTCCCTACAAATTCACAATATTCTTCAGAGGCAAAAATGTATTGAAAAGTAACTTGCGATTGGACGGGAACAAAGTCAAATTCTATTATTGCGACATCAAATAATACATCGGTCGCAATAGCCATCAAATCTCTATCTACCGAAGGTTGGTCAAATTGTGTCGTAGCTTCTACCAAAGTATTTGGGCCTACTGCTGAACGTATATCTCCAGTCGATAATATTATTCCATCAGAAAAGCTGATTACCTCTGCCCCATTATCAAACTCCCCAAAGCTTTCTGGCACCCCTGAACTTTCTATATTACTGACATTATTGCAAGTACCTGAAATAAAAATATCCCTAACTAAATTTACAGCATCATTATTTATATCGGTTTGAATGCTAGTAGAAATACTATCGGTTTGAGCCAATAATGGGTAAAGGCTAAATTGAAATAATAATAGGAAGAGGTATCGGTTTTGCAATATTGAACTATTAGCGGAGACCGTTGAAATAATAGTATTTAATTTAGTGATTTCTTGAATAATAAACTAGTGGTACAAAAAGTTAATTAGGTAAAGTTACATTAAATTCTTTCGCTACTAATTTAAATCTATCCTGTTAAAAGAAGCTATCCCGATGCGGAACTTAATTTTTTATCGTTAAAGAAATTTAGGGATAAAGTAAGAATAGAGAACAGAGAGGCGAGAATAGAGAAATATCTCGTTGATAATTAACGAAATTTCGTTAATTATCAACGAAAACCTTCTCTATTCTCTGCTCTCGCTTCTCTTTTCTAAAAAGTGTATAGTAGAGAAATAACCTATCCAATAACATTGCTAAAACAATAATACATGAAAACATTACTAATATTTATTTTGATTGCGCTAACAGTACCTAGTTTTGGACAGACCAAGACTGATTTTCTTAGTTGTTTAGATCTAATTTTTAGCCAAGAGGAATTTCAACCCGCATTTACAAATGATCCAGCAACAAGCGGCGATCTAATTATTGTCTCTAGAGAGGCCTACCTTAGACAAAATTCTATTCCAGTTATCCATCAAATTCAACAATCATTAACCCAAGATGATTTTTGGGATTTTGACCATAATGTGCAGGTAGTAAGAGAACAAGACTTAGAAACAGTAGGCATATCAGAAAATGCAATATTAAATATACTAGCGGGTGGCAATGACTCTGCAATGAAAATTAGGTTAATAAGCAATATAAAATATGAAAATCTAACGTACTTCTGGTCTTATAATTTAATAAAAGTAGAAGATGCTTGGGAGATAACGGGTAATTCACTAAGCAAACAAAGTAATAATATTACTAACTGGTAAGTACTATGAAATCAATGGTGACCACCAGAGCTTAATCCCTAACACCAGCCTTTTATGTATAGATTTTAAAGAAGGACTGTACGAAGTTTTGAAAATCGGCTAGCGCAAAGGCTATTGCCTTGTGCTTACTATCTGGAAGGTTTTACCTTCCGACGTAAGTGCTACTAATTTTCATCATTTATCCTCCTATTTACTCAAGGCAATAGCCTTGAAGATAGTCGGCACAAGGCAATAGCCTTTGCGCCAGCTAATTT
>Ga0209831_1002057_pt1 | contig 17804 bp, 20 predicted proteins | sample Maine_Asex4_meta_FD_187451 | JGI IMG/M metagenome (GOLD analysis project Ga0209831, IMG submission 187451) | Marine algal microbial communities from Maine, USA - Maine_Asex4_metaG (SPAdes) (version 2) | ecosystem: Host-associated > Algae > Red algae > Unclassified | place: Maine, USA | collected...
GAGGCCGCCGCGGCCGCCTGCCGCGGCCGCCGCGGCCGCCGCCGCTGCCACCGCCTCCACTCCCGCCGCCGCCCCCGGTCCGCTGCCCCCGGTCCCCGCTTCCGCCCCCTGCTCCAGCCGTCTTCGCCGCCGCCGCCGCCTTCGTGATTGCCGCGGCCGTGGCGTGGCCGCCGCTGGCCGCGGCTCCTTCCCGTGGCGAGCCTATGCCGCGACTGCCGCGCCCGTACCTCCACTGCTGTGGGTGACTCCATGGCGACGCCCAACCACGATGGGCAGCGTAGGAGTGGTTTGCGCTGTTCCTTCATCGAGGACGCTCCCGACTACTTTGAACGCGCGGAGGATGCCTACGAGCCGATGGGCGGGTCGCTCTCGGGCATTTTTGAGACGGCGCGGGACGCGTGGGTGACTGCGGTGGAGGGGGGGGAGATGACAAGGCAAGATTGGGACGGCGACTCGGATGCGGCGGAGAACGATGCGCACGGCTACGACACGGCCGACATGCAGGAGGCGATGAACGGCGACACAAGCACAAGATCCAGAACCCGCCCGCCAGCCCACCTATCGGCCGTGCCGGATCGCGTCCGCGCCTTCGCCGGCGGAGGGTTAATCTCTCCAAGTACTCCAGCGAGAGCACCAGTGCGGACAACCACCCGCGCCGGCAGCCAGCTGTGAGCGCGACGCCGCTGACCGTCGAGGAGCTGCACGCCGACTTTGCGGCCGAGCTTCGCGTTGCGTTCATGATCACGACGCGCATGGCCAACGTCAACGATCGACCAAGCGTCGAACCCCAGTGCGTAAGCGGCGCTCGTGTGCTCGTCTTCGTGGAGCTTTTTGACCCTGTGTGCGTGTGGTCTGCGTCGGTGCGTGGCTTACTGGTCACGTACTGCTCGTGTGGCGGTGTCCTAGGCAGTGGGCGGCGATCCTTTACTGGTGAAAAGATCGAGCACGTCAACGTGCAGGTGGCGCGAAGAAAGTCGTCAACCTGTCGTCACGCCAGTGCGCTGCAGATGGCCTACAGCGGGATAGCGGCGGAGCACGAGATAGAGAGCCTCGATGAGCTGATCGAGGCCTTCCCAGCCCTGGCGGGCGACGGAGAGGACCTGCAGGCAGACGTCCACGCGGAAACGGCGGTGCACTTGGCCCTCCTTGCGGGGAAGAAGGCCAATGTCCCCATCCTCGCCGTGTCTTACGAAGGCATCTGGAGCCCCGCAATCGTGAGGCGCCAAGGCAACAAGCACAAGCTGGTCACCTGCTTCCTTCTCTCGTGCGCGAGCCAACCTTGGGGCTGCATCCACGCACAAGCGGTGAACGAGTACAACCGATTGGGGGCGGCGGCATCGTCGGCCGCCGCCGCCGAGTTGCAAGAAGCGCTCGAGTTTGGTCCGTCCGACTACCTCGACGACGGCGACAAGGAGCAAAACGACGAGGGCGACGACCAGGCGGGGGGCGAGCCGGGCGGTCCCGCTCGACCTGTCGAGGTACCCCGCCGACGCCGCTGCCGCTTCCAGTGCGCCGCTCGCGGAACATGTTTCCCTGCCCTGGCGAGGTGCAGCGCTGCAATCAGAACTCCGACTTCATCGACTCCTGCGTGCAGGCGGGCGAGCCCAAGACGATGCACGACACCCACGCCGAGCCCATTTGCCTGCGGTGCAACATGGTGCGCGACGAGTCGACGAGGGTGGAGCCAGAGGAGACAATGCTGTACACAGTTCGTGGTTGGGCCAAGATCCACATTGGCACGTGGTACTGCAGCACGTGTAAGCTCTCGGTGGTGTATGACGGGGCGCTCAATGGGCTCTTTGTGGAAACACGCGACACCGTGTATGCGCGCTTTTTTCTCGACGCAATGTTGGAGCTGTGTGTCATCGCCCGCAGCACGATGGCGGCTGCGAGCGAGTACTTGGCGAGCTTTCTGGGCAACACCGCTACGTACGGAAAGTGTGAGCCCGTCCATGCAAGACAGCTGCTCTCCAACGCATGCGGGGAGTTCTCGCACACGCTCATCATCCCTGACGCCGCCTTCCGGTGCCACTACTGCGGTGCCGAGGAGCGAACGGGAGGGCGCTTTCGTTGTGTGATCTGCGATGGGCAAGTCCTTTCAGTTCTACAACAGCACGTGGTGAGCATGCTGCGGCCAGGAATGATTTCCCCGCGGGTGGACTTCTCCCTGATCTTTGCATGTGCGCTTCGCAGCGCAAAGATGCTGCGGCTTGTGCGCAACCACGTGCGCGCACCAATCACGGACGACACGGCGCTCACGATGGCAAGGGCGTCGGCCTGGAGCGTCTTTGCAGCCGCGCGGCTGGCTGTTCCCCCCACAGGGGGGCGTGACGTCATCGCGGCCCGCACGCCGACCGAGAAGACAGCGGCGCTGCTGTGGTCGCTTTCCATCCTGTTCAGCAGTTTTTATGAGGTGGTTGGCAGCGGGGAGTGGGAGCAGGCGCCGGTGGTACCAAAAGAGCCGGCGGGGGGCGCAGATGATGACGTGTTCGCCGCAAATGAGCACGCCAGTGACGGTGATGACCTTGCTGGCGATGCCACGAGCTCCGCAGAGTCCAGGTTGACCTCGTGGCAGCTAGCGGCTCGCCGGACGGGAGGACTGCAGCGGTGAACGGCCCCGCTGCGCAGATGACGGACGACATTGAACGCCTGTCGCTCGCGAGATCTACCGACGCCGAGGAGGCTGCCGATGCCGAGGAGGCCGCCGACCCCGAGGCTTCCATCGACGACGCGGAGTCCACCGACCCCGAGGCGTCCACTGACGACGAGGAGGCCACCGACGCCAAGGAGTCCACCGACGCCAAGGAGTCCACCGACGCCAAGGCGTCCACCGACGATGAGGAGGCTACCGATTATGAGGAGCCTGCAGAAGCCGAGAATCAACCCCTGCTTCCCAACCTTCCGAAGGTTCCGGTCGCTCCGGCCGACTCGTCCGCAGCAACGACGTCGACAAGGCGGAGCACGCGGAGGGGACGAAGCGTGTCGTGTTTCCGGCACTCCACAACTGGCGAGCCCGTCAAGGAGGAGATTGAGGCGTCGCCGGCCTCCGCATCGCCGTCTGCGGATGACGCCTCTCCTGCTCGTACGAGGAAGCGGGCCCAGTCGCACCGACGCGAGGCAGCCGTCGAAGCACGTGCGCCCTCCGTCGCGGCAGACGCGTCTGCCGTTATGGTCGACACGCCGCCTGCTTTCCAGCGACCGCGCCGCTCCAGTGCGAGTTTGGTGCGGCGCGCCAACGATGAGGCCGTCGCAGTGGTCGAGGAGCCACAGTCGGCGGTCGCGGCGCTGCCCGATAATGCCTCATGTCAGCTGCTCGGGCCGAGCGGCAAGATGGTTGCCATGGCAAGGCTCGTCAAGAGCGCCACCCGCTTCCACGGCGTACCAGTGGATCCTGATTGTGTCGTTGTTTGCGTGAGTACCGTGAAGGACATGCTTCTTCGATATCCTTCGCAGAGTCGCTATCGTTTGCCCGGTCACCGACGCAAAGTGTGGCACATGGGGGACCTTGCTGGTGTGGAAGTTGTTTGGTCCCTTTTCTCTTTGAAGGCTAGCTTGTAGAAGTGTCGCGCACAAACATGGTTCCTTTTCTTTGGATAAAGTAGCGCGGATACACACGATTTGTGTTTTCGTTCATGCGGGATCGTCAATGCGTGAGGCGCTTGCACGTGGAGCTTCTTTTCTTCTTGCTCTTTGACTTTGCCGTTCTGGACAGGCGCTCGACCCCGCTTCAAATCTGCGGAGATTTCTTCTCATCACAGACGAGACGCCCAGATTTGGTCGTACTGTAAACTAGCAAAGTTTTAGAAGGCTTGGAATGGCTGCAACATACACAAGTACCGGATTCTCATTTGAAGTTGTGCGTAGACAAAGTGCAGGACTATATTGATATTTTAGGTTGCCGAAGTGCTCGCGCGATCTCGTATCTGTCACAGCTGTCGGCAGGCGGGCACAGCGCCCCCCCATCCAGAAGCAGCTGGGCATGGTGGCGGACAGGCGCTGGATTCTGTCGCGAAGCAGAGCCTGCCTATTTTGTTTGATGCGTGTGGCAGAGGGCCCCGGCCTCCTCCCGCGTCCGTCATCGCTGATGACGCCACCGGACGCTCCCCGCCTCTCTGGCGCCACAATTGGGCCTGACGGACGCCCCAGTCACTGTCGCGCCGCCGCCACAGGGGTGGCAGCACCCGCCGCCGCAGCTGACGCCATGCCCGCATCATTTGAGGGTCTACCCGCGCGTCTGTAAGAGGCTTCGTTGCAGGGGGCGCCCTCTTTCGCGTCGGATCCGGGGGCGGCCACGAGCGCGGCGACGGCGGAGGCGGCCGCGAGGGCATCTACGGAGGGTGCGGCAACAAGCGCGTCGACGGCGGGGGCAACCAAGAGCGCGTCGACGGCGGGGGCTGCCGCAAGCGCGTCGACGGCTAGGCCGGCCACCAGCCCGTCGACGGCGGGGGAGACCACCAGTTCGTCGGCTGAGATGGGATCCGCGGATACCTATGTGGCTGGGGGGATCGAAGGTTCGACGGAGCTGAGCACCGGTAGCGTTGACTACAATGAGCGGTACGACGCTATTTGCAACGCGTCGCAGGACTTCGGCGATGTGTGTTCGCGTCCCCCAGTGCCGGCTTGGCGGCGGTATTACCGATGGGCGGAGCAGGGCGAGTGGTTAACGGCGGTTGTGGGTTCGACGGAGGACTGGGCGACGCCCGCGTCGCCCGTGACGACTGTTAGCGGCCAGGCGACTGTGACGACGGGCGGGATGAGCGTGTCCGCTATCGCGGTGCGTGAGTCCTGATCACGGCAGAGGGTGACTGGGATGACGCCGCCGGTGTGGTCGTTCGACGGTGGGTCGGTACGCGGGCGGGCGCGGCGCCTTGGGTGTGGGAGGAGGCGTCGCTGAGGGCAGTTGCGGTCGCCACGCTCGTGTGTGACTGTGTGATTTATTTCCGGGGGTACGGGGGGGGGTAGAATGGTGGTCGGGAGGCGACGTGCTGCTTAATCGCCCCGTAGGTCTGTCACTGCAGTGACTGGACGCGGGGCGCCGCTGATGCCAACAGTATACTCTTCGTTGCGACAACAAGCTTCTGGGCCTGGCAGAGGTCAGAAATCGGATGCGCCCAGCGCACTTTCTCTGGAGCTTTGTCGACCTTGTCGCAAAGGGGACAGCAGGGTGCTTCGTAAAGTTTTTTTACAATGAAGATAGAGCGCCTTGGTCCGCTCAAGAAAAGAACAATGCCCTCACCACGCGTCTGGAAGCATGTACTTTGATAAAAGCACCAGCAGCGTCTCTGTCCCAGGTGACCACCAGCCCCACTATTCCCGCCTCTACCGCACTCGGCCGCGCGGCTCCCGCCACCCGAGGCGAAGCCGCCACTACTCGCCGACCCATTGCGGCCGCCCCGTCCGCCCCGCTCTTGTCGCGGACGCCGCCGTCCGCCGTGCGCTTGTGTTCGCCGCCGCCGCCCACCCCGCGCTTGCCCGAGCGGCTGTCGCCACCCGAGGCCGAGCCGGCACAACCCGCCGACCCACCGCGGCCGCCGTCGCCCATTTCACGGTGCCCCCCCTCCTCGACATGGCTGGTACTCGGGGGCCAACGACCCTTTTTGAGAGTACATATCCGTTCGATTGCCTGCTGGCGGCTCGCCGCAGAATGGAAGACCCACAGAGGTCCGTCGAAAACAATGGTGCCGCTCGCCTAGCCGCTGGCACCCGGTGAACCTCGAGACGGCCTCTCGCTGCCGCGAAGAGCGGTGCGACCGCCCATGTCTGCGGATGGACGAAGATGAGGTCCCCAGGGATTCGGCGGAATTTCCGAACACCGGGATCGGACCCCGGGACGTGCTCTTGCTGCATCATCCGGAGTGGCTCCCCCTCAGTTGTCCACCCAAAGAGTACTCCGCCGACTGGCGGCGCCACGTCGCCCAGTCGGTTAGAGGGGCACGCGCGCGACCGCTTCGACGCCGGGAAAGGACACCAGAGCGGTCGGGGTCATTTGAGGCGAGGCTGGGGGCACCATGTGGGGATTCCGCCATTGCTGATGGCCGGGGTGGAGGGGGGGGGAACGATTTCCGTGCTGAGGGGACACAAGGAAAGATAGCGAGGCGGACGCGTCCGTCAAAAGTCACAACACGCATCATGCTGGGTCGTTCGCGAGCCCCGCTCGGATGGAAACAGGGGTCCTGCAGTTACGAAGGGGGCAGGCGGCATGGCTCCGAGGGCTCTTGAAAGCAGCTCCTGAAAAATTCCTCTGACCCGCGATGATTGGTGATCTTGAGACGCCTCTTGTCCGGCTCGTATCCAAACAGAACCAACCACGATGCCTGACCGCATCGCTGTGTGGCAGCCAAGCAACTGAGCTGACAGGGTGTCTCGCGAAGCTGGGCCAGTGGAGGGGTTGACAGTGCCTCGAAAACCGAAGCCATTGGCGCTGTGGGCGCCAGCCATTCACGGAAGCTGCCCTTCGGGGCCCCCCCCCACACTGTGCACGATGAACCTCCTGGCCCATTGACCCTTCCTTGACTCCCTCTCGACAGACTAAGGCGTTGTCGCTGTGGCCGGCACTGCTGCCTGTGATTCGCCGTTCGGGAGGCCTCGGGCAATCTGCCCGATCGAGCTCTTGTCAGCACATCGACCCCTCGCTGTCAGCGCTGCTGGGAGCCTGCAGTAGCCTGCAAGATCTCTCTCCTGGGGGTCGCCGTGGCACCCGACAGTTTCATCCTGCGCCATGCCCCAGTGTTCTCTGGCGGCAGTGCAGCACAGACTTTGTCCCGCTGCCGCCGTCACCGCCACCGTCACCGAGCAGGCCACCGCAGCCGATTGTCGCAAGGATATTACAGTCTCAGTCGTGTGGAGATGAGTCTCCGCGACCAACCTTCGTCGAGGTCGCTCCATGGGCAACATAGTGCACACAGACGTGCTGGAAATGTTTCTAAGAATGTGCCCATGACGCTGCGGTCGAGATGTTTAGTACGGAGATGAGACACGAACAACCTGCAGAGACACCGCGCACGGGTCTTGAACTCGACAGTCGTAGAGAAGAAATAGAACATGTGTTGTCGTCGCCTACCCGGGGCTAGTCCCCGGGAGGCTCGCATACGTACCCCTCTGGTGGCGTCCGGCCTCCGTCCGCTGCCGCACCCCCGCCCGGCCAACTTGCACACGCAGCACGCAGTCGCCCGTTCCCAGGATGAAGGGTGAGCCTCAAGACTGGCCCAGTCGCCCGCCGTAGCTGCACCCCGTAAGTGGCTGCTCGCCCGCCGCCATCTCGACAGGAACGCACTTATGCTGGCCGGCAGGATGCCCACGGCTTGCGTACCGTCCCGCGCTGTCCAGGTCGGTGTGACCCCCATGGGTCTGGGATGAAGCCACCACTTGCCCCCCGCCAGTCCGTGCCGGCAACTGCCCGTCCCAGTGGGTGCCGCCGCCGCACAGCTCGGCCAGCCTCGTCAGCTGTAGAACGGGTGCGACTGCAGGAGCATGTCTCAGCCGTCGGTGCCATTGCCGTGCTCCCAGCAGAACCGCACCTTGACGATGCGAGCTTCATTCCGCGTGCTCTCCACCAGACGCGCAGAGCCCTCCCTGGACTTGCACAGAATGGATTCTGCCGGCTCGCCGACAGGCACCATGCCGTGCAGAAACGCGCGCACCAGCGAGCGACGCGTCCAGCAACCATCACCAACACGATCAAAGTACTCAAACAACATGCAGCGCCGATGCGCCAGCCGAGGCCACTTGTAAAGCGCCTCCGCCAACTTGACAAGGGCGAGGGTGGTCGCACGTGAAATGTAGATGGACGGCTCAAACGTCTGCCAACCCCCGGGAACGACCGCAGTTGACGGCGGCTGCGACGAGGGAGAAGATGCGCGTCCGCACGTAGGACTCTATGTTGCCGGGGGTGTGGATGACTTTCGGGAGTCGAACGCCGCAACGCAGGCAGCCGCAGGAAATTGTCCCTGCATGCCAGTGGCCGGGGGTGCTCCCAATGTGGGGGGTGGTGGCAGATCCGCTGCGTCCGTGGCCTCCAGCCTTCTGGAAAAGAAGGACCGGGCGGAGTTAAAGACAGCCGCCGCGGCGGCCTGGACAGAGTGGAGGTGGTCCATGCCCGGTGCGGGAAAGACAGCCGAGAAGACGTGGTGGGCCAGCCCGGATTGAAGGGAAGCGCAGGAAGAGCAGCGGGGGGTGGCCGTCTTGATGATTGAGGGTGGCCGCCAGTGAGACGGGGAAAGGACGACAGGGATCCGGACTGGAGGCCCGGAAGCAATAGCGGATCGTGGCGACCTGGTAGAGCGGGGAGCAGAGATGGTGGTCGAAGGGTGACGGCCAGGCCAGTGGGGGGAAGGGACGGTTGGCAGCAACGACACGGTGGTCGAGACGAGTGTGGAGTGTAAAGCGGCGTATGGAGTGACGGTCAACTCACGTGACGCTTCTCCTGCACAGACGGGGGGCGGCAGAGCAAAGCGTCACATGTACGCACCCTCCACGGTCTGGCGGGAGCGTCAGCGCCGCTTTAGGCAAGGAGAGAAAGTGTAGGGCAACGAAGCATGCTCTTCTCGTCCAGCATCCTTGTAGCCTGCCCGTGCGCAAGATGGAGAGAGCCCAAGATGAATGGGACCTTGATTACTGACGCTAACTTAGGGCGTGGGGCTGCAACTTTTGTAGGTCCTTGTTGCGTCACATCACCTAGCCTCCTCGCATTCTCTCATAAGAACTGTGTGGTGAGTCTATCCGGCGCCTGCCTGGTGCGGGAGCTTGGACACATGTTGATGGCTGTCTGCACCCTTCTGCAGGCGCGTCTCACAGCTGTTTGAGGATGACAGTCAGACCTCTGTGGCCGATGGGCGGCCGTTCCCGGAATGGAACAAAGGGCGCGAGAGGTGGCGCGCAGGCAGTCTCAAAGCTTCGCTGGCTGGTGTTGGTAGCCCTAATGGAGTATGTGACGCTCTCGAAGGCGTTGGAGTACAGTTGTCCGTCGAGATCAGCCTGGCCAGAGAGAACGCAATGACGGGACCCAACGTTGTTGTGCTGAATACTGGCCTATGGGAGTTGGTAACCTTCGTGGCCTGTGCATCCGGTAAGATAACTTGTCGGTGCACAGGCTTCCCATAGTTCAAGTGCGTATCCAAAATGATACCACTTCCATGCAGAGGCTGCCCGCACTTCAATCACACCAGCTTTTCAACGCTGACAGGTGAAGGCTAAAACGGCCAAACGGATGACAAAAGAGCTGCGAATAGCAACAGCAGATCGCTGTGTGTCCGCCAAGATGGGCGTCGGCGGATACATACGGGGACAGTGTCCGCACTTCGCTCCATGGAGTATCAACCCAGTGGACGATCGACGCGGCACCGGAGGCAATGCTACCAATGTAGATGGCGTGTGTATCCAATGTGACACCCTGTCCATGCAGAGGCTTCCCATAGTTCAAGCGTATATCCAAGATGATACCATGTCCACGCAGAGGCTGCCATCACTTCAATCATACCAGCGTGTCCACAGGGCCACCATAAGGCTACAACTGCCAAAGGGATGACAAAATCGTTAGAAACGGCGACAGCAGATCACTGTGTGTCCGCCACGATGGGCGGTGGCGGATACGTAGGGGGAGTGTGGCCGGTCTTCGCCTCATTGAGTACCAGCCCAGTGGACGATGGACTCCTCCGTACCGGAGGCAGTGCCACCGATGTAGGCAGTCTCCAGATAAGAATTATGGACGAGACGTCGTTTCCAGGGATGACTTTCAAATGAGATCTTGATCGAGATAGCAACTTCCTCATCAGAAGCACCCGTTCCCATGTGCACTGTCACCCCTCGTTCAAATTGCAGGATCTGCGTGGTCACCCTCTTTTTCGCCTGAGCTGTCCTCGCTCCAGCCCGCCGAAACACGACACCCACGCGATTGACCGGATGTCCTGCCGCTCGTTGCGCTGTGCACGAGTGCCCAGAGGCATCAATGGCAAAGCCCGCATTCGGTGCGCGACCTCCGACAGCGGGGATGGGTAAGCCGCGACCGGCCCCATTTGCATGAGACGTGCAGCAAGGCCTCCTGTCGGGACACCGAGGTGGAAGGCCGCCATGTCGGGGGTTCGGCCGGGGGGCAGGCGGATGATGGAGTGCTCTTGCAAGAAGGAGATGACACGCTCCTTTGTGACTGTCTTGACAGGGGGAGGGTCCGCCGTGCTTGCGGTCGCTGTTGATATCTGGCCCTCGGGAGGAGACAGGGGGCTGGGAGCGTCTTTTGCGTCGCGCCACATGAGCTCGGGGGCCTTAAGGGCGTGGGAATGGCATCCTCAGCGCGCTGCATGGGGCCAATGGCTTCTTTCTTCTCAACCGGGTGGTTGGAAAGGGGGTTGCTCATCCCGACGACCTGCTAGGCAGCGGCGAAGGGCCCGCTCGTCCGCGGCCGCGGCGTTTGGGGCGGTTGAGAGGGGTTGAACTTGTTCGGCGAGGGGGATGTCCGACCTGGTGCGTCGGGCGGCCGCGAGAGCGTGTCGTTATCAATGGCACGCACTGTCCCGGCAGTGATGCTGCGGAGAACCAATGCGGCGGGGTTGGTGGCCTCCGCAGTTGCAGCGGCGGACGGTTTCTGTACCGCCGAGCCCCGAGATGACCCTTTTGCCAAAGCTCCTTTGGTGCACGTGCTCTTCGTGTTGGCTCAAAGCCGCTCGAGGCTCACCGGCCTCAGCTTCTTTTGCAAACTCTTTGAAGAAGGAAAGAATAAAGAAGCGCTTGTCCCTTCTCTGTTATATATTAAGCAAGCGCGCAGCTCCACCCAACTCCTCCACGTCACACCTTCTGCATCAACCCAGGCGCCGGCCCAAGTGGCAGTGACTCTCGGCAGGTACACCCGGGCACCTCGCAGTGGGTAACGATGGTCTTGTTGTAGTAGGCCTCCACCGGGAAGTGCAGGATCTCCTTCGACTTCTTCTTGATTCCTGCCGCCAGCACCTGCCCGCCGCTGAGCACAGCGTCCCGGCGCTGTGACACCCGCACGTTGTTATGCGCCGCAATGTAACGGGAGCGCACGATGAAGCGCTTGTGGGTCATGCATGAAAGGGAGTTCTTCGACTTCTTCTTTATGCTGTGTTGCCGCTTTGCACCAGATGTGTCATCCCCCCGTGACAGCTCTGGGTATTCGTCCGCGTCGAGGGTGCGAGAGCACTTGTGGCTGCAGCGATGGAAGCGGTCGATGAACCAGGCCGTGACCACCTCGTGGAGAAGCCAGGGCACGCGGCGGATGGCATTGCGCTGCGCCTGACACCCGGTTTCAAAGTAGACAACCTTGAGGGAGACCTTGAACTGCTGCGCCAACGCCGCAACGACGTGATCCGGGCTCTCCGTCTCCCGCAGGAGCTCAAAACCAATGATGTAGCCGCAGGGGCCCATGAAGGTCATGACGCCGGGTGCTCGCAAAACGTCGGGCGGGTAGAAGTGGCGACAATCATCCTTCTCCCTTGACGGCTTGGGCTTTTTCTTCTTGTCTTTGGTCTTCCGCCGCTTGATTGCCGCCTTCTTGCGGTCTTGCTCGCTCGTCTTGTCGTCCATGTAGGAACGCACCGCCGCTCACCCCGGCCACACCTGTCCCGTCCGCTCTTCGTCCAGCTGCGTCACCATCCGGCCGACCGACTTGTCAACCAACGCCATGTCGGGCAGCGGCGGCGAAACCCCTCGGGCCATCAGCCAGTCCTGGTACTTCTCGGGGGATGTCTCTTGCCATTGGTCGCGGTACGCCTTGGCGTCGTCCCCGGCCGCCGCCTCCCACTTGGACAGGGCCACCTCTATTGAGTTGATGGAGAACAGGAGCAGCTCACGGATGGCTCGCGACAAGTCCCGCGACCGGTCCATGGTGAACCGCATCAGCATCAGGAACTCCCAAATAAACACCACCTGCTGGATGCAGTCGATATTGTAGATCCACGTTGAGCTCGGTGCGCCTTTGATGAGGTTGTGCGCCAACTCCGCAACGCAGACCAGGGCGCACCCAGCAAAAATGTTGAAAGCTGGCTTTGCCAGCAAGGCCGACAACAATAGACGCACCTTGCGCCACCGATCCTTATCCACGCGCTCGTTCGCCCTCGGGGGAAACGCTTCCACGATGGCGACGCACACCAGCGCCGCGCGAATGGAAGCAGCGGCAGCTGTGTCGCCGTCAGCCTCAGAGTCGGAAGAAGAAGAGCTCTCCTCGTCGCTCGAGGGGTTGGCCGGCTGCGGGGCGTCCGCTGCCGGGGGGGCGGGTGCCCCGGAAAGAGGGACCGCTCGGAGCGGGTTGGCGTCCGTGTCAACCTCACCAGCTGGCGGCGGTGTACCAGCGGTAGGAGGACGGGAGGTAGGCTCGGGAGGCGGCGTGCCAGAAGACAAATGGAGGCGGGCTCTGGTGCTTGCAACAGCAGTGGAACGGGTAGAGAGCAGCAAGGGAGGTTTCCTCGCAAGTGGCGCCTGCGGAGACAAGGAGGAGAGCGACGCGACTTCTCCTGGCAGAAGAGCGGGCACGGTCGCACCTACCGCAGAAGGAACGGCGAGCGGCGACAGTCGTCCGGGGGGCACTTCATCCTCAGCGGTAGGCGCCGCCTCTGACAAATGGCTCACCATGAGGGGACAAGCGGGGGATCGCTACAGGCAAGGGGGCGGGGATATTGGGCCGTTGGAAGGAAGGACGTTAGTACGTGCTGGTTTCCAGCGGCTTGAGGTGCAGGCGCGAGGTAGCAGCGCGTTGAAGCCGCAGCTGCAGTGACGGCCGCGGGTAGCCCGTTGTGAGAGCTGCACAAGGCCGCCATGGGGGTCGTCCGGGCAAAAGACGGCAGGTGGCTGGTAGCAGGAGGGGTGGTCGGATGGCCGGTCGCCTGGCGGATACCGCGGCTGTAGGGGGTGCGGGGGCATGCTTCGAAGCGCCCTGAAGCGGCAGCTGCAATGGCAGCCGCGGGCGTCCAGATGAGAGAGCTTTAAGCGGCCGCCATGTAGGCCGCCGGGGCGCAAGACGGCCGGTGTCCAGGCAGCAGGAGGGGTGGTCGGAGGACCAGGCAGCAGGAGGGGTGGTCGGATGGCCGGTCGCACGACGGACATCGAGGCTGTCTGCATCCCACAGCACGGGTGGACGGTGACCGGAAGCATCAGAGGCGACTGGCAGCCGGTCGCACGGTAGATTGGCCGGCGGCCGCAGGTGCCATCGGCTGTTGGGCAGTCAGTGTCCTCCACAGAGGGTTGGGGAACGGGGGCTCATTGGAAGGGGGGAATGCGACAGATACGGGGTCGCCAGTTCAACCACCCGTTAGCACCGCAAAGCCCATGCAGGACCGCCCAGATGCACACATAGGAGGATTGCGCGCGCGGACAAACCGCCGGGCAACATGGCGCAACCGCCACCGACGTCGGGCTGACAGATGAGGACGTCTGTGGCGCTCTTCCGGCCGGGGTCTGCCAGGGGTGAAGCGAGGTAGACGTGATGGGAAGAGGGGATTTATCAGCTCTGCAAATGCGATGGACGCTGATGACGAGAGGAGTTGTAGTGTGAGATTGTCGAGAAGGGACCTTTTCAATTGATAGCAGTATGAGACTGTTGTAGTTGATGGAGGAAATCTCTCCCAAACATAGGCACAGCCAGTGTGATGAAACAATCACAGCGCCTTCATCCAAGTGTTGTTGCAGCGATAAGACAGGTGACAGCACCCGCCTACCTCATTCGGTGAATACACTAGTGTGGCAAGCGAGACCGGAGACGAGCAGGCCAGCATCGGTGGCGCAAGGGATGATGCTGTGAGGCGACCAGCATAGATTCAATAACATGGCAAGGGCACGGGTGGGAACAGAGCGCAAGAGAGCCGAAAAATAAAAAAATCGGTTTTACATCACAAGAGAGTGTTTGCCAGGAGCTCGGCTGCCATGCGGCGCCTATAGTAGTCCATGCTGCCCGTCATGCTGGCTTGTGGGAGGCCCCTGGACAAATAGTCCATGGTCTTGACCGTAAACACCCCGCAGTCCGTACCGCCCTCTTGCAACCGACACGGCACCCGCGACCAGGCCCACTTGCCGCGCTTGTGGCCGTGTACCGTCGAGTCATCCTTGCCCCACCGCACCAGGCACGCAGAGATCCAAGTGGGCACCAAGCCCAGAGAGTCATACGTGTCGACGTGACGCCGCTGTGGGTAGTTGACCCCCAATACCCAGTGGATCTTGCCCAGGTTGACGGGTACAAACACAGAGTCATAGGACTTGAAGTCCAAGTGCCGCGACCAGCGGTGCACCGCCTCATAGCTGTACGCCAACTCATTGTTCCGGATCATCGTGGAGTTTATTAACGTGGTGAAGAAGTGGAAGCGCGTCGGCCGCTTCTCTGCCGCCGCCCAAGTCTGCTCCCGTTGCGAAAGCAAATGGACGTACGAGTTGATGGCCTTGTCGCGAAGCAGCACCGCCGGCGCCGTCCGACGTAGTTTCCACAGCCGAAGTTGAATGTTGCTGGTGGTAACTAGCGGCACCTCATGCCGCGGAGCGCGCTCGGCGGACCCGCGGTACGGCTTTATCGGCGCCGTGGCCAAAATAGCTCTTGGCGTCAGCGACGAGCACGGGTCGGCGGGGTCGCACACCATGGCCTTTTCGGCCCCTTCTGCCGACTCAACCGCCAGGTAGCAGAGCGGCGTCTTCGAAAAGTCGTTCGAGCGCGGCCCGGCGGTGGCTCTCGTTTCATGCTCGCCGTATGCAGCATGGATGATGGGAGCTGGTGCGACCCTGGCGACGGTGGGCCCATACAGCGGCATTTGCTCGACGCCGAGAGCTCCAGCCGGGAGGATCATGGTACGACTCTTCACCTTGAGACGCCCGGTGGCGTGGCCACGTAGGGCGGCGTGGGCAAGTTGGGCGGCGTCGCCACGACGGGCGGCGTCGGTAGCTTCGTAGGCGTCTGCAGGCTCCCCATAATCGGTAGCCTCCTCATCGTCAGTGGACGCCTTGGCGTCGGTGGACTCCTTGGCGTCGGTGGACTCTTTGGCGTCGGTGGACTCGTTGGCGTCGGTGGACTCCCCGTCGTAGGTGCCCTCCTTGGCATCGGTGGACTCCTCGTCGTCAGTGGACGCCTCGGGGTCGGTGGACTCCGCGTCGTCGATGGAAGCCTCGAGGTCGGCGGCCTCCTCGGCATCGGCAGCCTCCTCGGCGTCGGTAGATCTCGCGAGCGACAGGCGTTCAATGTCGTCCGTCATCTGCGCAGCGGGGCCGTTCACCGCTGCAGTCCTCCCGTCCGACGAGCTGCTAGCTGCCACGAGGTCAACCTGGACAATACGGAGCTTGTGGCATTGCTATCAAGGTCATCACCGTCACTGGCGTGCTCAGCTGCGGCGAACAAGTCAACAACTGCGCCCCTCGCCGGCTTCCTCGTTACCACCGGCGCCTGCTCCCACTCCCCGCTGCCAACCACCTCATAAAAACTGCTGAACAGGATGGAAGGCGACCACAGCAGCGCCGCTGTCTTCTCGGTCGGCGTGCGGGCCGCGATGACGGCACGCCCCCCTGTGGGGGGAACAGCCAGCCGCGCGGCTGCAAAGACGCTCCAGGCCGACGCCCTTGCCGTCGTGAGCGCCGTGTCGTCCGTGATTGGTGCGCGCACGTGGTTGCGCACAAGCCGCCGCATCTTTGCGCTGCGAAGCGCACATGCAAAGATCAGGGAGAAGTCCACCCGCGGGGAAATCATTCCTGGCCGCAGCATGCTCACCACGTGCTGTTGCAGAACTGAAAGGACTTGCCCATCGCTGATCACACAACGAAAGCGCCCTCCCGTTCGCTCCTCGGCACCGCAGTAGTGGCACCGGAAGGCGGCGTCAGGGATGATGAGCGTGTGCGAGAACTCCCCGCATGCGTTGGAGAGCAGCTGTCTTGCATGGACGGGCTCACACTTTCCGTACGTAGCGGTGTTGCCCAGAAAGCTCGCCAAGTACTCGCTCGCAGCCGCCATCGTGCTGCGGGCGATGACACACAGCTCCAACATTGCGTCGAGAAAAAAGCGCGCATACACGGTGTCGCGTGTTTCCACAAAGAGCCCATTGAGCGCCCCGTCATACACCACCGAGAGCTTACACGTGCTGCAGTACCACGTGCCAATGTGGATCTTGGCCCAACCACGAACTGTGTACAGCATTGTCTCCTCTGGCTCCACCCTCGTCGACTCGTCGCGCACCATGTTGCACCGCAGGCAAATGGGCTCGGCGTGGGTGTCGTGCATCGTCTTGGGCTCGCCCGCCTGCACGCAGGAGTCGATGAAGTCGGAGTTCTGATTGCAGCGCTGCACCTCGCCAGGGCAGGGAAACATGTTCCGCGAGCGGCGCACTGGAAGCGGCAGCGGCGTCGGCGGGGTACCTCGACAGGTCGAGCGGGACCGCCCGGCTCGCCCCCCGCCTGGTCGTCGCCCTCGTCGTTTTGCTCCTTGTCGCCGTCGTCGAGGTAGTCGGACGGACCAAACTCGAGCGCTTCTTGCAACTCGGCGGCGGCGGCCGACGATGCCGCCGCCCCCAATCGGTTGTACTCGTTCACCGCTTGTGCGTGGATGCAGCCCCAAGGTTGGCTCGCGCACGAGAGAAGGAAGCAGGTGACCAGCTTGTGCTTGTTGCCTTGGCGCCTCACGATTGCGGGGCTCCAGATGCCTTCGTAAGACACGGCGAGGATGGGGACATTGGCCTTCTTCCCCGCAAGGAGGGCCAAGTGCACCGCCGTTTCCGCGTGGACGTCTGCCTGCAGGTCCTCTCCGTCGCCCGCCAGGGCTGGGAAGGCCTCGATCAGCTCATCGAGGCTCTCTATCTCGTGCTCCGCCGCTATCCCGCTGTAGGCCATCTGCAGCGCACTGGCGTGACGACAGGTTGACGACTTTCTTCGCGCCACCTGCACGTTGACGTGCTCGATCTTTTCACCAGTAAAGGATCGCCGCCCACTGCCTAGGACACCGCCACACGAGCAGTACGTGACCAGTAAGCCACGCACCGACGCAGACCACACGCACACAGGGTCAAAAAGCTCCACGAAGACGAGCACACGAGCGCCGCTTACGCACTGGGGTTCGACGCTTGGTCGATCGTTGACGTTGGCCATGCGCGTCGTGATCATGAACGCAACGCGAAGCTCGGCCGCAAAGTCGGCGTGCAGCTCCTCGACGGTCAGCGGCGTCGCGCTCACAGCTGGCTGCCGGCGCGGGTGGTTGTCCGCACTGGTGCTCTCGCTGGAGTACTTGGAGAGATTAACCCTCCGCCGGCGAAGGCGCGGACGCGATCCGGCACGGCCGATAGGTGGGCTGGCGGGCGGGTTCTGGATCTTGTGCTTGTGTCGCCGTTCATCGCCTCCTGCATGTCGGCCGTGTCGTAGCCGTGCGCATCGTTCTCCGCCGCATCCGAGTCGCCGTCCCAATCTTGCCTTGTCATCTCCCCCCCCTCCACCGCAGTCACCCACGCGTCCCGCGCCGTCTCAAAAATGCCCGAGAGCGACCCGCCCATCGGCTCGTAGGCATCCTCCGCGCGTTCAAAGTAGTCGGGAGCGTCCTCGATGAAGGAACAGCGCAAACCACTCCTACGCTGCCCATCGTGGTTGGGCGTCGCCATGGAGTCACCCACAGCAGTGGAGGTACGGGCGCGGCAGTCGCGGCATAGGCTCGCCACGGGAAGGAGCCGCGGCCAGCGGCGGCCACGCCACGGCCGCGGCAATCACGAAGGCGGCGGCGGCGGCGAAGACGGCTGGAGCAGGGGGCGGAAGCGGGGACCGGGGGCAGCGGACCGGGGGCGGCGGCGGGAGTGGAGGCGGTGGCAGCGGCGGCGGCCGCGGCGGCCGCGGCAGGCGGCCGCGGCGGCCTC
>Ga0209831_1002059_pt1 | contig 17788 bp, 21 predicted proteins | sample Maine_Asex4_meta_FD_187451 | JGI IMG/M metagenome (GOLD analysis project Ga0209831, IMG submission 187451) | Marine algal microbial communities from Maine, USA - Maine_Asex4_metaG (SPAdes) (version 2) | ecosystem: Host-associated > Algae > Red algae > Unclassified | place: Maine, USA | collected...
CTTGCCACCGGGTCACTCAGAGTGCGGTTTTCCAGCTGCTGTCAGCCTTTGTCGGCCCAAGGGCCCGGCGAACCTGGTCGGGATGCTTGACATGTCACACATCACCGGGTGATATAATGGGTCTCCCTGCAGCACGGGTCAATGCTCGCAGTGGTCGGGTGTGCATGTTTGTTTGCGCAAACGTGCATGCTCCATTTCTCGGCAAAGCACCATAGCTGGACCAATCATTCGCGAAAGTGCCCGTTCTTAATGCAAGCTGTAACGGCGGTCAAGACTCGCGGCGCAGACAGTTAGGAAGAAACGGACGTCTTGTTCGGTTCCTGTCAACAGCTGTGTGTCCATCGGGCGATGCACTTCGATGGAGACTCGGATGGGCCCAGAAACACCCATCAAATGCCGGTTTCGATGGTCGATGCAGCCCGATGCATGCTCCATGTGATTTCCTGCCGGGCCGACGATGTTACCCTCTGAGAAGGGTCTGTGCGCCAGGGCGTCCGCTCGCTCGGAAAGACGGACCAAGAGACCACCTTTGTTGGCCGGCTGGCGCACGCTCGTCTGCAGTTTTCTTGACCATGCCGCCGATCGAAGGGCAGCGTGCTCTCACCGTCAGAAATGTCGACACGTTGAAAAGGGGAACACCTCGTTCAGTGTCCTTCAGTGAACAACGTACTGAACCGGGGGCCCGCCCGTGCCAAACATGTTCAGGTGCATGGCTTTGGTCACGGGACTATCACAGTTAGGAAGGCCCAGCGGGCTTAGATGTGCTAGTCTTGGGACGGGTAAGGACGGTTGCAGCTGGTGACAAATGGCGTTTTGCACCTACGCATTTATGCGTCGACCAGGCGCTTAGCCACAGGCAGTGCTATACCGGCCATGCGGGTGCCGTACAATGCGCTTCACTGTTTGTTTCTGGGTGGGCTGCCTGCCGTGCTGTGCGTGATATTCGGACATCCACCGTATGAACTTGGTAGAGCGACTCGTCGGGGACATGATGGACGCGAGAAAGGCCGAGGAGTTGCCACTGCGGCACCTCGCGAGGAACAAGCAAAGGAAAAACAACAACGCTTCCGAACCACTCGCCGGGCGCGACGTCGGCGAGCGAGGCCCGTAATGGGCACCGTAACACAGTGCAATCAAGAAAACAAATGCATCACGTCCCCGTACCCGCTCGCGCGTATCGGGGACATGACGCCACTCCCGTTCGCCAAATCAGCCGAAGCATCCGGCGACTCCCAGCGTCGGACACGCACCAGTGTGACATGCACCGAAGCAATGCGTCACAAATGTACCCGCAGTTATCCTCGGATACTCCAGCCTGACATCCAGATACGAGGTTACCTGTTGTTGCCTCAATCGAGCTCCTCGTATATGTACACACCCTTCATCCCGTGGGCAATCACAGCACGGGCTGCGGCGACCGCAGCACGCTCGAGGGGCCCCGGCGCGTCTCCATCCTCCTCGCCGTCCGCGGTGCCAAGTGCGGTGATCGTCGACGGCGGATTCACATCGGCGGGGGCCGCGGGCAGCGGCTGGGCAAAGCCAGCCGGCACCCGCTCGCGATGAGACGGGTCGTCGCGATGCGGTGCCGTGCCGTCGACCAGTCGCAGACCGTTGCTTGTGCGAGCGCCTTGCGCCACGAACAGGTTTCGCACAACGGTCAGCTCCTTCACCCACTCGGCGCGGTGCCCCGCGTTGAGGCCCGGAGACAGGTCCGCCACGTCCCTTCCGTCGGTCTGGCTCGCCGCCTGCCGCTTGAGGTGCGACCTGATCTTCATTTTCACGAGCGCAACGTGCGCCGAAAGACAAGCGATGACGTCCTTATTGTCGGACACCCCGCTGACCTCCGAGAAGCGATCGACGATGCTAAGCACCGAGTACACGGTGCGGACGGCGCGGACAAAGCCGCGACGGTAGACCAACTCGGTCATAAACGCATGGTCCGCTAGCAACGCCGCCGTCTCGTGCGGCGAATAGACGACATCGCTATTTGTCTGCGTGCCACGGGTGCGCCGAAGAGTGCCGATCCGCGCCTCGTTGTTGACAAACGTGGCGAAAGCGGAAGCCGCTTGGTTGCCGATGCTCTGGTAAAAGTGGAAAACAGCGCGGTGCAAGTAATACCCCACCGTCGTGTTGCGAAGCAGGCCGCACGCCAACGTTCCGACACTCGCTGCCGGTACGACGCCAGCCGGCGCAACCGCCTCTGCGGCCTGACGCTGTCGGCGTTGGGGCAGGCGCCAGCGCCGCGCCCACAATTCTTCTGCTTCGTCGACGTCGATGTCGAAGCGCTCCGCCGTCCTGTTTTTGTATGAAGACATCGACATCCAAAACGTCGACCCAGACGTCGGCTGCGCCGCGGGGAGCCTCCAACTTCCCCAGGAGGTAGTCGAATACGTTAGGCTGTTGTCGGGCCAGCACGGTAAAAGCGTAGACACAGTGTACATGGAGCCATAAAGAAGAGCCGCCGTTAGTTTCCAAGCAAGCAAGACGATGCCGCGCCACAAAACACCGTTCACACAGCTGTGCACAGGCCGACCCCGCTGACGCTCAAATACACTGAGCGCAATAAACTGTGCCGTGAGATGTTGTGGCCGATAGATAGAGGCACAGAGCCCACGGATGAGGTATCACATACCTTAAGGTCCAGGACTCACTGGGCATCCCGTGCGTCCATCGCTCCGGGCACGTCAGGAGGCACGCCACTCGCTGCTGCCACTGCAGCTGCGTGCGCCGTCGCGTTCGCTACAGGCGAGGTCGGAGCGTGGGAGTTAGCCGCCATGTTGGTAACCACCTTGCTCATATCGGCTGCCATGTTGTCAAGTGTGCGTCACTGGAAGATCAGAGATGCCGTAAAACAGTCGGCCAGGACCGCCATGTCATCCACCTTCTTCGTCCAAGGACACAGTTGGCTGTTGAGGATTGCCAACTCCTTCCGCTGCTTCGTTATCTCACGACGTGCGCCGGCAAACCCGCAAGGGGTGGATCGCATAATTTCGGCGACATGGGCGGCTGTCGCCGGTGTTGTGGAAGAGCCCGTTCCCCCATTGGCCAGGGCACGCGCTCTGCGGGTACCCGCAGGCGAAGTGGCGCCAGGGCCCGCCGCCGTACTGACAGGCGTGGGTGGAAACGGCGCAACACCATCAGGCGGCGGCGAAGGGCTCCCGGCAGAGGACCGACCACGTCCCAGGATGAAGACCACGAGAGTCGCGCCTGTGCCGTCGCCCGCACTTGTCACTCCCACGTCATGAATGACCGCAAAGCTCGTTCGGCCACCCGCTCCGCCGATGTCTGGCGGCCCGCCGCGCCGCGTCGAGAGCGGACTTGGCGGTGTACAGCTGCTACGTTCCGAGCCGCCGCGCTTCTTGTTGCTGGGTAGCGTCGAGCGGGCTCCCGCGAAAGGCCGAGGCAGAGTGGTGCCAGTCCCAGCGCACGGCGTGAATTGTTTGTTACCCTTTAGGTACCAGCCCCCCTCGTCGGCATCGCCGGCGGGGCCACGAGGGACGTGCGTTTGCCAGCCGGTTCGCGACGCAATGGCGCCTTCACGAGGGCCTAAGCCGCTGTTGGGCACTCGCGCCGATGTACTCGCCCCGACGTAGGGGCAACACCTGCCCCGGAAGGACCGAGCTCAAGGCGGCCGCGGCCGCAGCAACGCCGGAACCGCCAGACGACGCCGGCGTCAAGCTGCCATGGGCGGCGGGCGTCGTCGAGAATCGCGCGGCTGCAGGAGTGGATGGGGAGGCAGCGCCGCCGCCGATACCTCGCGGGGAAGTAGAGGCCGTCCCCACTGCGCGGTGGCCGATGTCGGCGCCCTCAAGCGCGCCGCCATGCTGGTGGGGGGCACGCCAAGACCCAGATGCGTCCCGGCTGCCGCCTTGCCAAGAGGCAAACGCGTTGAAGGCAGGCTGCGCGGGAAAAACGTCTTGACGTTAGGCGACCGGTGTCGTGGCGCGGTGGTCGATTGCGGCTTGCTGAGACGCGAACACGGCGGCGTACGGCAGCCCAGCCATAAGCCGCGTCGGCTTTGCCCTGTTGGGCGCCAGACCTTCATAAGCGTTGCCGTTAACGTACGCGAGGGTGCCTGCCCGGGCAAAGGCGTACATCGGGTACATGGCGGTGCGGGCCGACGGGGACAGGAGGGTGACAACCAGAGGAGAAACTTGAACGGACACTTTCGAAGGGGGGGGTTTCAGACAATCAGGCCGGGGACGAGAAAGGAGCGATGAGGAGGCCGACGGTCAGGCAACCGGTCGAACGACAATGCGCAGTCGTTAATGTACCTATCCGACACACTGAGTGGGAGCGAGATCAGTCCCGGCAGGAAGGCACCACCGGCTCTGCATGGCCCCGCGGGACTCCACATTGCACGGCTAGGGCAGACACTCGCAGCAAGACAGGGGCCTCCGTCACACAAAAGCGCCATAAGGCGCCGACAGAGCTCCTGCGGCACCGTGGGGCCGACATGGACCACACTTCGATCCCGAAGTCAGCATGCAGCGGCCGCGCACGACACAACCACAGGCGATAGAGAGCGAGCCATGTAGGTCCTCGCTTGCGCAATGAAGATCGTCTGCGAGAGTGTCGGGAGGCGGCTCGTGTGCGGTTGCGAGAGGGGGGGGGATAAGCGAGATGAATACGATGGCGTGCGGCGGCCCATAGACGGCCGGTGAGCGGACCGCTGCCTGTCAGATGGCGCCGTGACGGAATGTCATAGCACGTTTTCAGCGCACGGCAGTCGAGGTTGGGTGTGGCAACACTTCGAGCACGACTACGGATGGTGGGCACAGTCTGTCTGGCCGTGCGGTGAAGCGGTCAATTGGTGCAATCCATGCGAACGCTTTTGGTTCAGTCCAAAAGTCGCGGATGATGACCCCACAATCGTTGTTGACGAAGAAAGACTGTGCGCCGACCATGTCGTTGTCCAGCCACTGAAAAGTAAAAGCTTATTCGAGCTCATACCCGAGGGTGCTACTTTAAACAGAACACCACGTGACTGGGCAGTACCCCCGAACGCATCGGATAGAAAAACACGAGCCCCCGTGTAGCATAACTCTGCTCGCAATTGGCAATTGGCCACAAGTAGCCTCCTTGACGGGCCAAAGCCCATGTATTGTGGGAATTGGCCTGTGGCACGCCCTTTGCGGGGATACTTCCGCTTTGTTCATTTTTTATTGTTTGTTTGCTTGCCTGTCTTATCTGTCTGCCGGCACTCATTACGATCGATTGTGATCGGACGGTCGATCGACCGGTGCCCTCGTTTGTATTAAATCATTGTGGGTTCGGGGTCGCCGTAGTGGGCACCACCCGGCTCCCCATCGGATGCCCTTCAACAAAAGGTCTTTCTTCCTCGCCGCGACGGCGATAGAACTCGCTTTATTGCTTGGCTACGGTCGGTCTCAGTGCACTGGTAATTGAACTATCGTTTATAATACCACATTTGGTGGAGCAGCAGGGGATACTCTCGCCTTCATCGTGCCTCGCGGAACGGTGTTCCCGACAACTTCCTCGCTGCCTCGTGGCATTGTGAAGGTGTCGATACGGTCGCTTAGCGCACGGGGCGTAAGCCATCGGTTTGTGGGCGTGGTGCCGGGGGCAACACGGTTGAGATCTTCGACGTTGGCGTGCAGGGCGGTAGCCAAGTCGGAACACTTAGTTCAGGTCCCAGTATGTCTACTGGTGGTACCGGCGGCTTTCGGCGAGCCAGAGACGGCAAGTTTCCAGCTGGCTACCGGCCGCCGGGCGGGGGACAAGGCACTCCTGCCGCTTCCGACGCCCCAACGGACGGTGCTCCAACTTCTTCCATCCCTGCGGATCCAGCCGCCATGGGGCAGATGCAGGTTGTAGAGAGCCTGAAGGCGGCCGTTGAAGCACTTCAACGACGCCTGACGGCCCAAGAACAGATTAATGAGTCTCTGGCGGGAGCCAATGACAAGTTGGTCGACGACGTCGAGGCCCTGCGCAAGGTCGACTACCACAAGGAAGAACGCCGTGCGGCTAAGTCTCGCAGCAAGTCGGGCGACAAGACCAAGAATGTCAAGAAGACAAGCAAGGTGATTAAAGACAAGTCCGTCCGCAAGGACAATCCGGCTAACGCCGCGCCTTCTTCATCTTCCGATGATTCTGCCTCTGCGTCAAACCCGACGTCGTCGGACGACGACAACTCCAACGCGACAGACATGTCCTCTTCGGCCTATTGCCACGGGCCGCCCGGCCCGCCGTCGCCCCCAAGTGTGCCCTCGCCGAGCGACAGCTCGAGCGAGTCGGACGCAACAGCGTGCAAGCGCCTCGCTACTCCCACCAAACGGAAGGAGCGACCTGAAAAATCCGATAGGATCAAGGTGATCCGCCCGGCAAATAGCCGCTTCAAGACACTCCTGGACTACAGGACGTACTTCCTGATCCGCCGTCAACTGACGTATACGCCTAAGGAGGCAAAACGGTCGCATCGTCTCAACAAACGTTTAGACGGAGCGTTCCATGGGCAACGGCCATTCACATGAGCCCTGTCCTTGGACATCTTCACGTTCTTGACGACCTTTCGCCGCGCGTGCGACGCGACTGGGATGACGCACGGTCAAGCCCTTTTGCTCATGGTCTTTCGATTAGCCGGCAACGCCAAGATGGCCTTCTCCGGCGCGCTTAACAGCACCCTCGGACGTAAGCGTTATGCCATCCGTACACACGGAGATGCCGTCAACTGGCCTGTTTCGAAGTACGAGACTCACGCACCTATGGCTAACGCCTACCGAGACATCATTACGATTGAGCAACAAGACAACGAGGCGCCCACGGCCTTTGGTCATCGCGTGGAAACGCAGTGCGACCTCCTGAACGGTTTGTTCGACACCCAAGACGTTAAGGACGTCTTCATCACTGGTCTTTCGGACCTAGTACAAGCGCACGTGCGGGTCTTGAATGACCAATTACCTGATCGGACTCTCTCCGAGACTGTTGCTACCGCCCAGATGTACTGGGACGGCACCAACAAGCTGCGCTTGCAGCTCAAGATGACCCGCCCAACGGCAATCAAAGTCGCTTACGCGACACAGGACCAGCGGACGACGACGGAGCGACCGTTCACACTGCTCCGCACCCAGCCGCCTCCGCGGGCCGCCGTCCCTCAAGACAATCGGGCTGACATCTGTTACAATTGTAACCAGCCGGGGCACTTCGCCGCACAGTGTGCCGAACCCTGTCGCCCTTTCGAGCGTCGCCTACACCCTATCGGCGATCATGCCATTGCCGACGGTAACGTTGAAGAAGACGAGATTGAACATTCGGCCAACGCCGTTGACGACTCGATAAACGCTCAGGCCAAGTGCCCGACTTGAGGTTGCCCGGCGGAACGCGAAAGCGTATGGTAACAAGACTGTTGCGCCGTGCCTTACGGCACTACGAGATCTCCGCCACGCTTGTCCCGTGCATGCGCGTGATGCAAAGCTGCCGCCATGTACTTGACACGGGTGCCGGGGTGAACATAGTGCGAACTAGTGTTCTCCCTGCGAACTGAACGGCTTACGCCGAGGAGTTGACCACGGTTCCGCGCATCCGAGATGCAAACAACAATCGTCTCGTGACGAAGTATGCCAGACATCTGTGTGTAGACACCGGAGGTGTACGTCTATTTGACCGATTCATCGTTTCCGACAATTTGTCAGTCCCGCGCATCCTTGGCACCGAGTTCATTGAACAAAACATCGAGGCGATCTTGCCGCGTTTGCGGAAGATCGTCTGGCAGGAACACGTGCGCTGCACGGAGGAGCTTCCTCGGCCAACGCCGATCTTGGTTTGTCTCAGTGACAGTGCCTGAGACCGTCATTGGAAAGACAAACCCGCAAGGGTGAGAGACTGTAAACAGGTACGTGTCGACGGACACCAAGAGGAGTGGATCATGGCCACATATGACACCCCCGGTACGGTTACCATCACACCGAACGCTCGGTTATGACGACACAAGTCAATGGCGGTCGCCCGAGGCCTTGCCATCGTCAAGCCCGACGAACCCTCCCTAGTCAAGTCATGCAACTTTGGCAGAGACCAAGTCATTGTTCCCAAGAACTCAACCTTTGGGGTTTGCCGAACCCTACCAAGGGCCGATGTTGGCCGCCGTCTTGGATGACAACACTCCAAAAGATGGAACCGATACTTCATCGGACGACGCGAGTCGTGACTCACTCGAGGACCACGACCTCCGTGAGGCCCCCGAGTACCTGCACAAGCAGATTCGAGACATTCTCAAGACGCATTCGTCGATGTGGGATGGAACCCTTGGTGTCACCCGTGCTACACAGCACGCCATCGTCACTCCCCCGGACGCTCTGTCCATACGGGCCCAACCCTACTGGACTGGGCCGTTCAAACGGCAGATCATCGCTGATCAGATCAACAAGATGTTGAAGATCAACGTCATTGCCCCTAGCCATAGTGCTTGGGCAAGCTCTGTGGTAATTGTACCAAAGAAGAAAGGCAAAGCCCGATTCTGTGTCGACTATCGTCGGATTAACAACATCACCAAGAAGGATGCTCATCCCTTGCCTCGAATCGAGGACTGCCTCGACTTCTTGGAAGATGCCCAGGTGTTCACGTCTCTCGACTGCACCGCGGGGTCCTGGCAAGTACTCTTACGCAAGGAAGACCAAGAGAAGACGACGTTCACAACGCATAGTGGTGTATACCACTGGTTATCAATGCCTTTCTGCTTAACGAACGGGCCCGCTACCTTTCAGCGCGCGTTGGATATTACCCTCTCGGGCTTAAAATGGCAGATATGCCTTGTCTACTTTGACGACGTCATCATCTTTTCCGCAACCGCGAAACAACACGTCAAAGACGTTGATACTGTTCTGCACCGTCTGCACGAAGCCGGGGTTACCCTAAACTTGGAAAAGTGCACGTGGTTCTCCGACGAAGTTGAGAACCTCGGACACATTGTCCGCCTCGGGCAGCTGCACGCGCACAACAATAACGTTGATGCTCTGAAGCGCGCCAAGTTCCCAACGACGAAGACTCAGCTGAAAAGCTTCTTGAGCATGTGCAACGTCTATCGACATTTCGTCAAGGACTTTTCCAAACGAGCGAAGACCCTGAACGCCCTGACTAGGGCCGAGATCCCAATGGACCTACCACCATAAACGGACGGGGCCATCGCCGCATTTGAAGACCTTCGAAACGCACTGTTGTGCCCACCGGTACTTGCCTTGCCAAAGGCCAATCGCAAGCTCGTCGTTGACGTTGACGCATGCACCGACCAAGTTGGTTGTACTCTACTCCAGGAGGAACCGGGCGAACTGCTTCATCCTGTCGGATGTTGAAGCCGAGGACTCACTGCTGCAGAGCAAAACTACTCCACAACAGAGCGCAAATGCCTCGGCGTCGTGTGGGCTATCCTCAAGTTGAGGCACTTCTTCGATGGGCAACGGTTCCTCATCCGAACGGATCACCAAGCATCGAGCTGGATCTACAGCACGACAAACTCAAGCGGACGCTTGATGCGATGGCGACTTCGCCTCTCCGAATACACATTCGATGAGGTTTATAAATCAGATGCATCGCACCACTTGCCCGACTACCTGTCGCGCACCTCTACGGTGGGGCCGCCAGAAGATATCCATGATGATATATCCTGTCTGGCATTAGCCGAGACGGCCAACGGCTTAAGAACGGGGAGGTACACGGGTACCGACACACCGGAACCGGTGGGGTTCGACGATGTTGTCGAAGCACAACAAACAGACGACTTCTGCGTCGAGATGTCCACTCGCGTGGAGCGCGGTACGGCCAAAGCCTTCTTCTGCAACGAGCATCACGCTCTGTATCGCCGGACGCCTTACGGCAACCAATGGGTTATACCAAAATCATTACGCGATCGCGTCTCGACGCTCGAGCACCACGCCACAGCGGCAGCCCACCCCGGTATGAATCGGATGTACTACACCATGCCAATGGCATATTACTGGCCTTCGATGGCAGCGGACATCCACACCACCATCACCAAGTGCACAACTTGTGCCCAAAACCGCCGCGCCTTATGGCGACGCACCACGCCTCTGACGATGTTCCCGGCTACTGAGCCTCTCACGGAGCTGTCCGTTGACAATTTTGGGCCCATCCCGGCCTCAAAGAATGGCAATCGCTTCATCTTGGTTATCACCGACCGCTTCGCCAAGCTCACCAAGTGCGTCGCCGTACGGCGAATTACGGCCATGTCCGCGGCGTCAGCCATCATCGACGCGTGGGCGTCCGCCTACGGGCCCCCGGACCGGATCCTATCGGACCAAGGGCCCCAGTTCATGTCGAACTTCTTCATCGCTGTGATAAAAATGCGTTGCATTGAAACGGTTCGCACCACGGCATATCATCCCCAAAATAATGGGCAAATTGATTGGTACAACCGTACCATGGCTACTCAGCTGAGACACTACGTCGCCGACGACCCATCAAGATGGGACGAGCTACTCCCGGTAATCACCATGTCATATAACAGCCAACCACACCGGTCTACGGGTATCGCTCCCTTTGAGCTCGTTATCCCAAGGCGGATCCCCAACCTCACGGTTTACAACTTGCTGCTGGGCACTCCGCTGGCCAATAAGGGAACGCTCAATGCTGGGTCACCCCTAGCTCGCAAACGCGAGTTCATGGCCCGCCTGCGCAAGCAGATCCCCATCGTAGTCGAGGCCTTGCGTAAGACGCAACAACGTTACAAACGTAACTTCGACCATCGGGTCGCCACCCGCAATGCGGACGTCAAGATCGGTGACTACGTTTTCACGCCCAACCACGATCGGCAAGACAAGCTGCAAAGCAAAGCCATTGGACCCTTCGTGGTCAACGACGCAGGCGCGGATGCCTCCACGTTTGTCATTGACATTGACGGCGAGGAAAATCGTGTCAGCAGTGACAATGTCACCCCAGCTCCTCGTCCAACGACGACGGACAAGGTTTCACACCCCCTGCTTGATGGTCTTGAACAACGAAAGCAACCCCCGGCACCTGCCGATGAGTATGTGGTAGACAAACTTCAAGGCTTACGCCAGACTGGCGACAGCTACAGCGCTAAGGTGCGCTGGTTCGACTACGGGTCGAAAGACGACACATGGGAACCCCCGGAGAATCTCCCACGCAACCTGGTGGTGCGATTTCTTCGGCAAAAGAAGAAGCATGTACCCGGGGTCGAATGGCAAACGCCAACGCGACGAAGTCGCCGACAGGCCGGGCTCACAACCGTGGCCAACATCGTCATGGAATCTACGTGGATACCCACTATCCAACATATCCATGTTACCGGGGACGAAGTTATCCATGCCAATATCTCGTGGACAGATTCAAGTAGAGCCGCCGCAATTATGGACGTAATTCCTGCCGCGTGGCTTGAGTCCATTCTGCCGTCCTTGACGCGCAACTTTGCGTATGATCCCCAACTTGCCTTGCGGCATTTCCCTCGTCTGAACCGTGTTCACGGCCCGTACACATATGTGTGGCCGAAATCCGCGCAGGCGACACTGATCGGGAGCGATCCCTCTGTACCAGTGCTCCCCAACGGGTTTCTGGTACCCCCGGTACAGCACTTGGACTCAGTCATTCGACGTTTGGTGACAACCACAGTGGAAGCAACCGTGGTCATACCACAATGGACCAACACCAGTTGCTACGCTACCGCCATACGCGCATGCTTCGAGAACAAAGTGCTTTTATTAGCAGATGCAAGGGATACAAATCCCACAACGTGGGCCATGATGGCCAGCCACTTCCTTCATCGCTATGACGGTAAACAGAAAAACTCAGAAGTGGATACACACATGTCAAGCGACAAACATTCACAAGACGACGAAACATCAACACCTTAAAGGCGTAAGCCCCCGACTTTGGCACCCCCTCCCCGCCAGGGTCAGCCGAGCAAGTCACTGAACAGTGAACCTCGCTACTCGTCCTCCTCTTCACAACGACGTGACTCGCGACGCCGAGCGTGGCGAGAGCCCACGCTGGCCCCCGACTCCTGAGACACACGACGCGCACGCGTATTACGCGCCGAGGGCGGAGCCCCGCCGGAAGGCCCCCCGTGAGCATGGGCGCGACGCCCCAGAACGCTCTGCGCGTTGAAGCGTGTCGGCGCCGCCACCTCCTCCGGCTGGATAGCCTCGAGATGCTGAGCAAAGCGCTCGTAGTTGGCATCGCCATCGACGGCGCGAGCCACGACCTGCCCAATGAGTGTCAAGGCCGACTCGACCCCTCGGCCGTCCGCCCGCTCCACAGCACGGCGCAAGCCAGTTACTTGGTCTACCCAGGCTTGCGCCGCCGCTTGAGCAGCAGCCCCACGAGGCGCGCGAAGGCGCATGTCGTGCACGCGCGCCGACCCGAACAAGGCAACCGCCACGGAGGAAGAGGCAAGCGTCGGCCAAGTGGCCTCGATGGCCCGGAGCGGCCACACCGACCGCGAGCGATCGCGACGTGGCGAACGCGAGCGGCGATAACCCTCATGGTCGCCACTACCGGCATATGCCCCTGCCAGATGGGTCTGTCGACCGCGAGGCCACACCCCGAGGTGACTCGAAGGAACCGGCGCCACATGGGCGGGCGCGTTCGGGTCAGGTGCCCAGTCGAAATCCACACACGCGTGTCGAAGGCATAAGCCGAACTCCTCGGTCTCGTCGACAGTAACGCGCACTTGCCGCACCTCACCGGTGTCCCGGTTCCGACGGACGGCGTCCATGAGGACGACTTCCCAAGGGAACACGCCCATTGCGCGGCTCATCTTGCTATATAAGTCACATGCCACCTCGCCGTCGGGCGCCTCACGCAGTTTGGACGTGTCCAAAACGTCGAAGTGACAAAGGGTTTTCTCGTCCAATCGGACAAAGACCTTGTCCTCTTGAAGGGTGCGAACTCAAGCCGCAATCAGATTGCAGTAGTACTCCGAGTACACAACCTGCCAGGCGGAGCTATACTCGTTTCGCAACGAGTCCGCCAGGTACGATACCACCTCCGGGGTCGCCACCCAAAGATCGGTCTTGGGCTCCCAGTCAGGGACTTGCGGAAGCCAGCGAGACAAGTCAAATGACTTCGGCGCCCGCAGGAATCCGGCTGACAGCTTCGTCGGCAGCAGCCCGCGACCGCAGAAGAACCGTAGGTCCGCCGCCCGGCGATGGTCGGTCCCGAACATTGGCACCCGAAAGGGTGTCGGTAGCTCGCTCATGCGAGGGCTTCGATCTTCATCGACCGCATCGTTCTCCTGCGCCGCCACCAGCGTAAGCTGATCCAAGTACTCCGCCAACCCGGCATCGCGGCCGATCGGTACCGCGAGGTCCGTGGCCACAGGTCGCGAGAGAGAGACGGCCTTCGGCTATTTCCGCAACAAGCGGCAAAACGAGTTTGCCGCGGCTTCGAAAGTCTCGGTGCCCCGCACGGGAAACAACAAGGCGTTGGTGTATATTAAACGGTGGAAGGGGTGCAAGGGCACCTGGTACCGGATGACTTCGTTGCAAAACGACATGACCTCGTATATACGGCGCTGTGGCCCCTGGTTCCCAAAGAACGGGTCCCCATGGACGTCGACAACGCGGTCACCCGCATGGGTAGGTGCGCGGTGCTCGGCTAACACGTCGAAAAAGCCCGGCAGGGCCTCGTAGCGGCCGCTAAGACGCCGAGTGTGCGCACGAGCGCGGTTGCGAATGCAAATCTCATGGAGACCATGGTCAGTGATGACCGGGACACCGTCCACCACCTCGGTGGGGCCCACGTGGGCATAGAACATGCCGCCAGGCCTGAACTGCCGAAGCAACTCCAGGTCGGTGGACCGTTCCACATTGGGTTTGTCAGCCCGCGCGACGTGGGGCACGGGCGCCTCGCGATTCGCATGGCCGCCGTCAACGGCCATCGCGGCCTGATCGGCCATGCTGGTACTTAGGTGCCAACCCTTCCTCCTCCCTTACGTCGCCGCAAGGCAAATCGCCCGCGCCGCCGTCAGTTACCGCCACGCCGCCAGGCACCCCGCCCGCGCCGTAAGGCCAACCGACCTTGTCGCCGGGCCTGCCGCACTTGCCGCCGTCGCCGGGCTTGCCGCCCTTGCCGCCGTCGCCGGGCTTGCCGCCCTTGCCGCCGTGCGCGCCGCCCCCCGCACCCAGCGCAAACCCACACTCACCGGGTCCGCAACCACGCGGTTTGCCACCTCGCGATAGCGCACCCCTACTCAAGCTTTGTCAATAGGCCTCGACCTGTGCAAGAGCACGAAGACACGGGATGGCCCCGTGCCGACCAACACGGACCCGCGTCCCGGCTTTCGCCGTGTCGTCGGGGTTGTCAAACCCCGACGAAGTAGGCGCCACTCGGCGCCGACGACAGTCACCCAAGCACGTGCTGCATGACGCACCCGCACACCGACGGGTCTTTACCCCGACGCTCGTCACCCGGCAACCGGCCGCCTGGCCCCCACTCCGACGCCGACCCTCCTGCGCGGGCACGCGTACGCGCAAGCGCCGATCGGACCCGCAGCTCAAGCTGCATGCCACACACGCCCACGCGTGCGTGGCCGGACGGTCGCGACGACCGACGACGCCGAACCGCCACTTCCCCCCAATCGGGACTGGGCGGCGCGCTTCCCACGGCTCCCGCCGCCTGCGCGGTTACGCCCGCGCGGGCCCGTAAGAGGCCGCGATCGCCCAATCGGGTTTCACCATCCTCGGATCTCACCAGGACGGCTCGAATCTCGCGTTGGAGGTATGTAGCATATCTCTGCTCCCAATTGGCAATTGGCCAGAAGTAGCCTTTTTGACGGGCCAAAGCCCATGTATTGTGGGAATTGACCTGTGGCACGCAATTTGGGGGGTTTCTTCCGCTTTGTTCATTTTTTAATGTTTGCTTGCTTGCCTGTCTTATCTGTCTGCCGGCACTCATTACGATCGCTGGTGACCTTTAGGCCCCCTCAGAAACACCCGCCCGGGCCTCATAGACCCTCCACACATAAAGCAAACGGGTGTCAGGTCCCCCCACTTAAGATCCGTGGCAGGAGCCCACGCAAAGCGCGCATCACAACAAGCCTAGAGGAGCACTCCGGAATTATTCCGGGTGCATCAACTCCGCATGAGTTAATGTCATATCTTACACGGGAGAGTACTCTTTCCCGATTTTTCGACCGCATCAGAGAGGTGGAAAGCCCTGGTCCTCGGAAACCCCAGTGCGGACCCCGATGATTCATCCCGGGAGCACAGCCGGCCCCTGTGTCAGGGCTGTGCCGGTGACAGCGTAGGGGTGTCCCCAACAAACGCCCCGGGGGAAGCGGCCAACGCGGCCCCCCCCGCCCCGGGTGGCGGTTACACGCCAACATGGGTAAACCCCACGCCAAAAAACCACCCGGAATTGCGTGCACCGATGCAGACACCTACAGCCAGGGTACCCACCGGCTATGTGTGGGAGAGGCGCCCTCGGTGGCACCAGATATCCCCCTCCTCATACGTCGTGCGTCCTCGACGCCGCGGTACCATTTTCGGGTATGGATCTCCAGTCCGCTGGTCGGTCCCGAATATAGGGTACCCCACGGCCCTGCTTTTCTCGCTGCCGACGGCGATCACGCCTCGACTGTTGCACCCCCCTACGCGGCGCACCACAAGTGGTACCGCGTAGGGTCCATCGCGCCAGAAGGCGACGCGCTCCGGGCGCACCTGTCGGCGGCGTCTGTGAATCGCCTGGCCGCGGCAGGCGGCGCGCCGGCCGGCGCCGTGGGGCTGGCCATCAGCCGTCGCTGCGCGGTGGCGTAGACCGGCTGCACGCGTCCCTAGGGACATCCGGCGACCACACGATGGGGGAGGCGATGGACAGCGTCGTCTAGGTCGTTGAGGAACTCCGCCGCGCGACGCACATGGAGAACGACATAGGTCGTATCCTCGACAAAGTGCGGGCAGCGGATCGCGTCGCCTCTGCCGACGAGCGGTTCGTCCATGAAGAAAGCATCGAGTCGGGGGGCGAGCGGCCCACGGGTCTTCGGCAGCGGCAGCGCTAAGCAGTGGCGCCGGCGTTGACCTCGGTGGTGGGGGCCTTCTCAAAGAGGAAGGTCACGACGCGTCACACGGGAGGCAGGGAGGAGGCGGTGCGGCCTGCCACCGTGAACGTGAGATATGGAGGGTTGAGGTGCACCCGAGCGGCGAAGTAGCGCGTCGCGAGCGCCCACCAGGACTGGTGTTGCGAACGCGGGGCGACAAGGGTGAGGTCACATGAGTAGGACGTGATGCGGGCGAGGACCTGCGGCAGGAAAGAAAAGGGGGGGTTGGCTCACGCTTTCTAGACCGCCCAGTCGAACGAGAACGCCGCGATGCAGCCGCGCGCGGCCTCGGCGGGTGACAGAGGCAGGAACCGGGGTAGACGGGTGGCCGCGGCAGTGGTGAACAGGTCGACCGTATGGGGGCCGCAGTGTTGAAACGCAGTGAGGATAGGGGTTGGGGGACCACGGTGAAGTGGTTGAGTGGCTTGGGCTTGTGTGTGTGTGTGCGAACGTGCTTTGTTGGTTGTCCTAAGGTTCGTCCGCCTCTCCCAACCAAGAGCACCTCTCATATAGTCCCCACCGGCCCAAGTGCTCCCCCCTCTCGCGCCCACACCGACGCCCACGCCCTTGCACCAAATCGAATCTTTCACCAAATCAAAAGCCACTAGAGCAAAGCGAAGATCAAATCCAAAACATGCCAAAAGTAACGCCCCAAGATGACCCAACACGAATGTGTGCAACTTAACCACGTCTTGCAAATGCACCATGTGGGGTACCATAAGAGTCATCGACCATCATCCATCCGCGAACCGCCAGTGGAGTCGGCGACGAGCATCACAGTCCAACACTCCTCCTTTCTTGTTGCCGCGGTGGTTCTTGTATTCAGCAATGCCCCATGGCCTCGACATGCTTGTCGTGCTTAGTCTTGCCGAGCTCTTTCGTCATCGGGTCCGCCACCATGTCGTCCGTTGCACAATGCTCCAGTGTCACCTGGTCCGTCGTGATGGCCTCGCGCACAAAGTGGTAGCGAATGTCGATGTGCTTGGTGCGCTTGTGCTCGACGGGGTTCTTGGAGAAATCAATGCACCCTCTGTTGTCGACCTTGATGTTGATCGGCCCGCCCGAGATCGCTGTCCGCAGATCTTGAGTTGCAACGCTTTGCACGAGCTTGTTTAGCCAAACAGCTTCCTTGCTGGCCTCACATAGAGCCATGTACTCGGCTTCCATCGTCGACAGCACCACCGTCTTCTGCAACCTAGAACCCCAGCTGACGGCTGCTCCGCCAAAGATGAAGGTGAAGCCCGTCGTAGAGCGTCGCGTCTCGTGGTCACCCGCCCAGTCGGCATCACTGTAGCCTTGTAGAACACAGGAAGAGTTCTTGTCGAAGACCAGCCCCTTGTCCATCGAACCCTTGACGTACCGTAGAACTCAGCTTCCCGATGGCAAAGGCGAGGTCAGGACGCGTCCCGACCATCAGGTACATTAGACTGCCGACGGCCTCGCGGTAGGGCAGCGCGTCGTCGCTCTCGTCGGCCTTGACCAGCTGCAGGCGCACCTCCAGCGGCGTTCCGATCGGGTTGCACTCCGCCATCCCGAACTTCTCCAGCACTTGCGCCGCGTACTTGCCTGCGACAGCTTGAGGGTGCCCAACGCTTTGTCACGTCTTATCTCTAGCCCGAGGATGACCCTCGCCTCGCTCAGGTCCTTCATCTCAAAACGCTTGTGCAGAGCGTCCTTAATCTTGTAGATCGCCGCCAGGCTTGATGCCACCAACAGGAGATCGTCGACGTACACCAGGACGATGATGATTTCGCCGTCATCCAT
>Ga0209831_1002061_pt1 | contig 17785 bp, 25 predicted proteins | sample Maine_Asex4_meta_FD_187451 | JGI IMG/M metagenome (GOLD analysis project Ga0209831, IMG submission 187451) | Marine algal microbial communities from Maine, USA - Maine_Asex4_metaG (SPAdes) (version 2) | ecosystem: Host-associated > Algae > Red algae > Unclassified | place: Maine, USA | collected...
TCGCGTCACGTCGAACTAGCGTGACACAAACTCTGTTTTGGCCACCACTCCCGGACCGCCCTTTGAAAGGCATAACAAATCCGCCCAAGTGAGACAATGCAGCCATCGTACTGTCACAACAATCGTGTAATTCCCGATTTGAAAACAACGATCTCAGCTTGAAAATAGCGTGACACACACCCAGTTTTGGCCATCTTGACCAGTACAGCCGAGTTCCTCGGCTGAATTGATAGCCTAGAGAATAAGTATAATGCTACGACAGTAGCCCCTATACACTCATTAATCCAGAAATGATAGTGCTGATGCGAATCCTAACAAATCTGGCCTTTGAGCGCCGGCTCAACAGAAGCATGGGGTAGGTCGAGTCTATCTTCAAAAGAAGCATGAGAAGCAACACTACTATGAGTGAACATCCTCCCGTGTACGGTACACGGTGGTTCTCCATCATTTCGGGATCCTTAGCTCCTCGGAGGTGGGGTCACGTGAAAGTTACTGGCATCCCTACATTCTGATGCTCCCAGTGCCCAAATGTCAATCTTCATCCTGCCCCTGGGAGGTGCTGAGTGCGCCTATTTCATCTTTTAGATTGTTTTGCCGGATAAAGAGGTAGCCCCCTCCCTTCTTTTCTCTCGCAATCAGAAGCCGACACGAGGTGCGTGCATGGTATGGGGGCCGGGATGCATACAGAAGAGAGGGACGCGAAAATAGCTCTTGGGCCTCTCGTTCGCACAAACGGCCGCCCGCGAAGGCTGCACGGGACCGTTCGATCGGCGTGACTTAGCCACGAAGTCCTTGCACAACCTGAGGGGGTGCGACCGCAACACACGTCACGCACTCGTGCGGATTCGATCCATATTGGAACCGAAATGCCTACACGTGTCTCGATAGATTGTCTTGATTTGGGTGTTCGGGCTCCGTTCCGTGACATGTTCGGCACGTATTCGACGGACGCCTCTTCATTTCGATACTTGCGACGAAGCTGATACGTGTCCTTCGTTAGCAACTACCGACTGCGGCCAACAACGTCGGGGCGAACGGCCCTCAGATCTTCGAAAGGTAGTCCACTCTTTCTCACCCATTACATTGCCCGTTAAAAACGCGTTGGCCCGTTGGAAACTGACCACTCGCAGGGCCACACGTAGCGGTTTCATTTTATCGTTTCAGACGGTTGGCCCGACCATAGTGGAAATGCTCTCAAGTCATCCTACCCCGCACCCCGCCAAGCCACGCTTCCCAGCCCCGCCGCTCTCCCCCCCCCTTCTGTACCGCCAGCGGTGCGCAGCCTCCCGCCCGCACCTCTACAGCACAGTCAACGGCTGAGCGTGGTAGAGAAGATGGCGGTCGAAAGCAAAGTGTCGCCCGCTCCCCCATGCATATCATCGTCAGGTCGGCAGTGGCGGCCTGGCACAGGTGACGTCGATGGCCATAGAAAAATATGAACATCAGTACACATCGTTGGTTGCGACTCTGAGCAAAAGAGATGGAATTAATGCAATATTGAACAGAGAAAGTGAGGAGAAGCAGGACAAAGTCACAACAAAAATAAAAGAAAGCTGAAAATCTCATTTACTTTGGCCAGCTATGCCGTAAAGTCAACTGGGGAAGGGTCGAAGCCGGATACGGCCTTCGAACGTTGTGGAACATACTGGGTGACTTGTCAATCTGGATTATTTGGCTTCAATGGACGGGGCCTTCGTGGCCAGTCGTTAACCCGCTTGGGTTATCGATTGGCTGTGAGCGCTCTTCAGGAAGCGACGACCGCCAGTTGTTAAATAATTCGGAGTTAACGATTGGACAGGAATCCTCCTCAGCATCCGGGTTCTTGTGTGTGCATGGTTCGAGGGCCTGATTCGGCCCTCGTACCATGCACACACATGGTTCCGACTTTGATTGCGGCGGTGATGAAAAGAAGGGGGGCTACTCCACATCCGGCCAAATACTTTAAAAACACCCGTCGAGGGGTCTTTTCGGCCAATTGGGGCAAGGAACAAAACGAAAATCTTCCAAAGTCTGCGTGCGCACGTGGGCATGCGGAAGCTTCTTTGGGCCAACCTCGAGGAGGGGAAGAGAACGTCTACAGTCAATCCTGGATGATGGCCCACCCCTACGGCACGAATTGCGCCTGCCAGCACCATTGCCACAGCCAACTTTGAAGGCTACTTCATCAACAATCGTGACCAGAAGCTGCTCTCCTGATGCGATCAATGCAGGTCGGTCTCTAAAATGGTGCTCAGAGCCTTGCGCGACGTAAGAATTTGCCTTGATCGCCTCTCTGGGGGCGATCGTCGGTCGACTCGTCAAAGGCCCACCTGGGCCTATACCGGGTGTGACAAGGTCGGGGATTGACTGTACATGATTGCCGTATTACCCTTCAACTTTTACCAGCGCAACGGGGAGCTCATCGCTCTGCCAGTGTATGCTCCGGATCATTGGTTCAAAGTTTTGTCAGGGTTGTCTTAGTGTTGTAGTTCCTTTTCATTAGACGCACTAATAGATTTTCCACTAAGACCTAGTATTCCAATTAGTAGGACAGGTGGGGGCCACAACATATCCGTGTTATACTTGTTTGCTTCATGACATTGTACATGACGACATGCAGTATACACAGTTCTATTGAGTGTGTCACTGGAATCGAAGTACGCCTGATAGGATGACTGCGCTGCCGGCAAGCGAGGTCTTCGTTGTCGTCAGCTTGCACAGCCGTCGTATTGTCGTTCCGCAAAAAAGTGGAAAGTCCAGGCCTGTCAAAGAGGCGCGTTTGTGTGTTTGATTGGCCCAAACGTCGATTCGCCTGTCTGGGTCTATCCAGCTTTTGGCGCAACGACCATAGGAGAGCGGCGTTGTCTAGACGGTCTGCGCATCCGTTTTCATCAGTCGCCCTGCAAAATCGCCCTATCGCTGCAGGAGAACCGTCCTGGTCTGGCTTTCGGGTCGCGAGGTGCGCAATGCGGCCCGCACGCGGCGCTGAAAGCGAGCGGAATGAGGCACCGCCTCCGCTGTCAATGGCAGCACGGGCACGTGGAGCGGCCCAGGGCGGCGCCATGAGGGTACTTTGCAAACTACGGATAGGCTCGTCGCTGATAGAAGCGAGCCCACGACCACAATCTTGAGCGTACTCGCTCGGTGACTTACCTTTTTTATTTGTCAATGGCGGGGGTACTGTAGGTGAGAGGAACGAGCCGCTCGCGACCCCGGCCACACTACCTCGCCACCAAGTGGTTGGGGTTCCATAGTTTGACCATGGCGCGGCGCGGTACGGGAGGAACTGTTGCCTATGAGTAAGAGCGGGCAATGTCGGCGACGCGCGGCCGTGCACCAGACACGAGAAAAGGAAAAAAAGGAGCGAAAAAGAAAAAATACACCAGACAGGATGCCAGGGACAGCAACGAGACAAGACGGGGGAACTAACACAAAAGGAAAAGGACAGCTCGTCGCTGGGTGGCAATGGACAGCTCGTCGCTGGGTGGCAACGGCTGCACTGCCATGGCCGCCCACAGCGTCGCCAACAGCGGCTCGCCCCACCCGACCATCGCAGACATGTCAGCCCCCGCCGACGGCGGCGCGGCCACCGCCGCCCGCACTGCCGCCACCAGATGTTGCGCCGCCTCTCCGGCGCGCGCTGGCGGCTGCGCCGTCGCGGCCGCCACCATCGCAGGCATCAGCAGCTTCTCCCCCTCAACCGGCGTTGACACCTGAATGCCACAACGATATCAAGTACATAGTTTATGTAACGTCTATAAGGTGGCCCCTCTGAGGCTTTGCGTGGCATGCACTCCAAGGATCTTACTAACCGATATGCCGATGATGGGCGTGGTAGAGAAGACGGCGGTCGAAAGCAAAGTGTCGCCCGCTCCTCCCTGCATATCATCGTCAGGTCGGCAGTGGCGGCCTGGCACAGGTGACGTCGATGGCCATAGAAAAATATGAACATCAGTACACATCGTTGGTTGCGACTCTGAGCAAAAGAGATGGAATTAATGCAATATTGAACAGAGAAAGTGAGGAGAAGCAGGACAAAGTCACAACAAAAATAAAAGAAAGCTGAAAATCTCTTTTACTTTGGCCAGCTATGCCGTACAGTTCTCTGAGGAATGGTCGAAGCCGGATACGGCCTTCGAACGTTGTGGAACATACTGGGTGACTTGTCAATCTGGATTATTTGGCTTCAATGGACGGGGCCTTCGTGGCCAGTCGTTAACCCACTTGGGTTACCGATTGGCTGTGAGCGCTCCTCAGGAAGCGACGACCGCCAGTTGTTAAATATTTCGGAGTTAACGATTGGACAGGAATCCTCCTCAGCATCCGGGTTCTTGTGTTTGCATGGTCCGAGAGCCTGATTCGCGACTGCTTCCGATCTCCTCCGCGGGCTTTCCGGTTGGACTTATCTGTCAGCTGTAAATCGTTTTCGGCGAGTTTGCGGAAGTTCTGCACACGGGACGTTGCCGGTGGTGCTGATTTCTGCATATGGTGCCACGTTAGACACGTGGGGACACGTGGACCAAATTCTTTATGATAATCGACGTTGTTAGGATTGCTCTAAGGCGGCAGATATGGGACAAAGAACCTCCCCACGTCAGAAGGCCGCGCGGGAAACTGGGGTCAGCCCCACCCCTGCCCAGATCGCGTCAAAGCAGGGGTTCTGAGATGCAACCCAGCCCCTGCCGGAGTTCTGCACACAGGAGTGACAATGCAACCGGGCATGGCCATCGGAGCGATCGCGCGAAGCATGTTGGCCGAATGGCCAAGCCCGCGATGAACCACCGATGATCGCAGCTGACACTTTTCGTCGGGTCGGCCCTCGCCCTGAGCCATATCATGAAGAAATCTTCGATAAGATGTATGCTGAAAGCTTGGCGAAAAGCAATACATGAGCACCCAGGCCATCAAACAAGCCGGACACCCGAGCAAGAGACGCGGTCTGCACGATACAAACGGACTGTAAATCACCAAACTAAAGAGGTGAGCGTTGAAGCGGAATAACTTACGGATATAGGAGGGCGTGTCCAGACGACACACGACTACCTGCCAAGCGATCCGAGTGGGTGGGCCCACAGAACGGTTTTGGCCGCTTCAATGCCTGTCTCGGATAAAGGCGCGCAGCGTGCACCCGGACACAACGTGACGACGTCATCGCCCGCCCAACTTTTACGAAGCGCGCACACTTATCGTGCCCGCACCTGTGCAGGTGCCCGTAATGACTCCGTGTGTCACTCCCACCCACCTTCACAACAAACACGCAGCTAGCCACCTCCTAGTGGCCGCTCAGCACCCCAACCCACTCACTCCGGCCCGCGTCCCATACGCGCAGCATCCGGACTTGCAACACAGACACCACCCGCTGAACACTGCCGCTACCGCCACCGCCGTCTCGTCCATGGCATGTCCGGGAACGGCGGCGGCGGTGACATCTGGCACGCTCTGTTTCCCAAGGACAGCAATCAGAAAACGCGCAGGATAGGTCGGAAGGCTGTTAGCATCCGGCGAAAATGGAGAACGAGCCACACTCCTGCCTAAAGACACAAAACTGAAAGGCACATGGCTGCAGCCAGGTGCAGAAGACGGCACCAATCCCAAGGCCGCGCACATCCAGACCGTGTGTGGAGTCGAGCACGGGTCGACCACGTACTGCTCACAATGGCACACGTCAGCTCACCTCAGAAAGTCTCAGGCAGCGCACAACGGGGTAACACGCACAGCGTATTGCCCTACCGCGGTCCCCGGTCAACGACACACCCACACGCCCTCGGTGGACGACGAAGTCTCCCTGCGCGGCCTTCGGCCGGCGGCACCTTCCCACACGCTCCCGAGGTCGGTTGCAGGCTCTCAAGCGCTCCCTTGTTTGCTGCTAGGCCCACACGCCTCGCGCAAGCAACAAATCCCTGCAATCCCCGAAGGGTGCCACGGCCGGCCGCACTACACGCATAGTGGTCCGTCCGCGCATGCCATCCTACAAGCGGTACGAGCTGGCGAGCTCCACGAGAAGCGGCATGTTGCGCCATAGTGGTCGTGACGACGGTGGCTGCGGGTTGGGAGCGGGCTCGCGGCAGTCCGTCATGGTGGCGGATTGGGGCGGCGGAGCGGTCAACCTGGATGACGGTCTTGTTTGCAGAGACAGCGGACCAGACAGCGGGTGCTCATCCGCAGATCGACGCCCCTGGATATCTTTGGCCCGCAGCCACGAGATACGCAATAAGTTCAGTACCAGAAACCGGTGCCGTCACCAGGACTAGTCTCACAATCGCCCAACGCGTCCTGCCCGCCTGCCCGCCAGGCGCGAGCGCGCGCAGCGCGCTGCCGCCCCCAACCCCCTCCCAGAAATTTCACACGACATAATTTCATCAATGTGATGTGAAACCGTTAGAGCACACGCAACAACGTCTTCTCCAATTTCGGACACGCGGACGTGTTCTCATAAATGTGCCACTTGCCTGAGTTTCAGCTCTAGGGAATGGGGAGGGTCCCACATCAACGCCAGGCACCCCAAAACGCTCAGATGAAACTTGAATACAGTAACTCTGAATTGGGTAAGTCCTCCGACACTCATGCGCTGGAATTCGGGGGAGGGGCCGCCGTCCCCCATTTTTTACCAATTTTCGGGAACCCGCTGCTTCTCCTCAAAATTTCCTGGCGTGCCATCGGCTGTCACATATTCACTTCATTTCGGAAAACGATCTCACGTGGCATGATGAGGTTTAAAATCATATGGCCCGAAACTGGCGCTTTCTGGGGCAATCTACGATCTCGGCAATAACGATCGAGACCCGGAAAAGCGTGAACGAGTCTGACCGTTTCAGGACCACCCATTCGACGCACGCCGGGGGTGGGGTGGGTCGCTCCGCTGCCGGCTTCTGTGGCGCGCACAGCGTCAACCAGGGCACGGCAGCGGCGTTCCCCAGGCACTGGTTTCCACAGCCTCGCGAGATCGCTTCTGTCCGTGCTCGCGGCGGGGGTCGGGAGACGTCGGAGGCCGGGAAATAGAATACAATTGTGGGCCTGTCAGAGGGGACAGCGGGACGATGTCCGGTCGGCGGTCCGCGGCGTGATTGCGTGACGGTGACAGGCGCGTCGCGACGCCCGTGTCCACGGTCGACGTCACCGTCGACGACACCGTATTATTCCCACGATGGACGATCCACTCGACGTATCTGCGCATGCGATGCTGGCGGACTCCGTCGACGGCAAAGTTGCCACCGCGGTGACGGCCCATATGTAGGCGCTGGGGAGCTATCGTCGTCGCATTTGCCGGTCGTGGCTCGGCCGGCGGTGGTATATTGGGTCGGTGCCTGGCCGCCGGCCGAACAAGCACCGTGATATTAGATCAGGTTTGCGAGCTTTTATGAGGGGCTATTTTGGATTGGACGGCTACCTTCCCGTATACGACGGAGCGGGCTTTGAGAGACAGTTCCGTGGGCCCTGGTCAGTGTTTTTGCCTATCTACTACGCCGTGATCGGTCGCCCCTTCTTTGCGCAACGCATTAACGCGACGGGCAGACCGCAGGCACACCCCTTGCGAGAGTTGGTGGCTGCTTTTCGAGTGACTGCTTACCGAGAGGCGCCCGATCGAACTGATGAATACGTTCGTTTGTTCACATCGACCATTGCTCCGTCTGTTCTAGAGCTTCTACGTTGTATTGTGGATGAGTTTGGTGCGGCTTTTTTGCGTCCGCCCACCCCAGACGAGCTGGAGCTCATTCTGGAGCGCAATGAGCAACGGCGATGGCTTGGGTGGATGGGATCTCTGGTCTGCAACCATTGGGAGTGGGCGAACAGCCCCAAGGCGTTTGCCGGCATGTATCAGAATCGGCAGGGCAAACGCTCTGTGGTGGGGGGGCCTGTTTCTGATGAGGACCTATGGATATGGCATTTATTCGTTCGTTGCCCTGGTTCTCAGAAAGGCCTCAATAGTATGCATGCTTCCCCTCTGTATTTTCCTGTGACAGGAGGGGAGAGGCCACCTCGTACGTTTTCATACAGAGCTTCAGGCACCACCCGTACGCTTTCGTATTATCTGGTTGATGGAATGTACCCTCCCTTTGCATTTTTCGATTCTCCGTTCCCCGACCCTACGACAGAAGCTAAGACTACATTCAACAGGCTCCAAACTTCTTTGAGGAAAGCCGTGAAGCGGCTATGTGCCGTTCTAACAGCACGCTTCCTTATTGCTTCACAACCCGCACGGCATGTCACCGTCGAGTCCATGGTCACCGTCGCGAAGGCGGTGGCCATCTTAAGCAATATGGTGACGGAGAAGCGACGCGACGGCTACGTATCACGCACCCGAATGGCCTCCGCTGCCCAGGCGGCGCCCGGCGGCAGCGGCGGCGGAGACGCAATCGTTGGCGGAGCAGAGGGCGTGGCGAACGGGGCTGCTGAGACCCCGGCCGCGGCCGGTGGTGCGGCCAGCGGTGCGGCCGGCGACGCGATTGGTATGGGTGGCAGTAGTGGAATGGGTTCCATTCTCAATGGTGGGTCTCCCGCTGTCAGTGTTGGCGCTGCCGGCGGCGGGGCTGCTGTTTGCGGGAATGTTGTCACGAGGTTGATTCCTGATGGTGGTGGTCCCGCCGCCGGTGTTGGTGCTGCCGGCGGCGGGGCTGCTGGTGGTGGGGGCGGTGGGACGCGTCCTACGGGAGATGGATGCAGCCACGCCGCTGGAGGCGGTGCGGCCAGAGGCAGTCCGCAGAGCAATGCGAACAGTCTTGGGGGTAGCTACGGGCCGCCGACGGGTATGGCCGTCCCTGTCATCGCCCCGGCCGGCGCGCTTTCTGCCGGAAGTTCTGGCCACGCGATGAACGCTTGGGAGAGGCGCGGGACGAGAGGAAGCACGAGCGTCTGATAAATGACATCGCTGAACACGCGTGGGTGCAAAAACGTACGATGCTGGCGCCCTGCGTGCAAGTAAAAAGGTTTTTTTTTTTCCCTGCTGCGCAGGGTATTTTTTCCGTCACACTGTCGTGCGGAATGGATCTTTCAGAAATTGATCCGTCCCGTCGACGGCCTTCGCAGCGGCAAAGGTGGAGTCTCTTGTACCGGCTTCCTGCCTTCCGGCAGGACAAGGGTGGGTGGTGGGACTGGCGTACCCTACAGCCGGCACTAGATAGGCCGGCGGCGGATCCTGCATTGTTTGTGTCAAACCCACCGCCGGCGTTGATATGACCGGCGTGCGAGGCCGAGCAAGGAGGTGGCTGTCAGCGCTGGCACTCGTCTGACGGGCGGCGGCGCTGCGTATCGGGGGGGCGAAGGATGGGTTCGACGACTTAGAATGACTGCCCCGCCGCCGGCGTTGGCGAAAATGGCAGCGCACGTGTGAGGCGGGTATGAGAAGGGGAGGATTGCCGCCGGCGTCAGTATCGCCGGCGGCGGCACTGCGTGTGGGCGATGGCGGGCGCGCAAGGAAGGTGACTAGCTGCGACTGGCCCGCCGCCGGAGGGGGAGACACCGGGGGCGGGCGTGTCGGGCGAGGAGAGGCGCTGGTGTGTTGCCGCCGGCGTCGGTATGGCCGGCGGCGGCTCTGAGGGGTGTGCGGGTGGTTGCCAAGGGAGGTAACTAGCTGCGACTGGCCGCCGCCGGAGGGGACGGGGCGCCGGTGTGATGCCGCCGGCCTTTGTGCAGCCGGCGGCGGCCATTTGGCGGGGCGAGCTGCCGCTGGCGTCGGTATGGCCGGCAGCGGCTGTGCGTGTTGGCGGGGGCGGCGGGCAAGGGTGACGACCACTTTTGATGTTTCGCCGCCGGTGTCGGCAAGACCGGCGGCGCATGCACGGGGCAGGCATCGGGCGGGGCGGGTTGCCGCCGGCATCGGTATGGCCGCTGGCGGCTATGCGAATTGGCGGGGGTGACGAGCAAAGGAACCAACTTGCTGTGACTGGCCCGCCGCCGGAGTTGGCGAGACCGGCGCCGGGCGTGTCGGGCGGGGAGGGGCGCTGGTGTGTTTCCGCCGGCGTTTTTACGGGCGGCAGAGGCCATTTGGCGGGTCGGGTTGCCGCCGGCATCGGTATGGCCGGCGGCGGCTCTGTGTGTTGGTGGGGGCGGCCAGCAAGAGAGGCAATCAGATGTGACTGGCCCGTCGCCGGAGTTGGAGAGACCGGCGGCGGGCTTGTCGGGCGGGGAGGGGCGCTGGTGTGTTGCCGCCGGAGTTTGTACGGCCGGCGGCGGCCATTCGGCGGGTCGGGTTGCCGCCGGCGTCTGTATTGCCGGCGATGACTCAGCATGTTGGTGACGGCGGGCGGGCGACGGAGGGGACTACATGTAAGTGCCCCGTAGCCGGCGTTGACGAGACCGGCGGCGAGTGTTTGAGCGCAATGGGGACCGGGTGTGTTGGTGTGTTGCCGCCGGCGTTCATGCGGTGACATGTGCGGGAAGTGTAACGCCCGTTGGCGGTGTTTGCGCGAGGATATCTCCAGTGACCCGAAGTGCAGAGGATCCCCAGGAGAGTTGCGCATTCGTGGTGGGATGCGCGGTGCACAGAAGTAGGGAAAAAGCCCCTGCCCAACCGGGAAGAAAAACCTTCGGAACGCTACAGAACAAAGCACATCCACCTCAAACACTTCAGAGAATCGAAATGGTCATCGTCTCCACCGGGCTCCTCAAAAGCACAGTCAGCGTCGTCCGCTGCCTTTTTGTGGTGCATGGGCACGAGACACACCTCATCGTGGTCCTCAAAGGTAGTCGTCGCGGCAGCAAGTGCCGCCGCCGCAGTCGCCTGCTTCGTCACCTGGTACCGAGCGCCACGGCTAGGCGTGCTTTGGGCAGTCGTCTTAAGAACATGAGCTTTTGACGTAGGCGCCGCCGGCGTGTTGTTCCCAGACGCCGGCGGCGATTGCTCCTCGGACTCGACTTCGGTAAGCTTGATTCCGACCGGCGACGGCGGATGCACCTCCGACACGACCGCCGGTGCGGTTGACGACCCCGCGTGCCCCTTGAAATCGACTGACGCCGGCTTGTTACCGACAGGAGACAACAGATGCTCCTCCGACGCGGCCGCCGGAGCGGTCGACGACACCGCGTCCGTCGCCAAGGTGGCGGCCGTCTTCGCCGGACCTGAGGATATGGCCGGTGGGTACAAGGACAAGTTCATTCCAGCCGCCGCCATCAGCTTGCGCGCGTGAATCTTGCGAAATGCAATCGCCTCCGGGGTGTCGCGCATCTCAGCGGTGTTTGAAAACACCTCAGCTGTCCGCTCCGTCGTTGCCCGCGCCAGCGACAGCAGCGCGTCCGAGCTGTCCTTGAGCGTCCGCGACGCGCGGATGTCTTCACTCACGTCCGGCTTAGCCGTCTTGGAACCGCACGGACGTGACTGGAAGGCACCCGCCGCCGGCGGCCCGTTTCCCTTCTCGTCCAAGTCGCTTGGGGAGTCACGGCCGCCGGCAGACGCGCTGAAGGAGCCGGCGCCGCGAGCGCCGCCGTCTGTGGTGGCGGCCCCGGCAGCGCCAGTAAAGTCGTCAACGTGGCGCAACACTTGCCAGCGAGGTACCCACGGGCAGCTAGTTTGCTTCGCCTTTCTCTTGTTTGTCTCTCATTTCGCCTTGTCAGACGCCCGTTCCTTCCGCATCGCCTCATGAATGCTGAGCCCGCAAAAGCGCGCCACAGCGGCGCTGGTCAGGTCCAGGTCGCTTGTGTTGCCTGTCAGCGACAGCCGCTTGAAAGCCGGGTAGTGGGAGCCAAACTCGCTTACATCCCTTCGGATCAATCCCACTACTCTTTAACCCCCCCGATGCCGCTCTCAGTGCGCAGTCGCGCGCCAGGGCGACCGGCCAGTAAGCGCTTCCATTCTGCGACGACCTCCGCCCAAAAGCTTGTCCCAGTCTGGTCTGAACTCTTCACAGCGTCCAGAGATCTAGACAGATAGGCCCTGCTGTGAACCACCCTCTCCTGGTTCGTCCTGCCAGCCCCAGTCCTGTTTGTAGCCGGCGTGTATGTTGCGGCAAGCAAGTTGGCGCTCTCGCCGCCACCCACATGAGGGAAAGGGGGCATGAACCTCTAGCCCCGGCGACCGCCAAGACGAAAGGGCCAATGTCGCCGGCAGGGGATGCGCCGCCGCCGGACGGCGGTAGTCCCGCAACAACCGGTGGCACTTGCACGTGAGTGCCGGGCGCGTCGTCGCTGGTACCGGCGGCCGGTGATGCGCCGCCGCCGGCTTGTGGCGACTGGGCAGCAGCCGGGGGCGCTGATCTGTCATGGCCAGGCCGGTCGGCGATGGTTCCGGCGGCCGCTGCCGCGCCCCCGCCGGCTCGACGAGATCCGCCACCGCCGGTGAGCGGGGACGAAACAGCAGCCGGCCGTCCTTGTCGGTTGGTCCGGGGCCCGTCGCCGTCGGTACCGGCGGCCGGTGATGTGCCGCAACCGGCGCGAAGCGATCCGCCGCCGCCGGCAAGCGGGGATGAACCAGCTGCCTGCTGCCCTTTTCGTTCGGTGCCGGGCGCGTCGCCGCCAGTACCGGCGGCCGTTGATGCGCCGCTGCCGGCTTGCGGTGGTTCTGTAGCAGCCGGCGGTAGTTTTCCGTTCGCGCGGGGCGTGTCGCCGCCGGTACCGGCGGCCGGTGACGCGCCGCCGCCGGCGCCAAGCGATCCACCGCCGCCGAAAAGAGGGTAGGGAGCAGGGGATGTCAGGATATGCGTTTCGAGGCGAAATAGGATACGGATACACGCCGATGCGGTGTATCTGATTTCGGATAAATCGCTTGACTAAGATCCGGATGCGGATATCTGCCTCCGAAATCGGATTATTACGTAGATTATATCCGTATCTGAGTACAATTATTGTATCCGATTATATTCCTGCAAGTCCGTCAGGCCGCACAATTAGGGCCAGCCATTCAGACACTTGTTGAGTGCTAAATGGACGTCAAGTACGACGTGACATTCACATTTGATGTGTGCGCCCTAACGGGCACGGTCCAGGCAGTTCCCCACTGGTTTTGTAAGCGGTCGTCAGATAGACCGTTCTGAAACTCGTGTCACACTTTGCTGATATCGCAAGCGGGCCGAGTCGCGTGCTTGAACGCTTTCTTCCGGATCGGGCGGGATTGCCGCTTGTCGCTGCAACATGCTTGCACATGAATCTCCCGATGGTCGGATTGGGAAAAGAGAGGTGGACTGCGTTGTACCGGAATTCTGTCGGCCCGAGAAGTTTAATAATCTTGTACATCCCTGTATCCTGCCCTTTCATATCTGGAATACGGATCTGATATAATCTTGCAATTTTTTGTCGGACAGGATAGATGTATCCTCTCCTCTCTTTCTCATAATGCATTTAGAATATGCGTCCCCGGCGCGTATCCGAAGTGGATAAGGATATAATGCATGGATATATTCCTCAGGGATATATACATGACAACCCCTGGTAGGAGACCGCTGCTGGAGGTCCTCGTCGGTCGGTTCGGGGCGCGTCGCCTTCGTTACTTGCGGCTGGTGATGCGCCGCCGCCGGCCTGCGGCAATTGAGCAGCATCCGGCGGCGCTGGTGTGTCACGGCCGGGCTCGTCGCCGCCGGTACCGGCGGCCGGTTCCGCGCCGCCTCCGGGTCGAGGCGATTGAGCAGAAGCCGGCAGCACTCGTCCGTCAGCGTCGGGCACGTTGCCGCCGCTAAGCGGTTGTCTGCCCTGCCCCCGCAGGTAGGTACTGCGCCGTCGAAAATTGGCGGCGCGTGTCCGTCGCAGCGGGCCTCTTTTTCGACTGCTCTCCCCGCTTCCCCACGGCCCGGTGGCGCATGCCCGTCACAGAGCTATTCAAAACCAACTGACGGCACACCTCTCCGGTCGCCGACGGGCCCCCAACGCGCACCGTAGCTGCCGTCGTCCGGAAGTCTGACACCGACCGGCGGCTGCCAATTGTCGCGTATTGGCCCGAAGTCGCGGCCCTGGGCGGGTCCTCCACCCGGCCGACCCTGTTGTTGTAGGGTCCCGCATTGCCGCCGGCTGGACGACTCGCATGACCTCCTGGCGGCCTCACTTTGTCTTGGCGTGAAGAGTGGCCGCCGGATGGACGGCTTGCTTGACCTCCCGGCGGCCCCCTGCTGTCGTGTCGGGCTGCGCGGCCGCCGACTTGACAACTTGCTTGGCCACCCGGCGGCCACCAATCCTTTCGAAGAGGCCCAAAGCCTCCGGGCTGATTGGGTTTCTGCAAACCCGGAGGCACCCATTTCCGCCTTGGTGAAGGCTGGCGATAAGGTGAGAAGGCACCGCCGCCGTAGCCGCCCAGCTCTTGAGCTCCTTGACCTTGAAAGCCGGGCGGCGCCCACATGTTGCGGCGCGGAGATCCGTTCATGTCCCGCGAGTCCCGTCCCCGGCTGCCGTACTCGTGGTCCGGTTGAGGCGGCGGGTCCCACTGGCCGCCGGGTTGAGATGACCCACCAGCCGGCGACGCCCAGCCACAGCGGCGGGGAGAACCTTAACGGCCGCTCCTATCCCACCCCCGACCGCCGTGCACGCCGTTGCCATCGGGCAGTTGCTCCCAACGGCCGCCGGCTAGGTACTCCCTTCAGGGAGCCGGCGGCTCCCACTCGTCAGGCGGCCGCAGCGACGCCCGTCCCGGTCCGCCGCTTCCTCGCGTCGGCAGTGACGACTGTCCCGCCCCCCCGGCGCAGATGCCACCGCCCTGGTTCTGTGTGAGGCTGGGCGGCGGCGCCCAGGCGCCGCCTGCTACAGGCGGTCCTTGGCCAGACGGCGGCGCACAGCTACCAGACACAGGAAGGACAGGCCCCCCGCGTGGTGGGGCCGACGTAGAGCACGGTGGGCAACCCGCGAGATGGCAAGAGCAGGTGCACGGCGCAAGCACCGTAGGCCGCTCTTGATGGCGACGACGCTGGTCACGGCGACGATCTGTGTCGCGCTCCCGGTCCGGTTTACCGGTCATGCTCCCAAGGGGGGGCGAAAGAAGGAGGCCGGATTCGAAACTCCGGAGGTGGAGACGGGGACCAGAGGGAAGTGGTGACCACAGCACACGGGCGCGCCTCCGGATCTCGCTGTACAGAGGCGCCGTGCCGGTTGAATGAGGCGCGCGCAGGAGACAAGAAGGAGAGAATCAGCGCGAGAGGGGAAAAGGGAGGGGGGGGAGCGGCCGGCGTCTTCCGTTCAGGCACGTCGGCGGCAAGCACGGGATCGGTGGCGCGAAGACCGTCGTTAGGGATACAGGGCGGAAGGGCGGCGCGCCCCCGCAAGCTGTGTCAGTGATTGAGCGTGCCCGGAGGTCTCAACGACCTCGTTCGCGCTGGAGGAGGGGGTGGGGCAGGGCGCGGAGCACAGCGGGCCCAAAACACACGAGGTCTCTTTGAGGGCGCACGAGGTGTGACACGACCCCCGGGTGACGCCTCCCCAGCCACAATCCACCGCGCAGCGCAGCACACGACGCGGGTTGGGCTGACGCGCGCACACCGCTTGCGGTGTCCCGCGCGCCCGCCTCGGCCCCACCGGGTTCAGAAAAGGGTAGCACCCTCTCCCAATCCGCAGTAGTCACCGGGTCGTCCCAAATGACGGGTTGGGCGAAAGGGGGGCACACAGGACACAGGAAGCGACACAATCTTATCACGGGCCGGCCGACCCCTCGCCGCATCGGATCCGCCTCCCACCTGATATTTTCTGAAATAAACCCCCGAGCCAAGTACAAGACTCCATAGACATGCAATATTTTCAATATTTCCCCATGTTGAGCAAACAAATCGTGAGACTAGTTGCGGGATCGGACGAGGTTTCTGGCGTCGGACCAGCGACACTGCCCCAATGGAGTTTTGCACCAGCCCACCTTCAGGGCCTGCCGAAGCCTGGTCCAACCCATGGCGTCGGCCACCGTTGCTTCTGGAAGAACCCGAAAGACTGTTCGGCGCGGACCGCGCGGTCCTCCACTCGGGCTCGTCGCGACAGCGCATCTCATCACGCACTCGCTCAGGGGACCTCGACCGACGCCAGGACCCCTGTTGTGTCCCGTGAGACTCGGGTCTGAGAAAAGTGTGCCAAGTTTCTCCCGCGGTGCTGACTGTGGACGCGTGGTGCGACCATTTCGTCCGATGTTCACGATTCGTGTCTCTCTATTTCAGACGTGTGTGCCGAAAAAAGGATCGTTCACGATTTAAGCGGCTCAAGTTCTGACTCAACAGATATTTGCATGTTGATGAGCCTCGAGGGGCAAATCGAGACTCAACGAACAAAGCAGCTCCGGGACCCTTCCCAGATTCTGAGTCCGTTCAGTCTGTGCCGACTCAACCCACCTTTACATTGCGGACTCTCGGATATCAATTCGCAAGAGAATGCACGACAGCACTCATCGCACGCCGCCGCGACCCGACCACGACCCCGTCGCCGCGCCCACTTCCACCGGCCCAGCACCTCACCGCGACCCGCTCCTCACGCTGTCTGCTTTTACCCCGGCTACGGGATCTCGCGCACGTGCTTGCCGCCCTTCGCGTTGGCCACAGACCAGCCTTGGCCTTGTTAACGCTCCAGTGATCTGAGTGACGACGCCATCGATCGACCGGTCGAGTATCCGAGGGGCGCCATGGACTTTGTGCAGGCCTCCGTCATTGACGCTTTGACAGTGGCTGGGGAGTCGGACGCGGAGCTGTGCGAGGTGTCAGGGGTACCACAGATGGGTACGGCGTGCGTGACCGTATGTGACGGGGGGGGGGGTGTCTCTTTGATGACACGAATTTCGTCTGTGGTGGCGCTCCTCCGCGGCTTGGCGCCACATGAGCGTGCGCAGTGGGAGGGCGTCTTGGGTACCTTGAAGACCCTCGCGCCGCTTTCGGGGGGGGTTGAGGATGGATCATCGGCCACGGCGGAGGTGGTGGGTCTGGCGGAGCTGGCCGATGTGGCCCTCATAATTGAAGTTGCCAACCGAGCGGCCCCCCACGCGCGTGACCTGGTGTGGCGCTTTTATCGAAAGAGCATTGAGCAACGTTGCTTTTTTCGTGATGTATGCATGACCACCGCCCATTTGGATGAGTTGGTGAGTCTTACTGCGCCACACCTACAAATTGCTCTTCGTGGTCCTGTGACTATCCCACCCACTTTGCTCGTTTTTTCTGTGCTATTCTGGCTTGCGCAAGGCGGTCCTCAGCGCGTAATTGCGCGCGCGATAGACGTAGTCGAGTCCACCTTCTCTAAGATCTGCAGCCCCGTCGTGCAGGCGATGCTGGCTGCACTGCCGCTCCCGTCCTGGCCCAACCAAGCTGAGCGCCGCAGGGTCACCTGCGAGTTTTCGAACCTGAGGGGCGGCGACGCCGTCGGGTGGGAGGGTCAGTATGTTCTCGTGGGCGCTCTTTTTCTGTTTTTTCGGTGAGCAGAGGTGTGGGTGGTGGCCCAATCGGGTTGGGCAATTCTGTTTATATGGACACGTGCGCGGCTCCATCGTGTGTACTGTGTATTGACTGACTCTGTGCTGATTTTCTGTGGTTTTCGTACTGTTTTGGGCAGTTGTGGCGCTGTCGATGGTTGCCACACGCAGGTGTTTACCCCTTTCGGGGAGCACAAAGAAGAATACACGGACAAAAACTCGAACTGTTCTCTCCTACTGCTGGCCATCACCGACACCAGCCGTATTTGCTATTTCGTTTGCGGCATCCCCGGCTCACAGGGGGACTCGCTGGCGTCCCGGTTCCGCTCATGGTACGAGGCCATGCTCAAATGAGGACGTGAGTCTCCGCCCGCTGTCCGCTCGGGAGTTCATCTTGATTGATGCAGGCTTTGCTCTGACAGCATTTTTATTAAGAATGGACCCATGCAAGTGGGGAGGGGGGGAGGGCATCATGGCATACTCGGGTGTGTATGTCGCCATTGAGTCGTGGGCATAAGGGTCGTGCCG
>Ga0209831_1002064_pt1 | contig 17748 bp, 17 predicted proteins | sample Maine_Asex4_meta_FD_187451 | JGI IMG/M metagenome (GOLD analysis project Ga0209831, IMG submission 187451) | Marine algal microbial communities from Maine, USA - Maine_Asex4_metaG (SPAdes) (version 2) | ecosystem: Host-associated > Algae > Red algae > Unclassified | place: Maine, USA | collected...
CCCGCATTCTTGCGGCCGCTCGGCCGGGGCGCTTGCATGTCGTGCAGCTTGCACCATGTCGACACATTGCCATGAGCGTGGCATATCGCGCAGCCACCGGCCGGTCCGTCCTGGCCGAGGCGGGGTACACCCGGTTAACCGGCAGGAGGCCTGCGTTGCCTCACGTGCGACAGTACGGAACATACAATCCGGTTCTGTCCGGGCTTGGATGCGGGCACCAAAGCCGAGCTCAACCGGGTATATCAAACCCGGATGGCACGTAAAGCGGAGAAAACGGCCGGGGCCTCCCCGAGAGGGGTGGTTGGGGCTGTGGACAGTCCCACCCCAACGCCCGCTGAGGACCCGCTGGACCCGAGTGACCCCGAGTACCATACGGACTCGGATGAGTCCTCGGGAAACGAGTAACGGGGCGCGTAACGTCCCCGTCGCCATGCTCCCTTTCGCGGGAGAGCCCAGGCGACAGGAGGATCTTGCCGCGCCCCAAGGGCGCAAAAGGCAACATCCTGCCCGGGCCCAGAGTGCCAATTGCGGTGGAGTCCTTCGTTTGTTGCATTAGCGCGAGCAACTACCAGGTGGCCGCCCTGCTTTCAGCGACCACCGGGTATGAATTCGCAACCAGGGCTATCCTGGATACGGGAAGTGGACCCAAGCTAATTCGAGCGGATCTACTCCCGAAGGGACTCACGCTGTCGCCCCCCGGGGTTCTCGCCAAGGGGCTCTTCCATGACGTGAACGGGGGATTGCTGCCCATTATTGGGTGTGTCACCCTGTGGGTCCAATCGGGGGACCAGCGAACCCCCGTCTGCTTCGGCGTGGTCCGCAGCATGAGTACCCCCGTGATCCTCGGGAACTCCTATACGGATCAGGCCGTTCGGTCCATTGACGTGGAACATCAAACCGTCCGGCTGATGTCTGGAGGGGTGATCCCCATCATCCGGGGGTCGGCCCATGTACAGAAGCGAAGCTCGAATAGGGACGCCGTATGTGCGTGTCCGCAGGGGGGCTCTGCGCCCCTACGGGTGCAAAGAAAAACGCGGGTTCCCGCCGATTAGATCACCCACGTCTGGGTCACCACGGACTTTTCCGGGCCAGGCTTTGCCCGTAGCCGACACGCGTTTTACCTGCGATATGGGTTACACCTCGCCACCGGCCCAGTCCCGTCCGAGTGTGGACGGGCGTTTCGGGTTCAAGTGGCAAACCCCTTACATAACGCGGTTCGCCTGCCCGCGGGAGCCAAGATCGGCTTTGTGGAGGACTATGAGGGAAGTATCCTCGCTGTCAGCCCGGAAACGTTGGCCACCCTGGGGGGGGAGACACCCCCCGCAAAGGAGACACCCCCAGAACCGGAGGTGGACATGGGGGCTGTCCCTGATCACTTGGTCCAACGGTTGAAGAACCTCCTCACGAAGTACCACACGCTGTGGGATGGCTCCCTGGGCACCATTCGGCAAACGGAACACCGAATCCAACTGAAGACCGGGGCGACCCCCGTTCGACAACATCCGTATAAGGCTGGCCTTCATGCCCGCCAGATGGAAAAAGAACAAGTCGAGGGGATGCTCCGGATGGAGGTGATCGAACCCACCAACAGCGAGTGGGCTAGCCCCGTCGTTCTCGTACCGAAGCCTGATGGGACGCCACGCTTTTGCATTGACAATCGGCGACTGAATGAGCGCACAGTGAAGGATTCATATCCCCTACCCCGCATGGATGAGTGCCTTGACTCGCTCGGCGAGGCGAGGGTATTCTCCACTGTGGACTGCAATGCCGGGTATTGGCAGATCCCTGTGGCAAAGGAAGATCGCAGTAAGACCGCGTTCACATGCCACTGGGGTGCCTATCAATGCGTACGCTTGCCGTTTGGGTTATCGAATGCGCCGGCGACGTTTCAACGGGCTATGGATATGATCCTTTCCGGGGTGAAGTGGCAAAAATGCCTCATATATCTCGATGATGTGATCATCTTCTCCCGCACCCCTGAGGATCATCTAGCACACCTCGACGAGGTCCTCGCCTTGTTGGCGGCGGCAGGAGTATCTCTGAAGGCAACGAAGTGCCACCTCTTCCAGACCGAGGTCGAATACCTTGGGCATGTGATCACGCCCGGGCGCGTTGCGGTGAATGAGAAAAACACCCACGCCCTGAAGGGACTCAGACTCCCGGAGACTCAGACAGAGGTGAAGAGTTTCCTCGGCATGTGCGGGGTTTATCGCCGCTTCGTACCCGACTACGCGAAAATCGCGAAGCCGCTCACGGTGCTGACAAGCACAAAGCTGAGCAAGCATCTCGGGCCCCCTACCCCCGAGCAGCGAGGGGCCTTTGAGGTGTTAAAACAGCGGTTACTCTGCCCGCCGATTCTCGCTCTCCCACGTCTGAACGGTGATTACATCCTTGACGTGGATGCCAGTTATAAGCAACTGGGGTGTTCCCTGCTTCAACGACAACCCGATGGGGAGTTTCACCCGGTGGGTTCCTACAGCCGCGGGTTGGAGCCTCGGGAAGAAAACTACTTCGTCACGGAGATCGAAGCCCTTGGGGTCGTCTGGGCCGTGACCTACTTACGCTCCTACCGGGAAGGAACCCACTTTATTGTGAGGTGCGATCACTCCGCACTACGCGGCATCTTTATGGGGCAAACCCCCAGCCACAGGCTAAACCGGTGGCGCATCCGCCTCGCCGAATATGACTTTGAGGTACAGCATCGACCGGGGAAAGACCACAAGGTCGCGGATGCCCTTTCCCGCCTGCCGACTACCGGGTTGGACACCACCGTTATCCCCGAAGAGCTCCCGGTGCTAGCCTTTACCCGGCGGCAGAGTCAGGGGAAGGGAAAAAGCCCGTCCCCCGAGTCCTCGTCGGAGAGGGAGAGCTCCCAAGAAACCGACCCCGACAGTGGGTGTCCCTCGGATGGTGATACCCACTCCAGCGACGAGCGTGCGGACGACGCTGGGGGGGGGGACGACCCGACCTCGGACGCCCCTCTGCCCGAAGGAACATCCGCAAGTGGATTGGCCCTACGAGCTGAGGGACCCGAGGAGACGAGGGTGAACCCCATCACCACCGCCGAGCTCATCGCGGCGCAGGCCACGGACGATTTCTGTGTGGGCCGTCGGGAAGCCCTAATGAAGGGATTACCCTCCCTATTTTATGAAAATGCCGGGGGAATCTTATGCCGTAAGGCCCCCCTGGATCAAAGCGTACAATGGGTGGTCCCAAAGGAGCTCACCAAGCAAATCCTGAGCCGGGAGCACGGGCCCGCCTACGCGGGACATCCAGGGGCGGCCCGTATGTATAACACCCTACGGAGGCGATATTACTGGCCGACCATAGTCAGTGAGGTTTACGGCTGGGTCGCGGCGTGCACGGGGTGTGCCCGTAACCGCTTACATGAGAGGACACATACCTCGCTCATGCGGCTCTTCCCGGCGACCGAGCCCTTCTCCGGACTGGCCATGGACCTCTTGGGACCACTCCCCACCTCGGAGAATGGGTTCCGCTTTATTATGGTGATCTGTGACCAGTTCACAAAGCTCACCCGGGTATTCCCGTTGCGGGAAACGACGGCGCTCGTAATCGCCTCGGTGTTTCTCGACCACTGGGTCGGGTCGTACGGGTTCCCCGACACCGTCCTGACGGACAATGAGCCCCAATTTGCGGCGGTGTTCCTGCAGGGTGTCATGGGTATGATCTGTGTAGTCACGAACTTCACCACACCCTACCACCCCCAGACGAACGGGCAGGTTGAGAGGTTCAATACGACCCTGGTGAGCCAGCTCCGGCATTACGTACAGGAGCACCAACGAACGTGGGATCGGTGTATCACCCTCCTGGTGACTGCGTATAACTCGCAAGTGCACACCAGCACGAAGGAGATCCCCTTCTCGTTTGTCTCGCCAAGGCGGATTCCCACGCTGGCCTTAGAGCGGTTCCCGCATCATGACAGCGACGTCAGTCTGTCGGCAGAGGACACCAAGGTCCAGTTCATCGAACATTTGAAGGAGCTTCTCCCCCGGGTGCGTAAAACGCTAGCCAAGTCGCAGGCGTTGTACAAGAAAAAGTTCGATGCACGAGTACTCGTTAAAAACAAGGGGATCCTCCCGGGCCAATGGATCTTGGTGGATGCCCACAAGAAGAAAAGGAATAAGCTGCGTTTTAAAACCGCGGGGCCCTACATGGTCGTGCGAACCAACGGGTACCTGTTTACCATGGAAACCCCAAAGGGGCTCCGCGTCGTGAGCAGTGACCATGTCACGCCCGCGCCCGCGCCCGAGGAGGACTCACCCTTGTGGGACCGGGCCTATGAGGTCTGTGGTCCAGATGTCGCCCTGCCTCAAATCCGACGGGAGGGACATGAGTTTGTGTTTGACCGGGTGGTCGACTGGATGTGGCGGGATGATGACGCCCTCCTACTGAAGGTCCGTTGGTTTGGGTGTAACCCTCAGGAGGACACCTGGGAGAACTCCACGGACCTCCCCCGGGAGACCGTAAGGAAGTATGCGTCCAAGGGGCTCTCCCTGCACGGGCTAGAGCGGCGAGGCATCCTCTTTAACCAAGAGGAATACCAAGCCGCCGAAGCCCGCCAACGAGGAGAGAGAACACCCCGGAGGAAAAAGGGACAAGCCGAGCGAAAGGGGGCCCCTATGCCATGGACCCCGGCTGCGTGAGAGCCAGCACACGGGTTACGTTCGGAGGATGCCTGTGCCCTCCTAACCCTTGCTCTTTGCCTTATGGGACTCCCCGCGCAAGCGGGCGAGGAAACCCCTTACACCAAGGACGCCACCCACCGCACCCGCTATAGTGGACAGGGATTACAAAAGCACACGACGTTTATATCGGACAGCGAACACCCCCAAGAACACACACGGGGCCCAGATCACCCGCGAGCCCTCACGCACGACAAGGACGTGTCGGCGGGGGCTCCGCGGACGCGTTGCTCTCCCCACCCGCCGACGCGGAAGACCCATGGACACCTTCCTCCCCTTCGTCGGGCATCTCCTCGTCGTTATCCCGCCTGGGCGACCGACGAGAGGCCAACCGACGAGGGGCAGGCGGGCTCCGGGCCCGGCGTCGCCCTCGGCGGGATCCCGCAGGAATGGAAGGCGGGGTTCCCGCCGCCTCTCCTCCGGTGTCAGCCGCGCTGGCGGACCGACCAGCCTTCTTGGTGGAGGTGGCGGCGGCAGCCGTCGCCACCCGGCGGCGGGCCATCTCCTCCTCCGACGGCGTAGGGCGCTGCGCCCGACGTGGAAGCGCCCCCACCTCGACCAGAGCGGCGGGACGATCCTCCGCGTCGCCATAAAAACGGGAGAACCCCTGCGAGATCAGGCCCTCCTGCTCGGCGCCTCGAAGAAAGGAGGCCAACCGCTCGTCAATCCGAGAGGGGAGCACCTCATAGCGGATGCGTCGGAGGCCGGACCGCAGGTCTGAGGAAGTAATACCCCGACCTGCGGTGTCGGCCAAGCCGACGAGAGTGCGTGTCAACGCCAGGACCAAGGCGGGGTACGTCGCCTCGGTCCCGACGAGGGAGTCAACCCCAAGAAACCCTTGAACCAGGGCTATAGCCTCAGGTGGCGCCCTCGGCCAATAGGCCGGCTTGGCCGGCCACAGGACCGACCGCGTCGGTTGAAAGGGGCCATGCCTCAGGGCGGAACCATCCCAGCCGTTCCGGGGAAGCATAAAACCCGAGCCACGCCCGGCTCCACCACCGCGGCCTCCACGGGAGAAACCCCGCCCAACGAGAGGCGGATACCCCTGCCGATCTCGGTGAGGCGCCGGCGGAGGAGGACGCCGGGGGATGTGATATTCCCCGGACTCGACCGCCTCAGTCCCCTTCGTGGGTGGGCCATCGTCGACCTCCACAGGAGCTGCCGATGAGGCCCCCGTCCGGGGATACTCCCGACTGAAGGACGGGCGAGGGATAACAACCTCGGGGTGGTAGTGGAGGTGTTTCACCCCGGTCCACTCGCGGAGCCGCAACCGCCCCGCGGCGTTGACACCCGGGGTAACCCGGACCCAAACCGTACGGACGGGATTACCCTGTCGCTCCGTCTCAATGCGATCAAACGCGGCCCAATCCATCCCCGTGAGACACTCCATCACGGCCGACAAAAACACGTCATTCTCCGACGGGCTGTCGAAGAGGGCGAGGAGCCCCATCTGGCGTAAGCCATCCACCAACAAGGTGGGCAAGCGGTAAAGACGCCCCTCTTGGCGGACTTGCCCCGCCACGGCCAGGAACGCGTGGGCCGCCCAACCGCTCGCAACGGCGGCCCACAGGGGATCCCGTTTCTCTGCGTCCACCAGGTGCATCCCGTGGTGAAAAAGGATGTCTGGGAGACGGACGTAAAAGGTGCCGGGCACTTCCACCGAGGGCCACCAACGGGGCACCATGGGGAACCCCGAGGACCCCTCCAACATGGAGACGTAGTCGGCCTCAAACTGGCCCCAGGCCACGAGGCAGCCGGACTCGGTGCGCCGCTGCCGCTCCCACATCGCGGGCGTGCGATCAGCCGTCCCGGCGACGACAAACGAGAAGCCCTTGGGAAGGAAGTCCAAGGAGAAAGTCGGATGCTCCTCCGGAACCGGGCGGGTGAGCTCCGCCCGGAGCGTCTGTAGACGATCCACCACTCCCGCGTCCTCCTCGGAGCGGTAGAAAGGGTAGTCGCGTGAGGCGTCCCGACGGAGGAAGAACCGTTCCGGAAACGCCTCCCCAAGGCGGCGCTCCACTGCCTCGAGGTCGGCGTGGGAGAGACCCCCCTGACGCCGGCTAGCCGGCGCGGCCGGGGAACCCGAGTCCAGCCCATCCCGAAAGGGGCGGAGAGGACTCTCCATGGGCGGGCGCTCCCCCCAACCGGGAGGAGACGGCGACCGACTCGGTGTCGTCCCCCGTCGAGAGGGAAACCCGGACTCGCTGCCGTCGTCGGCGGCGGACGAGGAACCAAGGGGGGGGGCGTCGTACAGGGCGGAAGAATCCCGCCACATCGCGAAGGGATAACCCTAATACGCACACGGGGGTGACTCCCTCCCGTCGTGTACCGGACCACGGTGGCAACTCGGCGACGGACCAACCGTCCACGAGAAGGGCTATGTGTGGCTGTCTGCCCGCGATACCCCAGCAAGGGGGAGCGAGGGGGGTTCCGCCTCGCTGCGGAGAATGGCCCAGGGGAAGACCCCACCAAAGGCCCCAGCAAACCGAACGCCGGCGGGACGCGCGGCGCTTGGGGGGTGGGATATGTCGTGCCAGGAGGCGGGCAACCCCCCCCAGAGGCCCGGGAACCGGGGTGGGAACCGGGGCGAAGCCTCTGGAACCCGGCACCCACACCCACTGTGGCCCCTTTTGGGGCCCCACCTCGGGGAACGCCCACGTATGGGGCGCCGGTGGCCGGAACGGGCGCGGGCCCCATTGGCGCTCGGGCGAGAACCTCAGCCAGCACGGCAGTCCGACAGCAGGGCGCTCGGGTTTCCGGTTGGAACGGGCGTCGGCCAGGGAGTCCTCCTGTGACATTTGGAACTTTCGTAATTGGATTTAGCGCCATCGGGTAATTCCGATAGGGCGCTCCGGGACTTACATTGATGTATGCTTTTCGTAGGCTTTTTTCCCCGACTCTTTCTCTCTTTTGGAGTGGAGGGGCCATAGGGCCCCGGAGGGGGTTCTGGGGGAGGTCCTAGGGGGCCGGCATGGGGACATGGGGTGTGCGCGTGGGTTAATGAGTGGGGACAGCGGGGCTCGCCCCCGCCGTCCAAAAAAAAAACATGCTTGTCTCCCCCCGAATCCTTCGTCTTCGCCGTTGGGATTACCCGACTATAAAGCGACCGTTGTGGTATCGGGCCGGCGGTGACTTCCGCTACGGCGATACGGTGGGCACGTCCCCTTCCCGGTGGGTACCGGGGGGCCGTGGCACCACACCCATGAGGGGCCGACCTACGAGGTCTCGGAGAGCCAGCTCAAAGAGCTCGTGACGCCACCGAAGGGGGCAACGGAGCATCCTCTCCCTGAGGTAGACGTTTCGTCGGTCCCGACGGAGTGGTTGGGGGCCGTGAAGGCCCTCCTCCAAAAGCATGTCTCCCTATGGGAGGGCAAGCTTGGCTTGATCCGAGGAGTGGAGCACCGGATCCGACTGAAGCCTGGGGCTGTCCCTGTGAGACAGCACCCTTATAAGGCCGGGCCTATGGCCCGGGAGAGAGAGAAAGCGGAAGTCGAGCGTATGCGCTCGATGGAAGTGATTGAACCCGCAAGCGGGGAATGGGCTAGCCCCGTGGTAATGGTACCGAATCTTGATGGCTCGGTACGCTTCTGTATCGATTACAGAAAGCTCAACTTGATGACTATCAAGGATGCATACCCCATCCCACGAGTGGATGAGTGTATAGACTCCCTACGGGACGCCAGGGTGTTCTCCACCCTGGACTGTAACGCGGGCTACTGACAAATACCAGTAGCCGAGGAGAAAAAGCACCTCACGGCTTTCACGTGCCACACGGGCGCGTGGCAATGCGTGCGCCTCCCCTTTGGGATATGCAACGCCCCTGCGACGTTCCAACGCGCCATGGATATGATCCTGGCTGGCGTGAAGTGGCAGATATGTTTAGTATATCTGGATGATGTGATCGTTTTTTCGCGTTCCCCAGAGGAACACTTTCAGCACCTCGACGAGGTGCTGACCCTACTCGGGAAGGCGGGGGTCACCTTAAAGGCGTCTAAATGCCACTTATTCCAAGAGGAAGTGGAATACCTCGGTCATGTAATCCGACCGGGGTGGGTACATGTCCTGGAGAAGAACCTCCGGGCGCTTCGGGGTCTCCGTTATCCGGAAACCCAGACCCAGATGAAGAGCGTTCTGGGTATGTGCGGCGTGTACCGCCGCTTGGTAGCTGACTTCGCCATGATAGCGAAGCCCCTAACGGCGCTCACGGGCGCTAAGCTTCCTGAGAAGCTTCCTCCTCCTTCAGGGGAGGAGATGGACGCCTTTGAGATACTCCGAGGACGTCTATTGGACGCCCCTATCCTTGCCCTGCCCAAGAGGCACGGGCATTACATCGTCGACGTCGACGCCAGCTATGAACAGCTGGGTTGTTGCTTACAGCAACAACAGTCCGATGGGGAATACCACCCCATCGGCTACTACAGCCGTGCGCTTCTCCCTGCGGAGAAGAACTATTTCGCTACGGAGATCGAGGCGCTAGGCGTCGTCTGGGCAGTGACCTATTTACGGTCCTACCTAGAAGGTGCGGAATTCGTAGTGCGGTGTGATCACCGCGCCCTTTTATCGGTTCTCACTAGTATGAGTCCGAATGCTCGGATTAACCGATGGCGACTCCGATTGTCGGAGTACAATTATGAGATCCGGCATAAGCCGAGGAAGGACCACAAGGTGGCAGACGCGTTGTCGCGTCTCCCTACAAAGGGTCTGGACACCTCGCCTCTGGACGAGGACATCCCCGTCCTGGCTGTCGAGACCCGGGCTAGCGACGTCTTGAAGGAGGCGTCACCGGAGGAGGCCCCCATGGGGGCCCTATCAGCCCAAGACATCATCCTAGGCCAGGCCGAAGATGACTATTGTCAGGCAAGGCTGAAAGAGCTCGATGCTCCGCCCCCTGACCCAACTTGGAGTCGACAAGCGTTCTTATTCCGGAAGAAGAACGGGCTACTCTGTCGCCGCTCGGTGTACGGACGGGAAACCCAAGTGGTTATCCCGGATGCGCTAAAGGAGCGCCTCCAGATACACCAACACCAGTCAGTGCTAGCCGGGCATCCCGGCTCGAGAAGGATGTACAGCACCCTTCGTTGGTATGTATACTGGCCGACGATGGTCGTCGATGTGTACAAGCACGTGGAGCAATGCCCCGCGTGCGCCAGGAACCGCCTCTCAGAGAGGAAGCACACGACGGTGATGAAGCTTTTCACCGCCGACGAGCCCTTCTAGGGGCTCGCTATGGACCTTCTGGGCCCACTGCCCACCTCTAAAGGGGGGCACAAGCACGTCCTGGTCATCTGTGACCGGTTCACGAAGTTGACAAGAGCCATCCCTTTGAGGGAGGCCACGGCACTGACCGTGGCATCGGCGTTTATTGATACATGGGTTGCCGCATATGGCATCCCCGACTCGGTCCTTACGGACAACGGGCCGCAGTTTTCCTCGGTGTATTACCAGGGCATCCTGGACTTACTCGGTATAGCTTCGAACTGTACTTCGCCTTATCACCCGCAGACGAACAGGCAGGTGGAGCGGTATAACCGCACCCTCGTTCGCCAGCTCCGCTGCTATGTGGCGGAGCACCAAGCCGAGTGGGACAGCCATCTGTCCCTTTTGACCACTGCGTACAATACGCAGGTCCATTCCAGCACTGGGGAAATCCCCTTTGCTTTTGTGAGCCCAAGGAGGCTCCAGCTTATTGGGATCGAGAAGATGCCTCGGCTAAGACAAGCCGAGGAGAGACCCGTCGACGCCAGTTCGGCGGCGGAACAATATGTAGAGGACCTAACGGTCCTCATCCTGAAGGTCCGAGAGCACCTGGGCAAAGCCCAGGCTGCGTACAAGCGTGCGCTTGACGTACGTACTCGGGAAAAGAATAACCAGCTCAAGGCTGGGGACTGGGTATGTCTGGATGCCCACTCCCGCTCTCCGAAGAAGCTTGGGTTCAAGACCCCAAGGCCCTACATGGTGCTACAGACTGATGGGTACCGGTTCCTGGTAGAGAGCCCCAGGGGCATCCGGACGGTAAGCAGTGACCGTGTCACTGGAGCTCCCACGCCCCCGGCGCGCGACGCCAAGTGGACCCGTGCCCTTAGGGCACAAGCCCTCTTTAAGGAGGGAACCCAGCTTAAGGATGGGCCAGAATTCGTGTTTGAAAAGTTTATCAAACATGGCTGGAATGATGACGGGCAATTGAAGCTCCTAGTCAAATGGTTTGGGTTTCCCGAAAAGGAAGCCACGTGGCAATTAGCCTCTTCCCTTCCGAGGGAAGCCCTCCGGAAATACTGTCTCCGGAAGAAATTCAAACTCCCCGCCTTGACGCGGGAAGGGGTATACTTTTCTGACCAAGTCAAGAAGGGTACAAGACCGGCAAGTTGCCTTGCACGGCATGGAGACAAGGGTCAAGAAGAAGAGGGACTAAGCCCTTTATTCTCTACGGGACCCTCTCGCACTCTCCCTCACAGTGCGGCACCGACCCCTAAAGGGGGCGGTGAAGGGCAACACAACCAATGACCGAGGGAAAGAGGTGCCAAGCACCCCCGGTGACAAGTCACCAACCCCCGGAGCGAGAACCAAAGTCAGGGTCATAGCCCTGACCCGGATTCTCATCGTGCGAGTAATACCCCGGCCCCGAGAAGGTCGGAGGTGTCGCCGAGGGACCAGTCACCTTCCCATAAAGGGCCGGAGAAGCAGAACCAGAGCCCGCCCCATAGTGGGACGGGGCAGCAGAACCCGAGCCCGCCCCATAATGGGACGGGGTAGCCGAACCCGAGCCCGCCCCATAATGGGACGGGGTAGCAGAACCCGCGCCCGCCCCAGAAGGGGACGGGGAAACAGAACCCGAGCCCGCCCCATAATGGGGCGGAGCAGAAGAGCCAGACCCCACCCCGTATTGGGGTGGTGACGGAGACGGCGGACGCTGGTGCGTCGCCGGCGAGATACCGCCCACGGCCGGGGCCGGGGGCAACGCCAAGTTGCGGATGGACCACCCCGCCAAAACGGTGTTGGTCTCCGCCACAGCAGCGCCGTACTCCTCCGCCAAAAGGCGGCGGATCGAGTCGACTGTACTCAGAGAGTACAGCACGTCGTCTTCGCGGTCACCCATAGGGCGTGACACGATAGTGGCCATCTCGTTGCGAAGCCGCACCAAGGTGCGGCTTACGGCCATCATCAGGGTGTGATCCACCCCGTTGGTGAGGATCGGGGGGAGCTCCCCTAGGGAGCGGGCCAAGCCCTCCCACACCGCGCGCCTTACGGGCCGAGGGGTCCCCAGTTGGGCGGCCCCGTCCCAAGAGAATAGGGGAAGAGACGCCAACGGCGGACCTGAGCATCCCCCGATAAGGGGGACCGAACCACCCCCGGGGTGTGCACGACGCGACCGACCGTAACGCCCGCCCCCACGGGGGGTGTACGGACGAGAGACCGCCCCCCAAAGGGGCGGAGCCGAATCAGACACGCCCACGGAACTCGCGGGAGGAGACGGCGGCAGCGACGCCGGAGGCGCCAAAAGGGCCGCCGGACCATAACGGTTCGGCCCCGCCGAGGCCAAGTCCCGATCCAAGGGGCGGAGGCGCAGCTCATGAGTGACATCCCTCTCATAAGGGAGGGTGGCATCACCAAGGCCCTCCATGAGGACCAAGACCCCGTCGTCGTCAAGCAACTTGGCGCACCGGAAGACCTCTCGGGGGCTCCCATCAGAAAGGAGCCACGACTCCTTCCCCAACTCCTCCACGAGGCGGAGGAGCTCTAGCCCGGCCTCCAAGAGAGGCCGAACCGACGAGTCGGCCGAGCACAATCGCTCGGCCGTGAGCTCACCCAAAGCCGTCCGTAGGACCAGCGGCAGACGCCACAAGTGGCCGTGGTGGCGGATGCTGCCGACGAAGACGTCGGCCACCTCGATGGCCCAAAGGGTCGCCAACATGATGTGGTAGGGCCCCCCGAGGGTCTCCCCCATCAGCTTGCTGCCACGCAGCGCCACCATCTGGGGCATCCGCGCGGCCATGCCGCGCGGCACCTCTACCGACGCCCAACAAAGGGGGGCGACCGGGTACAGGGCCTTATGCCGGGGTACAGGAACTTCCGGTACCTCCCGCTGCTCATGGAGCACGAGGACGCCCAGGGTGGTGCGGATTGTCCACTCCCCCAGGGCGCCCGGCACGACGTAGCCGCGGTCCTCCTCCCCCATCTTGGGGGGAGCGCCAGGGTAATAATCCCAAGAGAAGTAGGGCTTGCCACCCACTTCCGGGGGGAGGTCCCGCTCTGCCAAGTGGCGGAGCACCCGACACACCCCCTAGTCCTCCTGGCGGCGGAGAAAGGGGAAGTCCGTTGCCGTCTCCTCGGGGACGGCGTACAACGGGCCATAGTTGGCCCGGATGGTCGTCCACAGACTGACCATGCGGCGGCCCTCAAGGGCCGCATACCGCTGCTCAGCCAGGGACCCCCCGAGGTCCCAGGGGAACCGGCGAAACGAGTCGTCAACGACGGCGGAAGTCGGCCAAGAAGCCGACAGGAGGGAGGCCAAGGCGCCGTCAATCTCCTCCTCCTCCCCGAGGACGTCACCGGGGGCGTCGCCCCGACTGTCGACCGCCATGGCGGCCGTACCGTTGGCCGCATCGGCCGACGCCATCGGACCCCGCGAGACGGGGACCCGGGGAAGTTCGAGAAGCCCCACCAAAGGGCGGGGCACGAGGTCGTCGGAGAGAGGGGAAGAACCCCGGACACGCGCTCTCGGCGCTGTCCCACCTCGTGACGATGAGAATGCCCACGGGACACCCGGATCGTCAGGTCCCCACGCAACGGGGACCGTCTTATGCGCCCCGGTGGGAGGCGCTCACCGTGCGCCGGGGGAGTCCTCGGGCTGTGGACGCCCCGGGCGGACACCCCACAGCCAGCCCCTCGAGGGGGGGGCGGAACCAGTCGCCGGGGGTTCCCCCCTGGCCAGTGTGGGGCGGCTGGACACCGCCCCCGGTCCTGAGAGACGCAGGCCCTGAGGTGGGGGATGTGTGGGGGAAACCCCCTATCCTCTGATGACGCGATCCCCCCAGTATGGGCCGGGGGAGGGGCCGCGAGCACACACGTAACGCCCCCCCTCAGAGGGAGCGGTGTGTGGCGCCCCCTTGGGGCGCATGCCAGGTGGGGCTTAGGGCCGCACCCGAGGCTCACATCCCTCTCCCTCGGGGCCCGAGGGGGGGGGGGGCCTGACACGGTCGAGGGGACACGCGACCCCTCGATCCGGGCCCCCTAGAGGGGTCGAGAATCTTGTGGAAGCTTCTCTGACCGGGGCAAATCCCGGGGGCGAGATCAGATCTCGGCCACGGTCGATATCCCACGAGGACTTCGATCGAAGAATTGAAAATCCTGGGATAAGTCCCTGGAGCTTTTTTGGGATATTTCAGTCTAAGCTGACTTAAGTCCAGGGGCCACATCTCTCTTCCAGTGGAAGGGGGTCCCTTAATCCGTGGCAGGGGCCAGCTAGGACCCCGCGTCAGGGACCGTGGCCCGTCGGGCACCGGTCCCCCTATGACCGTCTTTTCCTGGGTCGGGTTTTTGCGCGCCGTGCGTCCTCTGAGGGTATTTGAGTGTGTGCTTCTGGGTCGGCTTGCTTCCATGAATAAATCAGCATTGCGTTTGCGTTAGTTCCGGCGTTCTGGTGCGCTTCGCGCCCTGTGATCCAGGCGTTCGTGTTCTTTCTCCTTTGTGTCGCTCCACATCCTGTGCTGGGTTTTCTGACGGGGTCCTGCCCCGTCGGCTTTGAAGGCAGAAACCACTACAGTTCCGTAGGCGCGGGTCGCGCCACACAGTGACGTTGTCCTCAAAGTGGCGCATCCACAGCGGCATGGACCGCGGCGAGCAGCCGATCATCTCAGAAACCTTCTCGGGGGGGTAGCCCTCCTCGAGCAGCCCAATGACATGTTGGCGACTTTCCTCCAAGAACATGTTGCCTCCCGCCTCGGACGGCCCCGGAGCTTCGCCAAGCAATGTGCGACCAGCCGACCCAAGAGAATCCCTCAAAGAGCCGGTGCTCGCCGCCGTGGTGGTGGCCGTCGTGGTAGATGCCGTCTTTGTGGATACCGTCCTAGTAGGTGCCGTCGCCGTACGTACCGTCGCGGTCTGTGCCGTCGTGGTGGATGCCGTCGTCGTAGGTGCCGTCGCGGTAGATGCCGTCTGCGTCATAGGCGCCGTCATTGTAGGTGCCGTTGCGGTCGCCGCCATCGTGGTCGCTGCCGTCGGGCACTTATCTCTGAGAAAGTACCTGTTCGTTGTCGCCATCCCCGGGGCGGACGCTGTCGTGCCCGACGGAAGGCCCGCTGATGTGGGCGGTCGCAAGACAGCGGTACTGGAGGAAGGTGACGGAAGGCAGTGGGGGAACAGAGAGTGGGGACACACGGAGGCAGGGGCCTGGGGGCGCTCGCGTGCCTACGATGGCAAGGAGGACAAGGCAGGAAGCATCACACGAGTGACGGCGAAGACGATGGCCACCAGCGGGTGCAATGAGGGCGCGAGCCAGGACTTCGGCACGCGTGGCACCCAATCGACCGTGCTAAAGGCGCACCGCCACAGACGGGTCCGCCGAAGGGTCGCCAAGAGACACATCCTCGCCACTGGCACGAAGAAAGGCGCCTGCGGCCCGAAGCGAAGAGACAGGTGGTTGCAGTGTCTGACGGGAGCGCAGCAGGCTTTGCTGTGCGGATCGAAGGTGAGAGAAAAACGCCAGGCAGCACGGCTTACCAGGCGCGGCGAAATATCTCGGCCTGCCGGAATTCGGATGTGCCCCGGTGAGTCAAACAAGGCGGTCAGTCGATTTTACGTTCCGCCCCGATTTCTGCCGAGACAAGTGAGCGTGGAGCCTGCCGGCGTTCTGAATTGGCCCAGAGCTGACCAGTTGAGATTGCCGGCAGGAAGACCCATCCAGCGACCAATGGCTGGCGCTTGCGTGATCCGCGACGCTGACAGCGTTGTGAAGCCACTCCTTGGGGGCGGGTGGGTTTGCCAACCCAATTCAGCCGCAAGCAAACATGAACATTCGTACTAAGAACTATACTCCCCGAGCGGGCCTGTCCTGGCCGTCGTCATTAGAAACCATGGCCTGGGCAATTCTGGGACGCAATGGTTTGCCCTCCCAATTCAGATCCACCGACACTCGGCCGAGGTACTCGTCCGTGGGGGCACCCGGGAGGCGATCCTGTGCGACTGGTCCACACATATTTCCTCAGGTTCCTAGGGGCAACGCAAGAAACAAATGAGCCTCAGATGAGGCTCAAATGAGGCTCCCTCTCATATGGCCTGGAAACGAGGCCTTTTTGCGGTGTCTGGGACACCCCCTCCGAGTTTTCATCGCACACAGCCGCCCAGTCAGCCCATAGGTAAGCGGACTGCGCTGAGTCCAGATATATTCTCAGAAAGAGCAGCAGATGCTGGGAACATGGTCACAGAGAGGCATCAAAATCGGCTCAAATGAGGCGGATCGGCTCAAATGAGGCGGTCCGTAGAATAGACACTGGGATGGAGAGGCGGTGGATCTCGCGGAGTGCAGATGAAACAGCGCAGTGCTCCTTAAAGGGTGTTCGCACGCAAGCCCGTTTTTGACCCGTGAATCTGCGGAACCACTGCGGAAGCAGCCTGCGGCAGGCTTCACAACGCAAGAAAAATGATGACCATGCGCAGAGCAGACACACCGAGACCGGCGAATGACAGCAGCCGACAGTGGATAGAAGCAAATCAGCGCCTTGCCAGCCATCTGAAACCAAATGAAAATGCGGAGATTCCCACCTACTCTGCGTTCAGCGAAGTGTTGTCACCCGGCTGGCGCCAACGCAGCATGCTGTCGCAAGCAGATCTTGCGTTAGCTTGCTGAAGGCTGTTTGCGCATGCTGGTGAAGATCGTACCGGGGACGTGCGGCGTGCGGGCTGGGAGTGGCGTTGCTTCCTTCGTCGAGACGCTTCGAATGGTGCACAGCACGCACGCCGCACGGCCCCGGTTTTGGCTGCACAAAATGTTGCGGCTGAAAAGCAGGAGGAATGCCCTGCCTGAGGGATTCCGCAGAATTACTGCGGAGCTTCAGCAGAGAATTTGCCGTCTGCGTGCGAACACGGTTTAAGGATCACTGCGTAGGGGGCGCTCACACGCCGAGTTAATACACTGTGGATCGGCTCTTAGAGCTCTTCTGCCTCTCCATTGGCAGAGGCCGTCAATTCGGATCATCTATTTGTTGAAACGCAGTGGAGATAGGGGATGGGGGACCACGGTGAAGTGGTTGAGTGGCTTGAGCTTGTGTGTGCTTGTGCGAACGTGCTTTGTTGGTTGTGCTAAGATTCGCCCACTTCTCCCAACCGAGACCACCTCTCAAATAGTCCCCACCGGGCCAAGTGCTCCCCCCTCTCGCGCCCACACCGACGCCCACGCCCTCACACCAAATCGAATCACTCACCAAATCAAAAGCCACTAGAGCAAAGCGATGATCAAATCCAAACATGCCAAAAGTAACGCCCCAAGATGACCCAAGCCGAATGTGTGCAACTTGACCACGTCTTGCAAATGTACCATCTGGGGTACCATAAGGGTCACCGACCATCATCCATCCGCGAACCGCAAGTGGAATCGGCGACGAGCATCACAGTCCAACACTATTGGCTGCCATATGTTCTGTCAGATGAATGCAAAACACAAAGGCATTCTGAGCTAGAAGTGCCGTCGAAAACAACGTGGCTGCTCTGAAGCGCGCTCTTTTTGTCTTTCGGCCGATTCTCGGCGGCATGATGCGCGCAGCAATGACTCGGCCCAACGACACGGCTGCCGTGGTGGCGGTCGCCCGCGCGGGCGCATCATGCATACATGATGTATGCGCCCACCCCGCCACCTCGCCCCCGGGCATACGGATGCCTATGTATCAACAAGGTATGCGCACTTTAATGACCTCCACCTGAGTGAGTTTCCCGTCGGTTGTCCCAGCGCGTCCGCCCCACTGCGAGATAATCACCCGGTGCACTCCTGTGTCCTTTCCTCCCTCGCACTGCATGTAACGACTTCTCACGCCTCTCCGTTCCCTTGTGTCATTGT
>Ga0209831_1002067_pt1 | contig 17738 bp, 16 predicted proteins | sample Maine_Asex4_meta_FD_187451 | JGI IMG/M metagenome (GOLD analysis project Ga0209831, IMG submission 187451) | Marine algal microbial communities from Maine, USA - Maine_Asex4_metaG (SPAdes) (version 2) | ecosystem: Host-associated > Algae > Red algae > Unclassified | place: Maine, USA | collected...
CCTTCTAAAGAATTCAAAAAATCCTTGCATAGCATAGCTACGGAACTATTTTTTGTGTTTTTTAGAGGGAAAAAGAACAAGTATAATGGGACAAGTTATTTATTTTCTTTCACTAAAGAAGATTGTATTGAAATAGGATTTTGTGAAGATATTTTTTGAGATTCCCCCGGATGGCTTTGGTTGTTTGGGGGAATTTTTTTTGAGTTGTTTTACAGATACGGAATCGACCATTTATCGAATTAAGCAGTGAGACAAAAATAGGCTTACTTTTTGTCTCACTGCTTGCATCAGCCCTTCACCGACCGTCATCTGCCACGCCATGAAAGCGCACCAAATGATGTGGTATCGCTTCATTATAAATACATAAAATCAATTTTGGGCGGTTTTTGGTAAATTTATCGAAGAGTATTTTTATCGGATTATGAACGTAGCCATTGTCTTCAAACATGAGGATTTGTTTGTTTCGGGTTTTTAATTTGAACAGCAAAATTTCTTCCACGCCATCCGGTACAGGCACATCACCATAGCCTTCATCTTCAAGGAATTGGAGTACCATGTTATAGGTCTGCTCCAGTGTCGTCCCTGAAAATTCGGTGCGATATTCCCAGCCATCGCTCGTACCTTCGAGGTAGGGCGGGTCTTCTGCCAATGGAAAATTTTCTCTTAGTGCCATATTAATGTCCGCAGTTTATCAGACCGCAGTCCGCCGTAAAGGTAGATTGCACCGCAAAATTACAATTTCAAACGGAACTATTCTTTTTTTACGAAAAAGAAATTCGGCGAAGCCTAAGTTCCTTAGGAACAGGGTTTTAATAAATGCAGGTTCTTGACGACTTTATTTTTTCCTTTTTCAAGGCATGAAAACCGCGCATAGCAAAGCTATATAAGGATTTTCATAACGCAGAAAAAGGGAAAAAGAAAAAGTCAAAATCTGTATTTATTGAAACCCTGTTCCTTATTTAGCGCATCTCAAAATTAAACTTGCGCTTGAACTTGAACTTAATTACGCCCGCCGCACCATCCCCATTGCCAATCCAAGCATCATCATAATCGACCCCAACCACACCAAATTGATACCGGGAAAAAGTATTGCTTGCATCACGATATACTCCTGTTTGGGTTTGTCTTCGGCGATTTCAAAGGTCATTTTACGGGCTTGTGGGTCTACTTCTTTAAAGCGGAATTTCAAGCCCAATTCTTCGATTTTATCGTCAATACTTAGCCCCATACTATTGCGAATCAAATAAACCGGTTCGGCTTGCCAAGTAGAATCTGAGGTCATATTGCGGACGGTGAGTTGGGCAGCTACTGGAATATCGCCGGGTTGTGCTTCGTAATCTTCGTGCTCAGGTTGTTGGCTGAAACCGTCGAAAGTGATGTAATGTTCGCTCGTAAACATCGTGTCTTTTTCCGAGACTACGTACTCGACATACTTCAGACTATCTTCGGCAGCCTTCGCTGCTTCGGGGTCGGTTTCGCTCATCGGTAAAGCAGAAACGTAAGTAAAAATATCTTTCGAAAAATAACGTTTGGTCGAAGGATTCGAGGATTCTATTTTGGTCAATAGCTTATTATAAAGGATATTCGGATGAAGGTCAAACTCTTCGATAAGTTCTGATTTATCGTCATTGTATCGCTTATAATTCACCGTAAATTTACGCGTAAAACTATTCATTTCATCACCCATATATGTCACCACATAACCATTCATCACGACGGGTGTTTCCTTCGGTAAAATCATATTTATCCGTGCATCTTCGGCATCAAAACCTTCTATCGCACTCGTGTCCATAAATCCTTTTGAGATGACTTCTTTTTTCGCCCCTGAAAATATTACGCCCAACAACATGATACCAAATCCGATATGTGCCACTGCCGAACCAGACACCTTAATTTTGCCCCGTAAAACCGTTACCACATAATCTAAATTCGTTGTAATCGCGTACACTCCGGCTATCAATAGGAGGATGTATTGCCATGTTTTTATGCCTGAAAAATAAGCCATCGCAAAGCCGCCAACGACACTCACCGCCAAGGCGAAACCTGTATGTATCAGAAATTTGCGCCAATTTTTAGGTGTCATTTTATCGGCTTTATAACGCAGAAATTGCGCCATGCCTGATAGTATTCCGATGAAAACCCCTATCCATAATTGATACCTATTATAGTGTTCGACCACATCTTCTGGCGGACTGAAATTAACGGGATTACCGCCGCCCATTTCCGAGAAAAAGCTTAGTATTTTATTGAAAACAGGAATCGAAGTCGTAAAGGAAATTAGCACCGACGAAAATATCAACACCAATGAACCGATGAACATCCAAAATTCTTTAGAGTAAGCACTTTCTTCTTTTTCGGGTTCGGGTATTTCTTTTCTTTTTCGGAATAATAAAAATAATGGCGGAATGAGAAATGCGAGAATGAAAGCCACCAATTGCCATTCCAAGCCCATCTCTGTAAAAGCATGTACGGAAGTATCGCCGAGTACGCCGCTTCGTGTGAGAAAAGTGGAGTACAGTATCAGTACGAATGTAAAAATAAAAAATAGGTAAGTTGCTTTGATTGAATGACCTGTGTTCTTTGCGACCACGCCCGTATGTATGCCCGCTACGAGGACAATCCACGGCACCAGCGACATATTTTCGACCGGATCCCATGCCCAATATCCACCAAAACTCAATGCCTCATACGCCCACGCGCCACCCATCAGGATGCCCGTACCGAGTATCGAAGCAGAGAATAAAGCCCAAGGAAGTGCCGGTTTGAGCCACTCTTTGTGCTTGCCTGTCCACAGTCCGGCGACCGCAAAACAAAAAGGTATCGCCGTAGAAGCAAAACCCAAAAACAAGGTCGGGGGATGTATTGTCATCCAGTAATTTTGGAGGAGCGGATTCAAGCCCTTGCCTTGCAGCATCGCCACGTAATCGGGACGGGAAAATATCGGCGCATCAAACATATCACGCACCATCACAAAAGGACTCACCCCAATACGAGTAAATTCGCCACCATGATAAAAGTACAAACCCAAAATCATGGACATAATAAACGCCTGAATCAGCGAAAGTACCGCAATCACAGGAGCTTCCCACTGCTTTGCCGTTCGTATAAGTATCAAGCCCAAGATGGCGTGCCAGAACATCCACAACAGAAAACTGCCCTCTTGTCCTTCCCAAAATGCCGAGAAAATATATCGAAAATCAAGGTCGTCCGAAACGTGTTCCATGACGTAGTGATACTCGTAATATTGGTTGAGCATCATATAAAAAATCGTTCCCACGATACCAAATACCGACAAGCTATGCACCACAAAAGCACCACGTCCCATGCGTAACCAACCGGAGCGCAAAGCGTCTTTTTCAAGCGGTAAATCGCCTTGAATTTGCTCTTTATTTCGCGCCGCAAAGTAGTAACTCAATGCCGCCAAAAGGCTCGTAATAAAGCCTAAAAGTACCAAAAAGTGTCCAAGTTTTCCGGGGAGGATGTGTTCGTTGATGTATTCCATTGTGTTGAATGCAAGTATTAATTGGGTGTTATCTTTTTATATTAAATTGAGCCAAATTCTCATTAATCTCATTCGTTACTTCCTCAATTTGCGCTTCGGTTGCCTGACTTTTTGAAATAATTGTTTTGTAACGAATCAAATCGATAAAACGCTGAATTTCAGATATATCCATTAGACCTTTCGGTATGGAAATTAATAATTCATTTTTTGTATTTGTAATTTTCATAATGTAAAAATTAAATTTGATATTCGTAAAACCTAAACTTCTTCGGCTACCATTTCTTCAATAATTCCCTTCAATTTTTTGAGTATTTTAAAAATAGTAAAAATATCGTCACGAGTCGCCAAATAAGCATCACTGATACAATACTCGCGGTCTTTTAGCGTCAAAAAATACCAACTCCTTCCCATCACATAAGTACCATAAATGACATCTGCATCGTCATTGACGGCTTGTGCGGTCATCATCGCAATGATAAGTTGGCCAAGCGGGTCATTATCTGCGCCCTTCTCTTTTTTATATTCATGCAAGCAGAAATACGGTTTTTGAGGTTCAAATTGACCGGAAGCTATCATTAAATCTACCTCGCCTGACACCGTTTCTTCATCTATCTCGCCACTCAATCTTCTATTGGCAAATGATTTATATAAATCACTATCGTAGTTAATTTTATCTATTAATAATGCAATGAATTTGACGATTAATTCTTGCTCATTCCAATTGTCCACATTGCCTCGTAGTCTTTCTTGCAAACGAATTAAGTCGCGTCTGACTTCTTCCGAAATATCTTCATCACTTTCTATCCAATCATTCAATTCCTCGCAATCTTTTTTGATTGCCAAGCCAAATGTATTCGCAATGTCTTGACGAGTCCAATGTTTGAAAGTTTTCATAACATTTACGTTTAAAACTATTTAAGCATTAACAAATTTCAACGATAAAAACATTATCGCATTGCCGCATTTAAGCATTGTAGCATTACAAACTCTCCGAATAAACATTATCTCTCAATTGTATCTCTTCCTCCGTGTATTTCGATGGGCATTTCATCAGCATATCCGTGGCGACAAACTCCTCCCCTTTCATCGTGCCGGTGAGTACCAACTCCTCTGAACGTTCAAAATCTTGTGGTTTTGTACCAATGTACGCGACTTTCTTTTCCGTGCCTTTTTTATCTTTCATAAAAAAAGAAAACAAATTGGCGTCGATTTCCGGGTTGTAAGTCATCGGTTTATCTTTGGCGAGATAGCCTACAATTTGATGCTTTTGGTCGGGCAGTTCCATTGCCGTTTGGAAATTGGAATAAGTCCCCATATCGCCTGATACCGAGAATAATACGCCGATAGCTGCCGCTACCATTATCAATCCTATGATGTGTGTTGTCTTCATACTTGTAACGTAGCGCGAGCCTTGTGCCGATGAATATCGGTATTCCAGCTCGCAGTGTTTATATAAATCAATGAATAACAAATTAGAAACTCATATTACGTAAGTGAAAGAAAATAAATAACATGTGCCATTATACTCGTATTATGGGACATTCTATTTAATTTCTTTCACTAAAACACAAAAATACGACTTTTTGTTGGCTAAACGCGGGTAAATGTGGCGGTTAGAATGAATCTAAATAAGGATTTATTTCACCAGCACTTTTCCAACTGCCAATAACTGCGTTTTATCAAAAACCTGAATAAAATAAATTCCCATAGGCAGCTCATTTACAGTCACTTCTGCACGATGTCCCGAAAACTGTCCGGCTTTCATCACTTGCCCTGTGATGGTCGATAATTTGTAACTGCCATTATTTACGAATTTATCCGTTTCGAGATGCAGTATATCATTGGCAGGTGAGGGAAATGCTTTGACGCTATTGGAGGTGAATACATTGCTGATAGCATCCAAATTAGGGTCATATTCAACATCTAAGCAGGTTAAATCAGGGTTGATTTCGTAATTAAAAAATTCTGAAGGAGACCCAAGCTGTTCCTCTATATCAATAAGAATTGGACCTGAGAGTGTTCCCATCCCTTCAATGACGCGAGTAGCCTTATTTACTATATTGACATTTCCATTCGATTGTGTGTACCACCACGTATAGTCCAACACGAATACTCGTCTATACTCATTTATTTGCCAAAATAATGTTGTATCTATATCTGAAATTACACAACGCGAACTATCCGCATAATCATGTTTTAACCAACAGTGGTCAAGTGTGTCACCAACTTGACTATCAAAATCAAAAAATAAATGTTCTTGCCCAACTTCGCAGGAATCAGACATCAAATCATAATCACTCCCTTCAAAAGGTAGCATATAAACCCTTTTTTGGAGTGTATCCTCACGAACTAAGTGGCTCAATTGTGGTGCATTAAATAATGCTGGATTTTGACAAAGAAATACTTTTTTGTAAATTTCATTATTGACCATCGTATCTTCCCTAATGATATAATCAAGCGGAACATCAAACCCCAAACCAATCTGGGCAAAATATAAATGAGCATCCTCCACCACCAAAGGTTCATATTGGGCAAAAGAGAAAAGAGAAGAAAAGACGAGCATAAAACACAAAATTAACTTTTTCATGGTTTAATTTTTTTATTGAGAAAAAGGAATAACGATAACAAGATATAGCTATTTATCGGAAAATGAATATTTCTACCCTACAATTCATAACGAAGCTATATCTTTGTGGCAGGTTAATTAAGTGATTGGTTAATTGAATGATTAGTAAAACTTCATTATCAACAAGTTAAATTAATTTATTATTATAAAATATAATTATTTCACTACACTTATTAAATTAATAAACAATAAATTACGTACTTCAGTCAGCCCACATTACCCAATTACCTAATCAACTAATTACCCAATCAACTAAAATACGATGCAGTCACACCAACTCAAAGTCCAACGTACCGCCCATTATTACACCATCGGTACACCCGGCAAGCACATCAAACGCTTTTGGCTCGTGTGTCACGGCTACGGTCAGGCGGCAGGGCGATTTATCCATAAATTTGACAAAATGGACGACGGCGAAACCTTCATTTTGGCGGCAGAAGGTTTGTCACGTTTCTATTTCGGCGGTTTCAACGGACCAGTCGGCGCATCGTGGATGACGAAGGAAAATCGAGAAGACGAGATAGAAGATTACCTCAATTTATTACAAACATTATACGATAAATATACCACACAATTTGCTGATGATGTGAAAAGCACCTTGCTCGGCTTCTCGCAAGGTGGCGCAACGATTACACGATTTGCAATACTCAATAAACCAAAATTTCATCACCTTATTTTATGGGGAACAAACTTCGCACACGACATCGATTTTAAAGCAGAAAAAGTATTTTTAGCTAATAAAAAAATTATATTAGCTATTGGTAATCAAGACGAATTTATCACGTCAGAAATAGTTGAAAAAGTAAAAGATTTTGCTAAAAAACAGGAAATCGAATACGAAGCCGTATGGTTTGAAGGCAAGCATGAAATTCCAAGAGAAGCATTAAAACGAGTTGCCGAATTGTTGAATTGACGAATTGAAGTTTTATCAACACCACAACACAACGACATCACAACACTATACAAACACAATGGATAAAAAAGTAAGCGACTCCGAAACTATAATGACGGAAATGATAATGCCCAACGACACCAATCCACTCAATAACCTGATGGGTGGCAACCTATTACGGTGGATGGACATCGCGGGCGGGATATGTGCGGGCAAACACGCAGGCGCACACGTAGCGACGGCTTCGGTTGACCATGTTTCATTCCAAAAACCGATACCACTTGGCGAAGTCATCACGATACGGGCGATGGTTACGCGAGCATTCACGACTTCGGTAGAAGTATATGTTGAAGTCTCCACGGCACAATTTACAGGCGAAAATCCACGCCAATCCAATGACGCCTATTTAACCTTCGTAGCCATTAATAGAGAAACACATAAGCCAATTCCTGTGCCTAAAGTAATACCCGTTTCTGGCGACGAACAACGTCGTTACGATGGAGCATTGCGCCGCCGCGAATTACGATTAATACTGGGCGGAAGAATGAAACCCGAAGACGCCAGAGAACTCAAAACGCTGTTTAAATGAGATAATTAACCGCTAAGCTCACTAAGGACACGAAATCGAACTAACGCGAAAGGAAACAAAGACAATTAAGAAATTTCTGGTTTTTTAATCCTTAGTTTTCTCCTGCGTTAGTTCGATTTCGTGTCCTTAGTGCCCCTTAGTGGTTCAAAACAACACAAAAAAAATGAAAATAGTCATTATTGGTTCGGGAAATGTCGGTTGGCACTTGGGCAACGCACTCTATGAGCAGGGCATTCATGTTGAGCAGGTATACAGCCGTCAGCGTGCCAAAGCAGAAGCACTTGCACAAGCCATTAAAACGGATTATACGACTCACCTGCAAGATGTTATGCCGGGAGCTGATTTGTATATTTTAGCCGTGAGTGATGACGCTATCAAAGCCGTATCCATCAAACTCCGGCGACGAATCAACATCCATTCAGATAAAAAATTGGAGCCGCTCGTGGTGCATACTTCGGGCGCAACGCCTTCCACGGTGCTCCGATCTTACTTCAAAAATTATGGCGTTTTTTACCCATTACAAACCTTTTCTATGCGTAAAGCCGTTGAATTTAATACGCTGCCAATATGCGTTGATTCTACGAATATTGCCAATCTCGATACCTTGTTTCGACTTGCTCAATCGCTCTCTCAAGAAGTATACAGAATCAATGACGATGAACGAAAAATCTTGCACGTAGCAGCCGTTTTTGTCAATAATTTTACCAATTATTTTTATACTATCGCCGACGATATACTCCAACAAGAAGGCATTGATTTTGATATATTATTTCCACTTATTCAGGAAACTATTAATAAAATATACGACCATCCGCCCAAAATGATGCAAACCGGACCCGCCGTTCGCGACGACGAAAAAACGATAGGGGAACATTTAAATTATCTCGGAAAATACCCCGATTATCAAAAAGTTTATGACCTTATAACACAGAATATTCGTAAATCGTAGCGCGACACTTCCAGTTCGCGCCGCATAAATAAGAACGAGCTGGAAGCATCGTTCTACGTTATTATTATGAAAAAGAAAGCCATACTAATTATACTCGATGGTTGGGGACACGGGATACGTCCGGAAGCCAGCGCGATTGCTCAAGCGAATACGCCTTTTGTCGATAGTTTATACAAACAATATCCTTATTCTGAACTGATTACATATGGTGAAGAAGTTGGTTTGCCCGAAGGACAGATGGGCAATTCGGAAGTCGGACACCTCAATATCGGTGCTGGGCGTGTAATCTATCAGGAGCTAGCGCGTATCAATAAAGCGATTCGCGAACGCACGCTGCATGAGCATCCACTTCTGATAAATACTTTGCAGAAAGCACGCGAAGAGGGCAAGACGGTACACCTCATGGGCTTGCTTTCGGATGGCGGCGTACATTCGCACACCAATCACCTCAAAGCCCTTTGCGACATCGTAGAAACGCATGGACCAGAACACGTATACGTACACGCTTTCACGGATGGGCGCGACGTAGCCCCCACGAGTGGACTTAGTTTTGTGACTGATTTAGAGGCGTTTTTACAGGGTAAAAAAACTAAATTGGCGACCGTTGTCGGACGATATTATGCGATGGATAGGGATAGGCGTTGGGAACGTATACAGCAAACCTATAATTTGTTGGTCAGGGGAGTCGGGACGCCTGTGCGAGATTTTGGTGCGGCGATTCGGCAATCCTATCAAACGAAAGATGCAGACGGGAAGTTGACGACGGATGAATTTTTGCCGCCTTTGGTTCGTATAGATGCCGGCGGACAGCCAATAACTACGATAAAAGATGGTGATGTACTGATTTGTTTTAATTTCAGAACGGATAGACCGCGCCAAATTACGGAGGTACTCACGCAGTCGGATATGCCGAATTTTGATATGAAAAAACTAAATTTGACTTATCTCACAATGACGCGCTATGATGAAAAATTTGAGCATGTAAGCGTTTTATTTCAAAAAGAAGATATTCAAAAAACACTCGGAGAAGTAATTAGTAGTCAAGGGCTTACACAAACTCGAATTGCTGAAACCGAAAAATATCCACACGTTACTTTCTTTTTTAATGGCGGACGCGAGGAAGCTTTTAAGGGCGAAAAACGCTTGATGATTCCCTCGCCTAAAGTCAATACTTACGACCAAAAACCAGAAATGAGTGCGTTCGAAATCACGAATGCCATCATAGCAGATATAGACGAACGTGAACCGAATTTTATTTGCCTAAATTATGCAAATACAGATATGGTGGGGCATACGGGCGTTTTTGAGGCTGCGATGAAAGCCGCCGAAACGGTTGACACTTGTCTTAAACGACTGATTGACAAGGCAATGGAGCATGATTACACTGCCATCGTCATCGCCGATCACGGCAATGCAGATATTATGATCAATGAGGACGGCACGGTGCATACCGCACATACAACAAATCTCGTCCCTTGTTTTTTTATTGATAAAAATATTAACAATATTCAATTGAAAAACGGTAAATTAGCCGATATTGCACCTACGATTTTGAAAATTATGGGGGTAGATGCGCCACCTGAAATGGATGGTGAATGCCTTGCATAACACAGATAATTTGTACCGACGAATGACGGTATTCTTGTCTGCAACCATGTCAACACAGACAAGAATAGTCTGTGTTACGTTATTATTATGATAAAAAAATACATAAAAACATTCTTACTAATATTTATCGTTTCCGCTTGCAATTCAAATGAAAAAGCGGATGCCGAACAAGTCAATTATTTTTTTGACTTAAAGGGTTATTTTGCCGAACAAAGCAAAATCATTAACGAGAAATATAAGACACCGATAAAAACGGTGAGTGTAGATGGAAAGACGCAGAAAAAGAAGTTGAAAAAGATAGATTGGGAAAAAGAATTGAGTGTATTTGCAGCGGCGGACATTAATAAAACGGCATGGCAAGACAAATATCGAGTAGATACAATGGCGACAATTGATGCCATCAATATTCTCTATGAAGCCCTGGACGATAAACTAAAAACACGTTTGATTAACATAAAAATGAACGATAATCTCGTTGAGTTTATTACTATCGAACAATTGAGTAATAATATGATTTATAATTCTAAAAAAATACTAACATACGCGCCTAATGGTGGTTATACATTAGAAAATCGACAAAAAGCACGTTTTCTGGAAGAGCATTTATACGAAATCGACGTCGATTTTGAGTAGATTAGTCCATAGACGATAGATGAACGCGAGACTTTTTTTTCGTGTAGCGAAAAAACTTGACTACGGACTATTATCTAATTTTCGTGGGTAATTCATCCTCGTTCGGTATTTCTGTATGCTGTATCGGGCGCGACCTTAGCTCCAAAATATCTGTCGAAACTATTTTAGTTTCTGAGACTTCTGCTTTGGGAATAATCGCTTTTTCCTTCTTGTCTGTTGTCTGCTCTATTGTCATTTCTACCTCTTGTATATCTCCCAAATGCTTGCCAATTATAGCGATAATATCCAGCTGATTTCCTAAAATCACGGGTGCTTGATACGGACGAAATTCAATGAAATTTTTGATATTGGAAAACACCATTTTTTCTTCATTTTCTACCAAGGGTTCGGTTTTATGTTCGCCTGCAATGACGTTTGCACCTGTGATGTCGGCGAGCTGCTGGGCAAAGATAATGCTCGTTTCTTCGTTGGGGACTGCCACGGCACATGCCCCCAAAATAATCAGGCTTTCGGCTGTAAATTGTATGTTCCCTGTCAAGATTTCATCTTGCAAATCTTTCAAAGTACTCCCCTCCTGCCCTACTTTTCCGGCATCGGCAGAGAGTACAAAACCATCAGAGAAAAAGGAAATATTGCGTTCGGGAATCTTCCCAAATAGGCGCGAATGATGCCCGTGCGAGAAGTTGACCCACAATTTTATGGGCGCACCTCGCAGGGTGGCAAGTAGTTGTTTTCCGGTATTGACTTGGCGCTTCCACTCCGCACTATCCAAGTGATGATTGAGCAGTCGGACGCGATAACCCACGTCTTCACCCATAGCGGTGACGAGTGTTCTTTCCTGAATTTGACCGTGTAAAAACGATATATTTGTTAGTATAACAAAAAGGAGGATGAAGAATCCTTTTGCTTGCATATTCGATGTATTTCTCTTATGTGTTTTTAGTGTGTAGTTCCGATAGTGAACTTATACATTCGAAGTGCTTTATTTCCTTTATGTTTTACTTATATTTTACAAAAAAGTTTCATACATAAAAATACGTCTTATTTGTTTTGTTGTTAATTCATTAAATTGAAAAAAAATCACTTAATAACCTCTTGGTTTATAAACAATAGCAGTATTAATTTTATTTAATTTGTTATTTAAAAAGTTTATTTTTTTTTGTAAAGTGTCCTTAAAAAAAAACGGAAACTCTACATTAAGTATCAGGAAAAAAATAAATGTATATTCTCGACTTATTCTTTTTCCTTTATACTTATGTAGAGTTCCCGTTTGATAATATTAATAATATTTGACTATCAGAGTCTTATCTTTTTACGTAATAATATTGTGTTCCCGTTTCGGAATCTTGTAGTAAAAGTTGTTTGCCATTGACATTTATAATGCGCCGAATGATGGTGGGACATCCCGGATAATATGCGTTCATAATATGCAAATCAATGCCGTCTGCCGTCTGTTTGAGGTCCCATGTTCCGGATATATCCCAATCATTGACGACGAGTTGCCCGGTGACATCTTCCCGATTTACAGTATATAAAGTGCGTCCGTTTTGATTGATGTTGAACTTGTAGATACTACTTGTATCTTTTTTTAGCTCATATTTATTCGTTGTCGTATTGAGTTGATAATGATTGTCATATACAATACTTTCACCCATGATTTTATACATCATCCGCCATTCAGCATCGAGAGCTTTGATTGTTTCTGACACTGTTTTTCCTTCCCTTTGCGTCTCCGCAGGCTGTGCCACTCCTATTGTACAAAACGCTATTAGGGCAACGAATATGAGCATTATTTTCTGCATCTTTTTAAGTATAAGTTTATTAGTGAAAGAAATTAAATAAATTGTTCCATAATGTGCCGTAATTTTTTCTTCTAAGGTTCTGCTGAAATAAGGATATTTTTAAATTATTTTATAATAAAAAATATTTATAAAAAATTCATTTTTAATAATAAATAAATTACAAAATAATTTTAATTAATTAAAAAATGGCTATATTTCAGTGCGACCTTCTAAAGAATTCAAAAAATCGTTGCATAGCATCGCTACGGAACTATTTTTTATGTTTTTTAGAAGGGAAAAGAACAAGCATAATGGGGCAAGTTGCTTATTTTCTTTCACTTAGACTTTATTCCAAAATAATCTGTAAGCAGCTAAATTGTCTTTTTCCATGCAATACAACTTATTTTGGAATGAAGTCTATTATAAAGTCCAAAAAGTGACCTCAAGTTGTAGACCATCACCTTTTGACGATGAGTACGTTTAATACAACAACGGTCACGTACTTACTACTCTGTTAAATATTGTGCCAAATTTTCTGTATTCATCCCTGAGGTAGAAAAAAAGAAAAAAGGCGTTCTACCCGGAGGTAAGAACACCTTTCTCTACTTAAGCACTCATGAAGCATCTTTGATGTTATCATTTTTTATTATTATTATTATTTATTTTATTTATAAATAAGAACCTAAGTGAAAGAAATTAAATAACATGTATATTCTCGACTTGTTCTTTTTCTTTTATACTTCACCAAATTTTCCTTAAATACAGTGAGTATTCGCGTCAAATTTGGTTTGTCTAAAGAAAAATAACGACGCGAAGAATGTACATTTATTTAATTCCTGATACTAAAAATGAATAACATACTTTATATTTTTCTTATTCATTTATAGTTTATCCCAAAATGAATAATGTATTTTCGTTACGTTCATATTTAAGACGAGGGCTTGTAATTTGGTCACTAAGTGAAAGAAAATAAATAACATGTGCCATTATACTCGTCTTTTTTACGTCTAAGAATCCTTTGAAATCCTTGCGTAGCTAAGGCTATGTACGGCTTTCAAAAAATACTTCGCATTATGAAACATCTTATTTGATTTCTTTCACTAAGTAACGATGAAATAATAACTTCACGATTTGGACGGCTTCTTTTGTGCTTATTTTCCTCCTTGAAAACAGTTATTTATCCAGATAAACGCCTATTTCCAAGAAGAAAACTAAGCACAAAATAACCTCGTCGAAATCATGAACTTATTTTTTTATCGTTACTAAGTGGAAGAATAAGTTTAAATAAACAATTCACTTTGAGTGAATTATGATAATTTAAAGTGTCGCTTACCACTTACTTAAATTAGATTTCGCTACGAATAAGTTTTATTCGTAGCGAAATTTTATGTAAAAAGGGCTTTCTCCAAAAATGAAGAAAGCCCCAAAAGCTATATTTTTTACAATTTTCTAAACCTAATATTACCGGGTTCGATAACGGTAAACTTCCCTCTCAATTCCTCACCAAATTCATCAATGACATTCAAAATAATCTCAATCTTTTTTTCTGTAGATAAAACATAAAGTCGATTAAGCATAATTCCGGCATGAATCATTTTATTCTTATAAACTAATTCTCCAAAGTCTTTATCTCTGGTAATCAATATTCTATCTTCGTCATTAGCACATTCCAAAATCTCATCATCAGCCGTTCCACGTGATGATTCAGCAATATGAAACACATCGTGTCCATTTGCTCTAAGGGCTTCCACTAAAGCCCCTGATACGCCTTCGTCAGCTACAAAATTCATGCGGCAAGTTCGTAATGACGTTCACCTTTAATAGCATCAGCCGCAAAAGCCAATGCTGCGTGAATGTGCTGTGATTCTAAATTTCGGTAGTCACTCAATAATTGCTCATGCGACCGCCCGACAGACAATTCCTCCAAAATCAACTCCACCGTAATGCGCGTACCTTTCACCACAGGCTTGCCAAACATCACAGTTGGTTTGATTTCTATCCAATCCATATAATTTTTCATGGTATAATTTTTTTCAAAAATACAAAAATTAACACAAAAATTCAACTTTATAGATAACAGGCATTTTCAAAATGCCTGTTATCTACGCGAAACTTATATATTTAAATGACGGCTAAAGTCGTCAGTACGGCGACACTCGCGTCCATCTATGGACTACCGACCATCAACTATCGACTTCTTTTTCAACTATAAATCTCCCCACCACTCTCCACAAACTCCTGCGCCTTCTCCTTCATCCCTTCGGCGAGTGCTTCGGCTTCTTCCAATTTCTTTTTCGCGGCGTAGTCACGGACATCTTGCGTGATTTTCATACTACAAAATTTCGGTCCGCACATGGAGCAAAAATGCGCTACTTTCGCGCTGTCTTTCGGCAGCGTTTCATCGTGAAACTCGCGGGCAGTATCGGGGTCGAGCGACAGGTTGAATTGGTCATTCCAACGAAATTCAAAACGTGCTTTACTCAGCGCATTGTCCCGCATTTGTGCGCCCGGATGACCTTTGGCGAGGTCGGCAGCGTGGGCAGCGATTTTGTAAGTAATCACACCGTCTTTTACATCTTTTTTATTGGGCAAACCCAAGTGTTCCTTCGGTGTCACGTAGCACAACATCGCGCAACCAAACCAACCAATCATCGCCGCACCAATGCCCGACGTAATGTGGTCATAACCCGGCGCAATGTCCGTTGTCAGTGGTCCGAGCGTGTAAAACGGTGCTTCGTGACATTCCTGCAATTGCTTCTCCATATTCACCTTGATGAGGTGCATCGGAACGTGTCCCGGTCCCTCAATCATCACCTGTACATCGTGCTTCCAAGCGATTTTTGTCAACTCTCCAAGTGTCTCTAACTCAGCGAATTGTGCTTCATCATTCGCATCGGCGATAGAGCCGGGACGCAAGCCATCGCCCAATGAAAACGCGACATCGTAGGCTTTCATTATCTCACAAATTTCCTCAAAATGCGTGTATAAAAAACTCTCTTTATGATGTGTCAAACACCATTTTGCCATAATCGAACCACCACGCGAGACGATACCCGTCACACGCTTCGCAGTCAGGTGAATGTACGCGAGACGCACCCCTGCATGTATCGTAAAATAATCGACCCCTTGCTCGGCTTGCTCAATCAGCGTATCGCGGAAAATCTCCCAAGTCAACTTGTCAGGATCGCCGTTGACCTTCTCCAATGCCTGATAAATCGGCACCGTTCCAATCGGCACAGGCGAGTTTCTGATAATCCATTCGCGGGTCTCGTGGATGTTTTTTCCGGTGGATAAATCCATGATATTATCCGCCCCCCAGCGACATGCCCACACCGCTTTTTCGACCTCTTCTTCGATGCTCGATGTCACCGCCGAATTGCCGATATTGGCGTTGATTTTCACCAAAAAATTGCGTCCGATAATCATCGGTTCGCTCTCCGGGTGATTGATATTGGACGGGATAATCGCGCGACCTTCGGCAACTTCCTGACGTACAAATTCGGGCGTAATATGGCTTTTTGGCGTTTTCGCTCCAAAGCTATTGCCGGGATGTTGATGCCCGATTTGCTCGGCGTTCAACTCCTCTATGCGCTGATTTTCGCGGATAGCGATGTACTCCATTTCCGGCGTGATAATGCCCTTTCGCGCATAGTGCAGTTGCGTGACGTTCTGCCCTTTTTTCGCCCGCAAAGGCTTTTTCAAATGCTCAAAACGCAGGTAATCAAACTTGGAACTATACAGGCGTTCTTTGCCATAATCCGACGTGATTTCGTCCAATTCGTCCACATCGCCTCTATCCAAAATCCATTGCTGACGTAGCTTGGGTAAACCTTTTTTTACGTCTATGTAAGCATCCGGGTCGGTGTATGGTCCGCTGGTGTCATAGACCGTAATTGGCTCATTTTCAACTAATTCGTCGTTTACTTTTGTCGGGTCGAGCGTAATCTCGCGCATGGCTACGGCAATGTCGTGGATTTTCCCCTTGACATATACTTTCTTAGATGCCGGGAATGGTTCGCGGGTGATGCTATGCTTGGTTGGTAATGTTTCTATTTTCATAATAACGTAACGCGAGCTTCCAGCTCGCTTTTATGTGTGAATAATTTTATCGTTGTTCAATTTCTGTTTTGATTTGATATTTTTGCCTTCTCAATTCTTTATATTTTGATTTTATTTTAAGGTAATTTTCAATTGACATATTTTGATTAATTGAAATAACATATTTATTGTTTTTTGCTAATTTATCAAGTATTTCAATGTCTTCGATTTTATCAATTTTTATTTCTTTTCCATCTTTTGCTAAATAATCTTCCTTATTCTTTATGAGGGGAGGAGGTGAGAGTGGAATTTTTATTTTTGAGTGGTTTTCTAATTCATCTCTCCATATTTCAATTTTATCATAAAAAGCATGATAATCTGTAACTCCTTCTTTTTTTGTTGTCAACCAAACTCTATGAAAAGAGTTAGTCGCATCAAGTTGTATGTATAGTTCTTTCAAATCTTTTAGGGTAACTCCTTCTCCGAGAAAAACTAAAACCCCTGTTTTCATTGAATGTCCTGCTTCTAAGAATAGTGGAATATCTTCATAGTTTGCAATTTTTTGTCCAAGCCTTATTCTTAATTCATTCTCCTCTGATTTATAGTAATGTATTATTCCAAAATATCTATCTTCTTCTGACAAGAACCTATTTGTAGCAACTCCAATCAAATCATATTCATCATAATTAAAATTGGTGAAAGGAGTATTTCGATGATAAGCCAAACTATCAAAAACAAGAAGAGTGTCAGCTACTAAGCTTTTGATTTTGGTACGTATTTCAAAACTATCTTTGATTCGTTTGATGATTAATTCATTATTCTCAATCTGATATGTTCCTGATTGTTTGAATAAATAATCGTCAGCCCATTCTACCTTTTCTTCTGAAAAAGTCATTTGTTCAATCTCCGCTTCATTGTAGCTATCATAACTAACATACCAGTCACCTTGTATATCATCTTTCGTGATTTCTTGACAAGCTGCAAAAAGTAGAATTACTATTATCGGTATTAAATTTTTCTGTTTCATTTTTAATGGTATTGGTGCGACGCGCTTTACCGTACAGGCGATTTCAATCGCCATGTTTTTTATTAAAAATGCGTTGACATGGCGACTGAAGTC
>Ga0209831_1002068_pt1 | contig 17728 bp, 16 predicted proteins | sample Maine_Asex4_meta_FD_187451 | JGI IMG/M metagenome (GOLD analysis project Ga0209831, IMG submission 187451) | Marine algal microbial communities from Maine, USA - Maine_Asex4_metaG (SPAdes) (version 2) | ecosystem: Host-associated > Algae > Red algae > Unclassified | place: Maine, USA | collected...
TCGTGACCGTACTTATTTGTTTAGCTCCAAAGAGAACTACGAGTTGTTCAAAACGAATCCGGACCGTTTCAGCCCCATTCTATCGGGCTACGACCCTGTCATCTTTCACGATGAAGGCAAATTGTTGGACGGGCTCGAGGAGAACGGTGTCTTCATGGGCAACAACAAACAGCAACATGTCGTACTGTTTGAAAATCCAGAAACACGAGCCAAATTCCAAGCCAATCCAAAAGTGTACTTGGATACTGTCCGCCAAGCCGTCTATTCGGCCAGCCGCCGAGCCGACGCTAGTCAGTAGGCGCGTCGGATAAACTTACAGCCTGTCATTTTTGAGCTGACAGGCTCAAAGCCTATCCCACTTTTGGTCTCATGCCAGGAATTTCTCCGGCGCTAACACACCCGCGGCCATCTGAGCAGTACGATAGCCAAAGCCGTCGCCACCAAGGGTGCTGAGATCGAGCACGCCATCATATCGGCGATAGAGTCGCGGGTGAATCTTGGCTTGTTCTGCTGACGCCTCGGGATAGAACTGCATTCCATTGGCTTCGACGCCCATAATCGTGCCCGCAAGTGCCGCCAGATGAACGTGAGGAACCATCGCCAGCATTGGGTTGGTTAAATCCTGCACCATCAGCGGCATGTCATGAACCTTCGCCCAACAAAGGCTCAACAAGGCCCCCGTTTGCGTCTTGCATGTTTTCAATGCAACCCCCCGTCCAACCCAATGAGCGTCCCAATTCGACATGCCGCCAATCATGAGCACTCTCATCTAGAAACAATGGCTTACGCGCCGATACGCTTTGCACATCGAGCATCAATTCATCCAGCTCATAAGGAAACGGCTGTTCTACATAGAGAATTAAATTCCAGATGGCGCGGTGATCCGCTTTGAGTTTATCTAAAACCTAATTCACATAATCGACGTTGGTAACCATGCAATTGAAATCCGCCGAAAGCGCAGTGATTCCCAGCTCCAACGACACCGTACCCACGTCGATCATACGTTTGAGATCCCACTGTTCATCAGTGCCTCGCAGTTTCACTTTCAGACAATTTAAGCGATCCGTTTCTATCCAATCACGCAACGATACGGGATAGTCATCGCGCGGATGTTGAGCGGTGACCTCACGCTCGGTAATCGGATCGAGCCCTCCCACGAGATGCCAAACGGGAAGTTTCACGGGTGGGGTAAGGTCCAAAAATTGATCAAGGTGGCGGCCGGCAAACGCACCGCGTACATTTTGCGTCATCAAGTCACCGGTAAAGAAATTAGCAACCTCTCGGTCAAGAAGTGCTCTATTAATTCAACGCCAATTTTAACGGCATGCCCCGAGGGTTTCGAGGTGGCGACCTTGGCTGAAAAACTCTTCGAAAATTCCATCAGTCGGTCCAGACGAAGTTGATATGGCAACGCGTTTGGCCAAACCCACTGGACCGAAAGCGGTGTTTCGCCCCAGCCGATTCCACGGCTGCCACCGGATTTCTCCACCGTGACCTTACCGCGACCACAAATCACCGAATCAAGTGACTCAGCACCAAACTTCAATGGCATCCGCGTAAGCACGGGCATTAAAAACAATTCAACGTCGACAATGCGAACATCTGTAGGCCGCATAAAATCAATTCCCACCAGCGAACAGTCGCCGCTGTCAATAAAAGTTACTGAGTTGGATATAGTGCAAGCTTTTGGAGGAACACTTACAATAGCAAATACGTAACAAATTTAATATCACCGCCGTCTTGTCCTTGCGCCCTTGAACCTCAGTCTACTCGATCATGCAATTGCTGAACCTAAAACGTATCTCCTCCACCCTAGTTTCGATGTCTGTCATCGGGCTGTTAGTGATCCTATTTTGCGGATGTAAAGAAAAAACGGTACAGCGTTTAACAGTCGACGACTCGCAATCCGCTTCAACAGCGTCGCGTGCGTTCCCCTGCACGGTTTTGGTCATCGGCAAATCCTCCATCACCGAACCCTTGGAGCGCCAATGGTCGGCTCGGTACGATTCTGAGTTCAATATTAAAACGGCGTCTATCAAGCAAATCGCTGCAAAGGATTTCGAGATACCGCAAGAGGTAGACGTTGTCGTCTACCCCGCTGAAATAATGATTGAACTAATACATCGGGGACGCATCAAAGAGCTTAATTCTTCGGTATACCAAAGCGATGCATTTAACAAAAATGACCTGCTGAAACATTTCCGTAAAAGTGGTATCCGCTACGACAGTAAAACGTGGGCGGTTCCTTGCGGTGGCCCCTTGTTCGCGTTGCTTTATCAACCCGATGCACTTACGCGTGCGGAAACACAGATGCCGGAAACCTGGAGCCAATTAATTCGCTGGGGCGAACGATTGGCGAAACAATCAACCGACAGTCACCCCAGAGAGAACATCGCCGTACCGTTGGCAAAAGATTGGGCGGCGAAAACGTTCATTGCCGTGTCAGCACCCTACGCTCGGCAGAAAGGTCGCCTGTCGGTGTTATTTCAGAGGCGCACGATGAAGCCACTGATCACTTCTGAGGCTTTCGTGCGAGCATTCGATGAACTCAAATCCCTGTGCAAACTCAATCCAACAAACTTGAACATGACGCCAACAGACGTTCTCAAAGGGTTGGTCGATGGTGAGCTCGCAGCGGGCATAACTTGGCCGACCTCTACAATATCCCCTTCTTCAGACACAACGGACTCGCAAACGTTAATGGTTCATTCACTGCCAGGGAGCCGTGCTTACTTTGACGAATCGACGCAGTCGTGGGGCACGCGGCAATCGAGTGAACCAAACGTCGTTGACTTGCACGGCATGAATGGGCTGTTGGCGTCCCAGACTAAAAATTGCCGCCGTCCTCAATCGGCTGCCGAATTTTTGAAATGGCTGCCCGAATTTTCTATCAGCCAAACGCTCTTTAGCGCTGACGAATCACTCGGCCCCTTCCGAACCACTCATCTTGGCGACACCCAAGCTTGGATTGGTGATCATTTTTCGCGCGAGTTTGAAACGGCGTTTGCGAACCATCTCAAAGACGCCCACGACCACGCGCTGATCATGACGCTACCCAAGATCCTACGCTACAGGGACTACATCGAGATTCTGGATACTGAGATTCGCACCGCGATTGCAAGTGACCTTCCGTCCAAAGCCACGTTGGAGAAAGTTGCTGCCGCTTGGGAAGTGTTAACCGAAGAGATTGGACGAAAGACTCAGTCTGACCTGCTAAGGCGCAACTCAAACTTCTAGCGCTTCTAGCGTAACAGGGACTGCCAACTCAATGGCCAGCGGATGGGGGCGCTACCTACTTCCGGCTTCGTACTTCTTCCTTTGGTTTCTGTAGTACGCCTTTTCGGGTTCAATCGAGGCAGCATGGTCAATCATTTCTATCGCTTTATCAATATCACCTGCGGCAAAGTAGCTTTCTGCCAACGTGTCGATAAAACCAGGACTGTTCGGTCGTTTCTCAACAGCCGTGTTGGCATGTCGAATGGCTGCCTCCGCATGCCGCTTGGCGCAGGCCAGCACCCAAGCATAGTTATTGCAGTGAGTTGAACTGGTGGGATAGATGGTCAGCAATTCATGATAAAAATTATTCAGCCGCCCAACCACCGCGTCGGCCCTTTCGGTTTCTCCAGCAAGATCTAATTGCACCACCGTCTTCTCCGCAACAGAAGGGCTCGCCGGTGAAAAGTCCAGCAACCGCTTCAAAATACGATCGGCCTTTTCATAGTCGCCCGCCACAACTGCTGCCGTCGCATCCAATGTATGGGCATTGCGGGCAACAGTCATAAGCACCTCCGGCGAAATGCTACCACTGATGGCCAACAACTGAATTTTCGCGAAACTCGAAGCCGCAACTGGGTCTGGTTTCTCTAAAACTCGCCACGCAGAACCAGATAGTATGCTTCGAGAGGAAAGCGAACTTGTAGAAATCCGATACCGTAAGCGATCCGCGATCAAATTAGCTTGGTCGTCCTCCAAATACATGTTGAAGGCCTCGGAAAGGTTATTTTCGTAGATAAAGTCGGGCAAAACATAAGCGTGAAAATTGAGCCGCTTTTCTTTTAACGGATTTCCCGCCAACCCGTACGACTCAGCCGCCTGCGATAGTGGCAACGGGCTCTTCGTCCGTTTGAATTCTTGCTCGAACATTGCCGCAGCACCGAGGTAATCTTGCTGGTCAAAGAGCTCATTTGCAATTTGCTTGATCGCACGCACATCACCATTTACAGCCGCGCGTTCACGCCACTGTTTAAACTCTGGCCTCTGATGATATGCGTAGATTTGACTGATCTTCCAACACTCGTCTGAACCGAAACTGTGCTCGATCAATGCAACGTCGCCATCAAGTCGGAAACGCTCATCCGATGCTTCTGGGTCACTCCGAGAGGACAGGCCAGAAGGTTTCAGCTGATAGTTGACGATATGTGCAACGCGTTTGAGTAGCTCGATCTGATCATCTATTTCGCGGGAGAGCTTTTGATAGACGAACTGAGCCACTTCGTGTTTGAAGCCGAACAAGACGAATCGCTGATCTTCTGAATGCCCTTCTACAAAAAAAGGACGCTGCATCTCGACCAACCACTTGATTTGAACATTGCTCAGGCCAGCATTCTCAATGAAATCCCACAATGCTTCAGCATCTCCATAGTCAGCTACCCGGCCAATCAAATCCATTCGACTGGTGACCATTTTATCGACCGGATACAGCTGTTCATACAATTGCCTGATGAAAAGTATCGCCTCGCGTTCCAATCCTAATTCTGCAAACAGGTCGCAGACACCCAGATAGTATTCCAGTTCGATATTGGCTGCTTCGAGTCTCTCTTTTTGTTCTTTGCGATTGCCCCCGGCGGAGAATTTGTCCGTTATTTTTTTGATCTTTGCTTGTTTGTCCTTCGCCCATTTTTGGTGGCTGGCAAAATCGTGCCCCAATTTCAATTCATCCAACAGCAATTGATACTTATTGACGATTCCCAATAACGCAGCAGTATTTTTATCTTCGGTGAACTTGAGCCCTTTCTTGGCTTGTTCCCAGTTCAACGTCAATAGATAGATCTGCTGCAGAATGGGATCGACGGCGAACTCGATTTCGTCTTCGCCGTCTTCGCCGTCTTTATCGTTTTGATCATCGTTTTGATCAGCAATTGATTTTTCGGTCACTCTCTCAACGGCTTCCAAAAACTCATCTTCGCTGCCGCCCCAATACTTAACCATTGGATACGTCATTCGATTACAGATAAAGTAGCTGTCAGATTCAATGGGATCATCGCTCAACACAGCTCGAGCGGCCAGCTCCTCCCAGTTGCCTGATTCCATCAGTATCTGATTTTCGTAAGCGTTGACAATGTCAGCGCTATTGAATCGTTTCGCATAACGCATCGCAGTGTCGTACTTCTTCTCCGCCTTTAACAACCCGATCAACGTCGTTAATCGTTTGGCGTCTGCGAACTCTGAATCGTCGATCTCTCGTTTCATTTTATCGATGTAACCGTCCAACGTTCCCATCGTTTTGTGATACAACCCGCAAAGGTTGGGTTCATATTTCCACGTCAGTGGATGCGATAAAATTGCTTCGATGTCCTCCCAGCGTTGCTTCTCACACAATACAGGAACTAGTTGCCGCAAGCGACTCGCGCTAAAGACATCCTCTGCTTGATCGGCCGGCATTTTCTCGATCATGTGAAAGTACATGTCGTACTGTTCACCGCTTAGGAGTCTCTCAAGCAATTGTTTGCGAGTCTCCAATTCCGCATGCTCGAAATTTGTGATCGCGTCAAACGTTTCTTTGTTCTTTATCGCTTCAGGGCCAGCCGAAAGTAGCTTCACCAAATCGCCAACGCGCTGATTTACTTCTGGATTGGAGGATAGCGGAACGGATTCCAGCTCTCCAATAATCCCCGAACCTTTCTCAAACAGTAACTTCGAAGCGCGTTGGCGTTCAATAAAATCTTCCGATCCGAGCCGCTTCACCAGCGTGGCAACCGGAGTCTGAGTATCCAACGACTGTTGCGCGGCTGCCAAACCGATGTTGGCCACCAAAACGGCAGCAGAAACAATGGCAATCTTCCAACGCGCGACTGTGATTTTTAGCGTCATGTTGTTTGCCTCTGTTTTCTAATTTTCATTTTAGCCGTTTGGGCGCTTACTTGAGATGATCCAACGGTTCATCTTATCGGCCGCTGGGCGATAGCCTAATGGCACTTACTTTAGCTTGATGCAACGCATTTGCGCATCAGCCGCCACGCGATAGCGTCCGGTTTTTAGCGCGTAGGACCGGACGCTATCGCGTGGCGGCTGATAAGATTATCCTGCGTTTTGTCTAAAGTAAGTGCCATTGGGCGATAGCCCCCGGTCCTTGGTTGCCATTGGTGGACCGGATGCTTTTCCGTTGGCGGCTAATTTTATAAACAAGCCCCAGCGTTTTCGACCGACAATCGGATCTAAAGATTGTACAACGGCGAAAATTTTTCACGCAGGTGCGACATCAAGTGCGATTGCGACAACGGGCCACCGGTGACCTTTTGGCACAGCTCATTGGACGAATACCGCTTACCCAACTGATGCACATTCACGTTTAACCAATCTTTCAGCGGTCCAAACTCACCCTTGGCGAACTGTGAATGCAAATCCCCCAGTTGATCGCCAGCCGCCGCGAAAAGCTGGCTGGCATACAAATTCCCCAGCGAATAGGTCGGGAAATACCCAATCAAGCCAGCACTCCAATGGACATCCTGCAACACGCCGTCGCTATTTGTATCGGGCACGACGCCAAGACTCTGTTGATACTTCTCGTTCCAAGCCTCAGGCAAATCGTCCACCGACAACACACCTTCGATCAACTCTTGTTCCAGTTGGAATCGAATAATGATGTGAAGGTTATAGGTCGCTTCGTCCGCTTCGACGCGAATTAATGATGGGGCCACATGATTGATGGCGGCATAAAACTGTTCATGCGTAACACCCGATAGCGCTTCGGGAAAATACCCGGTGGCCGCGGGGAAAAAATGCTTCCAGAAACTCATACTCCGCCCGACAAGATTCTCCCAAAGGCGTGATTGCGACTCATGAATGCCCAAACTGCAATACTGTCCCGGCGGAAGTCCATACTGACCCGCTGGCAAGCCTTGCTCATAGATTCCGTGGCCCGCTTCGTGCAACGTCCCAAAGAACGCCGAACTGAAAAAATTCTGGTCATAGCGCGTCGTGATGCGGCAATCGTTTGGCCCCATCTCAGTACAAAATGGATGGTGCGTCACGTCCAATCGACCCTTGTTGTAGTCAAAGCCAATTTGCGCCGATGCGTCCAGCACAAACTTCTCCTGAGCATCGATCGCGTACTGGCGATGTAGAATATCAACGGGCATTTTCGCCGAACTGCCTTTGATGGAATCAACCAACGGAACTAAATCACGTCGCAGCGCCTCAAGAATCTCCGCCACTTCAGACGTTTTGGCTCCGGGTTCGAACTCATCCAACAGCGCGTCATAACGGCAATCTGTAAAACCAACCGCGTCCGCTTGCTCTTGCTTTAACTTGATGATCGTCTTGAGTGCAGGACCAAACTTGGCAAAATCGTTGTCTCGTCGTGCCTCGACCCAAATTTGATGACCCTCGGAACAGGCGCGGGCGAGTTCCTCGACCAACCGCGCTGAAAGTTTGACTTGGCGATCATAGTCCTTTTTAAGATGAGCAACCGTACAACCCATTTCCGAATTCGGATCGTGGGCTTCTTCGGTATCTGAGAGTTCGTTTAACCACGTTCCCAGTTGTTCCTCAGTTCGAAGACGATGCAACTCTCCAGCGAAGAAGGTCATCTGTTCACTACGATACGCCCCGGCCCCCTTAGGTAGCTTGGTCTGCTGATCCCACTCCAACAGCGCTGATGTGGATTGCAAGATTGCGATCTTCTTTAGATGCGAGCGAAGTTTTTCGTAGGTCGGCGGTGTTGGCATAATTGTCGGTTTTCTTTGTTGGTTCTTTATTTGTTACGGCGATTTTGAATGTAGATGGCACCGACCGGACGGCTTACGCCGATACCGCTAATCCCACCAACCGTTATTTCTTAGTTCCTTTTGCGATACTGATCAATCATTTCCTTGACTTGATCCGGTTGAGGAATACCTGTCACAAAAATCTCTAAACCTCCTTGTCCAGCACTGGAGATTCCGATCGAACCAACATCCAGAATTCGCTGAAAAAAAGTCTGATCTAACTGCACGTTGCGAATATCTTGATGCCAGACTTCGGTGATCGACTTCGAAAGTAGACCTCGCCGTAAACGAGTCCGATCTTCAGTCACCGTCAACGTCGTTCCCTTGCATTTAAAATACCAGATTCCAAAGATGATCAGCCCTACCCCGACGAGGCAGAGTAATACCGTCAAGATGAACCACACCGGTTGGTTGCGAAACATCGACGGATGCGATTCGTAAAGCACTTTTTCTGAAAATTCAGGGTCGCCGTTTAGGTTTGTACCTTCGTTTGCATTCATGGTGCGTAGGCATCGTTTAAATTTGATTTAGAATAGAGCAGAGAACTTACTCCGCCCAGTCCACCAATTTGGCACCTTTGAGTGCTTCCTTCAAGCCCGCTAATCTATGGATCAACCTTTAAAAGACGCGATTCACATGCAACGCGCCATCGCGATCGCTTGGCAAGGCCAAGGTTCTGTAGAACCTAACCCGATGGTCGGCTGTGTCATTGTGCGGGGAGAAAAGGTGATCGGAGAGGGCTGGCACGAGCAGTTTGGAAAAGCCCATGCGGAGGTGAATGCAATCGCAAACGCACGATCTAGCGGCGCTCAAGTCGAAGGAGCGACCGTTTATGTGACGCTCGAACCCTGTTCGCATCACGGCAAAACGGGGCCTTGTGCTGATGCTTTGATAAAAGCAAAGGTCGCTCGAGTCGTCGTTGCGGTGCTCGATCCTAATCCAGACGTTTCAGGGGCGGGTGTCAAACGACTGCAAGCATCCGGCATTGAAGTTTCGACCGGCGTTGAAACCCTAGAGGCGGAAAACAGTCTTGCTCCGTATTTGAAACGAATGAAAACAGGGTTACCGTGGGTCATCGCAAAGTGGGCAATGACGATCGACGGAAAAATCGCCACCATCCACGGTGACAGCCAGTGGATCTCCAACGAACACTCGCGCGATCTTGTTCAAAGAATCCGAGGCCGCGTCGACGGGATCATGGTGGGCGCGAAGACCGCGCTCAATGACAATCCCTCGTTGACCGTGCGATTACCCGCGCGATCAAAAAAATCACGCCCCCCCACACGCATCGTCGTTGACTCTAAGGCAGGCCTTCGTTTAGTCTCGAAATTGGTGACCACGGCGACGGAGGTTCCAACGATATTGGTGACGTCTCCCACTCACAACCAAAAGCAAGCAAAGAAAATTGGCGAAGCGGGTGTCGAGGTTTGGGTTGGCGAACATGCAGATCCGTGCGAGAGGTTGTTAGCATTCATGAAAGAGTTTGCTGACAGAGGCGGCACGAATCTTCTCGTGGAAGGTGGCGGCACACTCCTAGGCAGCCTTCACCGATTAAAACAGATCGACGAGGTCCACCTATTTGTTGGCCCTAAACTGCTGGGAGGCCGAAACTCGATAACGCCCGTTGAAGGAGAAAACCCCATCCTCATGGAAGCGGCGGCCCAACTTTCGTTAAGGTCGGTAAGACGCTTGGATGATGATGTTTACATGCAATACCGCCGCAGGAGTTGATTGCGATGATGGCGAAAATTCGTAGAACTGGACTTCTATATTCGATCAGAATTGCCTCCAATCGCGCCCACATCGAACGCGCCAAAGGAGCTTTGGGACAAGTATTTTTAGTCAAATTGTTCAGGCAGCGCGGCCAGTTTTTGCTTCGGCGAAAAATTGACCACCCATTCAACATTGACTTTAGATGCTGCAATTCGGCCTATATCAATTCGGATCGGAAGTTTATAAAACTATCGACGTCGGGCGTGGGTATTAGTGAGGTAGTTTTTAACCTGCCATAACCACTAGCCTTCCATGACTTGGCAGGCTGAAAACCTGCCCCACACTCACTGGACTTTACGGTTATCCGCCACTCAATTGATGAAGCAATTAAACGACATTCCATTCATTGCCGGCATGCTGATTTGGATCGGCTTGATCGCCGGCGGCGTCGTGTTGTTTCGCCAATCGACTTCCGCTTCACCGGTCGCCGTCAGACAAATCGTTGACTATCTTGGGGCACAAAAACGCACTCTTGATGTTGTCACGCCATCGCAGGTTGTGCTGGGCGTGGGAGATCCTGTTTTTTTAGAAACAAGCTCAGGAAAAATCGAACCTATCGGGATGATCTCGGAACTCGACTTTCCCAGCGACATTTCTCAATCGCCGGTGAAATTAGCTTGGGTCAATCAAGCCACCATCGAATTCATGAGCGGCCTCCCTCCGTTGTCTCAGGCCGATTACGTCGAGTATCACGCAACCAGCGAATCTTTGGGCTGGATTGGCACAACGATGCTCAGCCCGGCAAAACGAAAGGAATTGACTGAACTAATCGTCAACGCTTACACCCGACACCAAGACGAGTTGCTCGAAACATTTCAACCGCTGATTAAGCAAACCATCGCCGACGGCGCAAAGATCATCCGTGACGAGATCGCAACTGAAATCGCCGAACGTCAAGAACAAATTCAAGCCATCGGACGCCGATATCAATCCGAAGTTCTTGAGAAAGACATTCTGCCAGTGTTGGAAGAAGAAGTATGGCCCATCATTCAAGAAGAAAGTCAGCCGCTGGCGAAGCTGATTGGATTGGAGATTTGGAGAGAGGTCTCCGTCTGGCGTTTTGGGTGGCGGTATCTCTATGACGTCGCACCTTTGCCCGACAAGAATCTGGCAAACAAAGAGTTCGATCGTTTTCTGCAAAGGAAAGTCGTTCCAATTTTGAAAACGCATATGGCTGACGCGATTGAGTTGCAGAAAGTGCTGCTGACGAAAGTCGCGAGTAATGAAAACCTCAGAGCGACACTCACTGACGCTGGAAAGAAACTTTTGGACGACCCCGAAGTGAAGGGGATTGTGAAAGAAATTTTCAAAAATGCCATCGTCGACAATCATAATTTAAAAAAGTCGATCGAGGGCACCTGGCGTTCGGACTCGGCGCTCGCCGCGATGAGAATCGCCAACGATCGCTTGGAACCTACAGTCACCGAAATCGGCAAAGCGCTCTTTGGATCTCCCCAAACGGGTATCACGCCAGAGTTCGCTCGAGTGCTACGAAACCGCGTCTTGCACAAGGATGAACGCTGGTTGGTTTTCAAGTCGGCGTCAGGCACTGAGCTAGGCACCGATCAACCGAGGCATGATGGCACTACACCGCTGCCGTTACGCGTTTCGGTAACAGATAGCCAGATCCCGTATTTCCCTGCCGAGGGCGGAAATGAGTAAACAAACAGGTTCTGTGACCGTTGAACTCAAAGATATCTCTGTCTCCGCAGGTAGCCGTGAATTGCTGAACAATGTTTCCACGCAATTTAAGGCTGGCGAAATTACGCTGATCGTCGGTCCCAGCGGCGTCGGTAAATCAATTCTTTTGAAGTTGATCGCTGGGTTGCATTCGAGCTTCGAATCCGCGATTTCCTACAGCGGCAGCGTCACCATCGGCGATCAGCCTGCCAAAGGAGGTCTGGCAGGTGTCGTGTTTCAAACCTTCGCGCTCTTTGACGAAATGTCGCCGTTGGAGAATTTGAACTTCGCGGCGTCCTGTGCCAATCGCCGCTGCTCGGTGAAACCACGAGGGATGTTGCAGCAACTTCGTGTGCCGGTCAACGTACCCACGTCGCGGCTGAGCGGAGGTCAACGGCAACGGTTGGCGATCGCGCGCACGTTGATGTACGACCCGCCGGTGATTCTCTACGACGAACCGACGTCCGGATTGGATCCGCTGACCGGTGGGCAGGTCGCGAATCTGATCAGCGAAACCCACGACCAGCACGGGAAGACTTCGATCATCGTAACGCACGATTATCACTCGCTGATGCCCATCGCCGACCGAATTTTCTTGCTGGATCCTGACAAAAAATCACTGACCGAGACACCCAAAGAGCAGTGGCACACGATCCAGCAATTGCTACTGCCGATGACGCAGCAAGTGCGCTCCGAAGAAGAAGTAGATAGCTATCCCATCGCGCGGATGGTGCAAGGCAAGTTGAATCAGTTCTTCGTTTCGACCACCAATTCGTTTCTTCGTTTTGGCACCGGCATCGCAAGTTTGATTCCTGTATGGAAAAATCCTCAATGGGGTTTTCGATTTTTCTGGCACTACCTGTTGATGGTAGGCGGTCCCGCAGCGTTCCTCTATCTTGTAGCTGCTGGACTAATATCTGGCTTTGTCACCACCTATTTTACGTTTAAGTTTCTTCCATTCACCGACTACACCGAGCCGTTGTTGGTCGAGGATTTACTGACCGCGCTGGGGTTTGCGACGTATCGAATCTTCATCCCGGTGCTGGGCTGCGTTTTGGTCGCCGCGCGGTGTGGAGCTGCGGTAACCTCGGATATCGGCGGACGGCAATACGGCAACCAGATTGACGCTTTGAAGACGTTTGGAACCTCGCCTAGGAACTATCTTTTAACACCCATCATCTGGACGTTTTTGATCGCAACGCCATTATTGATCGGAGCGGCGTTTATTGCCGCGAAGATTATTAGTCTGATCGTGTTTGTTTCTTCCCATCCGCAGCGCGGAGCAAATTTCTGGCATTTCCATTTCCATCGTGGATTAGATTTGCCAGCACAATATCTCTATCGCGGTTTTTGGTGGTTGTTGGCAAAATTGCTATGTAGTGGTTTCGGCATCGCAATCATTTCGTACTATCAGGGCCTATCGCCGAAATACTCGTCATCCGACGTCAGCCGCAGCGTAACGTCGACGATTTTGTGGGCAACGCTTTGTGTGCTAATTATCCACTTTTTGTTTGCTCTGTTTGAATTTGAAAACGTAGTTCCCGGCAGTCGGTAAACGTCTGTCGGTGGGAAATTAACATGAATCGAAGAAATGCTTTAGTGGCTCTTTCGGCGGTCTCCGCTGCGGTCTTAGTCGATCTCTCTGGTTGCGGTTCGGCCGACGCGCTGCCAAGCGGCTACACTCGTAATGGTCTCAAGCCGGGATTGCAAGCACCCAACATCGCCGGACCGGACCTTGATGGTCAGCCAATGACGTTGGCCGAGCACAAAGGCAACGTCGTTCTGCTGGAGTTTTGGTCGCCAACCTGACCACCTTGCATCAAGATGTTTGAACACGGGCGGTCGCTCGTGAAGCAGTACGAAAACTATCCTTTTCAATTCGTCGGTGTTTGTTGTGCTGATGACGTCGAAGCCGGATTGGCCATACAGAGAGAACACAAATTAAATTGGCGATCCTTCAACGATTCTGGAGCACGAATCGAACAAGGCTACGGGCTGTTAGGCTATCCGACCATTTTCATCATCGATCACCAAGGTAAAATCCAGTGGATCGGTCACGAAATGAACGATGACTTGGTGGCGAAACTGGTAGCTGATATCAAGTAATTCGTGACGTCGTATCTGAAACTGCACAAATATAAACCCGCAGCGCCAGCAAATGAGTCTCCGCACGCCGAAAAAACTTACTTGCTGGCGTTGCGGGTTTGCATTGCAACCCTTCGCGTTTGCAATCGTGCAGCTATAAAACAGCCTTCTACAACAGGAAGAACATCAACATCGTCACCATTGAGTTGTTAAACGCGTGCATTAGAATCGACGTCCACAGCGAATCGCGCCATTCACGCACAAACGAAAACCCGATCGCCAGCGTCGTCAGCAATGGCACCACCAAAATGCCTTGCGGGTGTAGCGACGCAAAGATGAATCCGTTCAATAACGCGGAAACGATAATGCTCAACGGCTTGCCGTACTTCATACTCAGCCCGCGCAAGTGGCGGTAAAGCACCCCACGAAACATCGTCTCTTCCACGATCGGTGCGGCAACGCACGCCGCAATCACAATGGTAACCCATGTCATCATATCACCGCCGGACAGCATCTTTTGGATCGGATGGCCGGGCATTGCCGGCACCGCAAATTCTTCCACTGCGGCTGGCATAGGGACTATTTGCATCAGGACAAAGACGATGAAAAACCCAACCAACACCGCTGGCAACCACGCCGCATAAGCGGCCACGCTGAGAAACGTATTGCGGAAGAACTTTTTCGGAGTCCAACCAATATCAGCGAACATTTCAGCCGCAGGAACACCTCGCAAAATTGGCCACAGCAAAACAATCAGAGAACCGAAAAAGAAAACCGGGTTGGCGATCATGCGTTGCGCATCCGTCTTCAGCAGCTCCAAGTGCCCCACCAGCATCTGCACGCCAAAAAACGCGATCAACCACAAAGCAAATGTTTCCACATAAGCATTGTGCGCATTGTTGGTGGCGACAAATTGGCTTGGTGAACTGCCCGTCATCACGTAGGTCAGGATGAACAGCAGCGACACAATTCCAAACAAGAAAAAAAGTATCGCCATTACCAAAAACACAACTGCAGCAACCGCCGCCGTTTGAGCTTGGCGGGCCAAATTCTTACGCGCTTCGGTCGTAGCCCCTGGTGGGCTGAGCAATAGCTCGCCACTAAATCCAAGTCGATCTTTAAGTTGCTGCTGTTGTTTTGGGGCAAGAATATCTTGCGAAACATTTCCGTCGCGGTAGTTTTCCATTAATTTGCGAACGGACGTTTCCATTTCAACTTGAGTCTCCGACCGCTCAAAATTGTGCTTGGCAACCTTGGCATCGAGGTCGTCCAAATACTCCAAAGACGCTTCAGGGCCCTCAACTTCATTCTTCAAAGCAGCATTACACAGTCGCTGTTCATAAGACCCCGTATCGAGCGCTGATAGGTCGAGGTCTTGTAACTCGGAAGCGTCTGGTGCACCGCCGTCCACCGCTTCATCGCCATCGTCGCCGTTGTCAGAATTTTCGTCGTGGTCACCTTCTGCCATGGGAGCAGCAAGCAATGCTGTATCTAAGATGGCTTTCTGCCCTACAAGCATCTTCGCCTGAAGATTGATTTGCATTAGGTCACTGGCGGAAGCTTCCGTGGAAGTTTCCTGTTCACCAAATTGCTGGAGCGTTGTGTTGCCCAAAATGAAGATCGTAAATGCCGCAATCACAATCCAGCTAATCCATCCGCCAAAACTTAAGCGCGTCGACGGTTCAGAGTTGAGCGAGTCGCTGCTGAACGATGACTCAGGGGATTCAACGCGTTGGGCTTGAACAGGAGATTCGTTAGGTTCTTGAGTCAATTTTCGGACCAGAGAAAAGCGGCTGGAGTTGCAAATGTGCCGCCATTTGACCAAAGATCGCTCGTTTGTAAATGAATGCAACGTAAAGCAGGATTTGTCCAATAATATGGGGCATGTTTTTCACCTGCCGTCCCGGCAGCTCTGGCGGGTTAAAAACATGCCCCACGAAAAAAGTTAAGCAACCACCAGCCCCAAATAGTCTTTTGCGTTTTGATAACAGATACGACCGACCAAATCACCAACCAACTCCATATCATTGGGCAACTCGCCATTTTCGACATCGGTGCCGATCATATCGCAAAGGATCCTGCGAAAATATTCATGCCGCGTGAACGAAAGGAAGCTTCTTGAATCGGTCAGCATTCCCACAAACCGCGATAGCAAACCTGTGTTGGAAAGCGTATTGATCTGCCACTGCATGCCTTCCTTCTGATCCAAGTACCACCAACCGGAACCGAACTGCATCTTTCCCGGAACATCGCGCTGGAAATTCCCAATCATAGAGCTGAGCAAATAGTTGTCAGTTGGATTGAGATTGTAAACGATCGTCTTAGGCAAAGCGTTTTCTTGGTCGAGTTTATCCAGAAAATTTCGCAACGATTTTCCCTGAGACGTATCGCCCATCGAATCGCAGCCCAAGTCACGACCAACTTCGTTATATAGTCGTGTGTTATTATTTCGCCAGACGCCCATGTGAAGCTGATTCGTCCAACCTTTCTCTGCGTCCATTTTTGCCAAGTACAGCAACATGAACGTTGAAAATTGGTCGAACTGCTCCGGTGTTGCGGTTTGGCCTGCCCGTGCCGCGTCAAAGATCGCGGCCGCCGTTTTCTGGCTACAGAATTTATCCGGTACGTATTCCATGCCGTGATCCGAAAGACGAGCACCACACTGATGAAAGAAATCATGACGCGTTCTTAACGCTTCCAGATAGTCTTCAAACGAAGAAATCTCGCGCCCTGCGACGCTGCCTAACTTATCCACCCACGGATTAAATTCGCTGACCCGATCTACAAACAAAGCCCAGTCGGGCCGAAACGCAGGAAATACGCCGGTCGAAATCGAATTGTCTTCAGCGATCGCTTTGTGATGTCGAAGATCGTCCGTCGGATCGTCCGTCGTGCAGAGCGCCGTGACTTTAAACTTTCTTAATATGCCACGCACGGTCAAGTTATCAGAACTGGCGATCTGTTGGTTGGCCGCGTCCCAAATCGCTTCGGCCGTTTTTGGGGACAATAACTTATCGATGCCGAAAAACCGCTTCAGTTCAAGGTGACTCCAGTGATACAGTGGATTACGCAACGTGTGTGGAACCGTGGCTGCGAAGGCCAAAAACTTTTCTTTCTCCCCACCATCACCGGTGACCAATTCTTCGGAGATGCCGTTGGCACGCATGGCCCGCCATTTGTAGTGGTCGCCATCCATCCAGATGTCATAGAGGTTGCCGAACCGACGATCCTCGGCGATGTCTTGTGGAGAAAGATGATTGTGATAGTCAATGATCGGCTGATCGGCGGCGTAGGTGTGATAGAGCTCTCGCGCTGCCTTATTGGTCAGCATGAAGTCGTCATGAATGAAGTTCACTGCCATCGCTTACTATCACTTTCAAATTGGATAATCATCCAAGGTCCACCGGCCGCAAATCTAGATCGTCATCGCGGCGTAACCACCATCAACGACCGTTTCCGTACCCGTCATAAACGAACCCGCATCACTGGCCAGCAAAATGGTGGCTCCGATCAGTTCTTCCGCATTGCCAAACCGATTCATCGGCGTGTGCCCCATGATCTGCCCCACGCGTTCTGGCGTCAGAACTTTCTTGTTTTGCTCAGCCGGGAAGAAACCGGGCACCAACGTGTTGACGCGGATGTTCTGCTCGGCCCATTCCCGTGCCAAGTTCTTTGACAGGTTATGAACGGCCGCTTTGGTCGTTGAATAAGTAAACACACGCGAAAGCGGAATTACTCCGGACATTGAACCCACGTTGATGATCGAACCGCCTTCGTTTCTTTGAACAAAGTACTTCCCGAAGACTTGGCACGAAAGGAACACGCCCTTGGTGTTCACTTCGTAGATGCGATCCCATTCTTGTTCAGGTATCTCCAGAAACGGCGTCGCACTATTCATGCCCGCGCCGTTGACCACCACATCGACCTTGCCCGATTTCTCCAAGACATCAGCCAACAGTTTTTCCAATTGGTCGCGTTTGTCGACTTGGCAAGGCAAAAAGTAAGCCTTGCCGCCGGCAGCGTGAATCTTTTCCAAACGCGCTTTCGCCTTCTCTTCACTGCGGCCCACCAGAACGACTTCCGCGCCAGCACCTGCCAACCCTTCAGCCATCGCTCCGCAGAGTTCTCCGGTGCCACCGATCACTACGGCTGTTTTTCCATCGAGTGTGAAAAGTTTGTTTAGATAGTCAGACATGATATTTCGT
>Ga0209831_1002073_pt1 | contig 17714 bp, 15 predicted proteins | sample Maine_Asex4_meta_FD_187451 | JGI IMG/M metagenome (GOLD analysis project Ga0209831, IMG submission 187451) | Marine algal microbial communities from Maine, USA - Maine_Asex4_metaG (SPAdes) (version 2) | ecosystem: Host-associated > Algae > Red algae > Unclassified | place: Maine, USA | collected...
AAATCGAAATGAGGTTTTGTGAAGATCGTTTAGGTAGCTTTTACTATTCTACGATAAATAAATGCTATACATGGTATAGTGTAGATCCAGTAACAAACCAGCGTGAAATAATACCTCCAACACCTGATAATAGAATAGCAAATGGAACATTTTATCCAAGCGATGATCTTGAACCTGGTACGTATGAATATTTCCTCACAGATAATGGCTTTGTATATAATCCAGATTGTGGTCTATCAATTACTTTAGTGATTACTGAATCCTCTCCTGATAATTGTTCTGCTATAAGCGATATAGAATCGAATAACAAGTTCTTATTTGAAGACCCGTGTAGTTGTGATGATCCAAGAAACTGTGATATTAATGGCGAAACCTTCTTTCACGATACATTAAAAATTAATACTCTCCCTACAGGCTTATCAGGATTGACAATCACTGTAGCTCCTGGTGTTGTTGACTTTTATACTGACGTACCTTGCTACAGTAATCTCAGTACACCGACTTTGGCTCCAGCAGGTACGATTATTCCAGAAACACCTCCAGGATCAGGTATTTATAAACTGGAGTTTTGGCGACCGGCTGTGATTCCAGTTATATCTATAAATGAAGGATCTCAAACTGTAGCTGTTCCTTCAGAAAAATTTGAACCGATCTGTGTTTGTGAAGAAGAGCTAGCCGAAATCCCAACACTTGGAGAATGGGCACTTTTATGTTTATTCATTCTTCTTATGATATTTGGAGTCTCATTTATAAAACAATTGTCTAATTCTAATCTCACCCATGAGCATCAATAATTTAAAAATATATTAAATCAAGAAAATTGTAAGTTAGCTGTTATAGAATAGGCAAGTGTATACGTTATCTTTATTCTATAAAATAAATAATACTTTAACAAGTTTCAATTCTCAAAATTAATTATATTTATTTACTTTTAGATAGAGTTACTTATCAAATTTTGATTTAATGAGTACGCTAAGGTTAAGCAGCCTATAGTTCGAAGGAGTAAGATGTATTGAAATAATAGGAATTTTGATGGCTAACTTTAGATTAGAGTATATAAATTTAAAAGATCTAAAAGAGAAATATGAATTTAGTTTTGATTCTGGAACTTGTATTTATTCAGGAGCTTATTCAACTATTCATATTGCACAAGATCTAATAAATTCAGGTTATAAGATTTTAAAGATTGCACAAGCAAATAAGCCAAGTAAAGAAATTAATTTAATAACTGAATTTCTCAATTGTCAAAAAATTCCAAATCATAGCAACGTAGTTCGTATTCATGAAGGCTATACTTTGCCTATAAAAAATGAATTGTACCATGTATTGATAATGGATAATTACGAGATAGGTGATCTTTCACAATTAAGAGTTCAAAAGGCTTCATTAACTGAGATGCAGAAGGTCAGTCTCGCAAATGATATAATCAATGGTTTATCTCATATACACAAACATGACATTATTCACAGGGATCTAAAACCCTCAAATATTCTAATATCGAAAGAGGGGGATAAATATATTGCACATATTTCTGACTTCGGCGTTTCGCTTGATAAAAATAGTGTAAAATATCATTCTGAAAATAATCCAACTTGTGGGACTGCTTCATATTCATCTCCTGAGCAATTAAACGACAAATTGGTAGACAAGAGCTCAGATATCTGGTCATTAGGTATAATATTATATCAAATTTTTATTAACAGACTTCCTTATTATAGAAATGAGGACCAAACCGAATATTCACTGAACAAATTTAAACTTATAATCCAACAACCACTCCTCCAAGATTTAGATTTAATAATCTCGCCGTATAAAGAAATAATATCTAAGTGCCTACAAATAAAGAAAGAGCACAGATATCAAGACGCTAGTCAAATATCGACATTTAAAATGAATGTTAATAAAAATTATGGAATTAGTAAAGTAGAAGCACCTACTTATATAAAAGAAGAATACCCAGATAATGCTCGAAACAAGTTTGCTATCTTTCAAAGAAAATTGATATCAAATAAAATCATAATTGCGGTTGGTTGTTCTATTATTGTTGGATTACTGGTGGCAAGAAAGATTCAGGTTAATAAGGAACAAACTAATGTTGTAAACACTACCGAGATTGAGAACGAAGTGACTCCTTTAAAGACAGAGTATCAAAATTTGCTCAATGAAATCATGAACCCAAAGCTAACAGTCTCTCAAAAAAATGAATTATTTATAAAAAAGAAAAACGAAATAGAAGCATATATTGATGCTGAAACCATTGTAACATTGAATGGAGCAGAAAGACCTGATGGGATTTCCGGAATTATAATGATGAGTATAAATAAAAATAAACAGAATCTAATTATTGAAGAATTAATCTTCTCAAATAAAAAATTACGCCTAATTAACATCTTGGATTAAATGAAGAATATATTATTAGTGTTGATATGCATAGTTAGTGCGAATGAGGTTTATTCTCAAAGGCTCTCTGAATTGAATGATGACCAAAAGAGGAAAGTATTCTTAACTGCCACTGAATTAAAAATTAATGATCTAGAAAATCACATCAAGACTCTAACGAATAAGTCAATTGATCGTGACATCAGGGCGGCTACAGTAGATTCTGCAGTTAAATATTTTATTGATGAAACAAAGCTATTTGAAGTTTCTTCAAAAAACTCATCAAATGTTAGGTCCTTCCCTGTTAGAAAATACTTGTGGAATCTAATGGTTTTAAATTATTCAAGAATAGAAATTGAATGGGTTGAAAGTGAGTGGATAACAAATTTCAGACAGGCCCCTGATGGTAAGTATTATGGTGTTGTTAGGATATATCAAACATTCAGCGGATATGGACTAGATAGAGATTTACCTATATATACAGATGTTACTTCAAAAGATATTGAAGTAGAACTTAACGTAGTTAAACTAGATACCGGTGATGATTTTAAAGAAATACCTATGATCAGATTAGGAGATGTTAGAGTTGTTGAAACTAGATAAATTATGAGATTACTTTCTACAATTATAATTCTATTCCTAATTGGGCAGATAAGCTCACAAGATTTAAACAAATTATATTTTCCTAAAAATGAAATTTCGACCCAATTACCAATTGAATTACTAACTGAAGTAAAGTCATTTGATGATTTCATTGGTAGATATAATGGCAAGCTAAATGCATATGGGGAAAAAATAGATTTTAACAATATTCAATTAAAGTCAAGTAGAAATCCGGCTCTAATCTCAAAATTAAGATATTCGATTATTGGCTCTTTTCTATCTTCCAATTTATTAGATAAATACAATGATGCTATTGAAGAATTCGTACGTAACGCCAGTAATGGAAAATTGTTAGATTTTAAGGAAACAGACTGGAATGTTATTATACCTATAACAGGTCAATTTGAGAATAAAGATATTAGCGCAAATCTTATCATGAATATCCAATATACTGAAGGCAATAAATGTAAATGGATAATTAGTAATGTTCAGTTTGATGTGACGCCTAAAATAAAAAAACTAAAATTCTACTCAGATATTTGTGATGAAGTATACATTCCTCCGAGCGCCCATGATAATGGCTTTATAGCTGTTAAAAATATATTTAAAGATGCAAATTTACTTCATTATCATATCATAAAAGTGAACTCAAATTTAGAACTATTAAATGCACTACTAATTAACGGATACAAACCTACCTTCACATCATATTTCTATCATATTCGAGTCAACAATGATGTTAATTTTATACTCAATAATTCCTTTAAAATCACCCAAATTTTATGAAAACGAGATGTTTGTGCATAATATTATTTATTACAATATCAACAAAGATATCTTCTCAAAACTACAAACCATATGAAGATTATATTGCCAATTATTACTCTCTTTTAAACAATCTAGGCGACAAGGAGATCGCGTTAGACGATAAAATGCATTTTAAGACTGAAATAATCGAACAGTTTTACAAGGAGAATGAAACTGTTTTAACAAATGACATTATATATAATGGAAGTACACATTATTCATACTCTGATTATTTAGATAACATTATACTGAATTTTAGCAAGGGTGTCCAATTTTCATATAGTAACATATATGTTGGTGATATTGAGATAAATTCTGGAGGTCTTGAGACTAAAATCACCATTGATCTATTAGTTAATACCGAAAATATAATTGGTAGAAAGAACAAACTGATTTTCGTACTACGGGTTAATTCTGTTTCCGATGACCGAATCTCTGCTAGAATCATTTCTACTGAAACGATAACGGGAATTAGCGATGAAAATAATATTGAAAACTCAAACAATAAATTTTCGGAACCAGATAACACAGACAACTTTGTAAGACAAGATAGCAGTTCTCTTACAATCCAGAATGAAACAATCAATTCTGAAATAGTATACATGCAAGACATAAGCACAACGTATCTTGATTTGGCAGAGCAATCCAGCTTACCTGACACACTCCCTCAACTACCTACATCAACTGTTTCTTTAAATATCAATGATTCAAACGAAAATAATGGAAGCCGTATAATAACAATAGACCCAGAAATAGATACAGAACCAATTCCCTTTTTGTATAATGGCAAGTGGGGTTATACGAACAGCACAGGACAGATAATGATTAAACCTCAACTTGATGAAACAAGAAAGTTCTCAGACGGTTTTGCTGCTGTTAAGCGTGATAATAGATGGGGATTTATTTCTAAGCAGTTTGAATTCTTAAATGGATTCCTCTATAAAAAAGTTAAAGATTTCAACAATGGATTAGCTGCAGTTAGATATGAAAATAGATGGGGATTAATAAATACACAAGGTAAATATGTGGTAAGACTGGAATATCAAGAAATTAGAAATTTTTCACATGGGTATGCTGCTGTTAAGTTTAAAAATAAATGGGGATTTGTTAACTTAAAGGGAGAATTATCTATAAGTGCAAGATATAATATGGTTTTTGATTTTAGTAATGGATATGCGATAGTAATGCAAAAGCGAAAAAATGTAAATTACTACGGCTTAATAAGTGAGTTCAAAAACCTAAAACTCCCCATCATATATGAGGAAATTGGTGACATCAAAAATAACTGGGTTAATGTTAAGCAAGATGGAAATTGGATAAAAATTGATTTATAAGATGATTACATATCACTTAAAATATCTTGTTATATATATTCTACTAAACCATCTTTTGGTAAATAGAGAACTTCCTGATACTGCTTTCAGATCTTACTTTTCTGATTACTTTGCCCTACTCAACAATATCGGCGATTCATCTTACAGTTATGATGACAGAATGGCATTCAAAGAAATGATCTCTGAAATATATTTCACAGATGGAGAATCCTTCTTGTGGAATAACTTAAATTTGGACGGGAGCAAATACTTTGTCTCTGACCAGTATACACAGAATATAATATCTAATTGTATTGATGGCATTGAGTTCAACTATTCTTTAGAAGAGATATTTCCTATTTCTACAAGCCATAATGAAGATGAAGTCAGCGTATTGCTTAGAGTAGACACCAGGACTAAAGAAATAGTGAGCAATTCATATAGCTTAGTTTATGTATTAAAGATAATTTCTGCATCTAAATATAAATTAAATGCCAAAATTCTATCTTCTGATCTTTATATGGAGGACGAAACTATAAAACCTAATACAATTTCGATTATTGATACCTCAACAGTGCACATTTCAATTGCAATACCAGATCCTATCATATTACCAGACGATGTAGTAAGTATTTTTGCAGGAGAAGAGGTGATCCCCAATGGTGATTTTATTTTAGGATGTGATTCTTTTGATAACGATTGCGAAAAAGACGAGCAGAACCAACAAACTATAATTGTTGATTCTTTCATTATGGATAAATATGAAGTGACTCAAGAGTTATACAAATCCATTATGGGCAAAAACCCCAATGGGAACAACGAATGTTTAAATTGTCCAGTGACTAATATTAGTTGGTATGATGTGAAAGAATTCATCAAAGCACTAAATATGAAGACAAAACAAAACTATAGACTTCCCACTGAAGCGGAATGGGAATACGCAGCAACATCAAACAAACAATATAAGTTTAGTGGGGCATCAGAGGTTACTGCTGTTGCAATATGTAATATAAATTCAGACAGAAGGTTTCATCCAGTAGGATTGAAAGAACCTAATGCATTTGGATTGTTTGATATGTCAGGTAATGTCAGCGAATGGGTCAGTGATACTTATTCTAAAGATTATAGTGGTCATGGGAATGAATCAATCAAAGTAGTTAAGGGAGGCTCTTATATAGATTCAGCAAAAAGATGCAGAATAAATAACAGAAAAGGGAAGCCTTCAAATCGAACGTTTGCTGATATTGGTTTTAGGTTAGTAAGATCATTAAATTGATGCATAAATTTCTTATTTTCAAACATAACCTAACTTAATAATTTAGATATAGTATAACTTACAACTTAGATGGACAAAAGGTATTTAATATTGCTAATTATTCTTGTGAATTCAACACTTTATGGACAACAGATTCCTGAATGGAGTAGTTTTTACGATATAGGTTTTATCTGGAATCCAGCTTTAACAGCTCAGCATGATTATTGGGAAATTTCAGCTACTAATAGGAAAGAATGGTTAGGGTTTAGCCAAGCTCCACAATATTCAAATTTGGCTTTTCAAATTCCTCTTCGGAATAAAGATTATGATCTTAAATCTGGTGTAGGGTTTTATTTGGATTCAGATAGGGTAGGCCCGTATACTAAATTAAACTTGGGCGTTTCATACAGTTATGAAATTCATTTAGGTTTTACTTCCACAGATGCTTTGAGTATAGGTCTGTCTGGGCAGTTGCAGCAGCAAAGATTAAGTACTAATGAATTTGTTGCTTTTGACGATTTATCTAATGAACTAAATCCTGGTGATATAAATTCAACTTATTTTCCTGATATCTCGTTTGGGTTAAATTATATAAGTAAAAATGAATATTTGAATTTTGAAGATAATTATTTTTACGTGGGTATTTCAGCAAATAGACTAATTCCAAATAATAATATGGTAAATATTTTTGGAAAGTTATCATCCAATCTACATGGTACATTTAGTGGGGGCTTTAGAAATTACCTGAAAAAAAATAAAAACATTTATTTAGAACCGAATATTTTAATTAGCTATTCTCGCACTAATCATATTAATGTAATGCTAAATGTGAGGGTAGAAGACCAGAGATACTTCTGGGTGTCTGGAGGATTAGTATCAAATCATGAAATATTTGGACAAATTGGCGTCATACTGAATGAAGATTCTTTCTTAGAAAAGATTTTGAATGATGGTATTTTAAGGATTGGTATAAAGGTGGATTATAAACTTTCAAAGTTTAGTTCTATTGGTGGTTTAGGATCAGAAATATATTTGGCGTACAGATATAGATTTGAGTAAATTTTAATATTTATTTTACGTATGATAATAAATTCTCTAAAGATTTTGGTACTGAATGTTTTAACATTTTTCATTGCTCAAAATGTTTATGCTCAAAATTACGAATGTCTACCTTGGGTGCAAAGTAAAATAGATGACAGGATTGTTCGTTGTGGACAAAGATGTCCTGGTGATCTCAATAATGGTGCTGGTTTATTTTTTGAAATCGGTTCAGTTAAAATTGAAAATGTGACTTATATTTATGAAACTACAACAGGTGGGTCTTTTGATTTCTCATGTGATCAATGGGAATTTATAGACTTAAATGGTAATAGAGTTGACTTTTGTTCTCCCGGCCTTGGCCTTATTGGGTGCTCCAATGGAGTTATTGATGCGGCTCTGGTTTTTTCTCTACCCTATAATAAATTTTGGCAATGTGATAATTTTGCTCCTAATTGTAATATATCATTTGACTGTCCCAATCTAATGTTGAACATAAATGATTCATGTAATGATGGTAACTCTAATACCGAGAATGATAGAATAAATAATAGTTGTCAATGTGTAGGAACCACAACATTTGACTGTCCCAATCTAATGTTGAACATAAATGATCTATGTAATGATGGGAACCCCAGTACCGAAAATGATAGAATAAATAATAGTTGTCAATGTTTAGGAACCACAACATTTGACTGTCCAAGTCTAATGCTGAACATAAATGATCCATGTAATGATGGAAATCCAAATACCTCAAATGATAGATTAAATAATAGTTGTCAATGTGTAGGAACTACAACATTCGACTGTCCAAGTCTAATGCTGAACATAAATGATCCCTGTAATGATGGGAAACCCAATACCGAAAATGATAGAATAAATAATAGTTGTCAATGTGTAGGAACCACAACATTTGACTGCCCAGAAGTAGCTAAGAATAGTGGAGATAGTTGTAATGATAATGATCCATGCACCGTGAATGACCGATATGATAGTTTTTGTAATTGTTATGGCAGCTTTCAAGATTCAGATTCCGATGGAGTTTGCGATGCAAATGATTTATGTTCAGGAGTAAGTGATAATTTAATTGGAACATCGTGTGATGATAATGATCCATGCACTATAGTTGATCAGCTAAACAGTAATTGTCAATGCGTTGGTACTTTTCAAGATTCAGATAGCGATGGAGTATGCGATGCCAATGATATATGTGCTGGATTTAATGATAATTTAATTGGAACACCATGCGATGATGAAAATCCATTCACTAGTTCAGATGTCTTTCAATCAAGTTGTAATTGCTTAGGACAAGAGAATAGATCCGTGAGTATTTCAAATGCCTCGGATCAAATTTTAGTATGCAAAGTAGATGCAGAAGAACGAGTGTCATTATCTGCTGATGTTATTGTGGACAATGAAATTATTTCTAATCCAGAAGCTGTGGGAGTATGGACTGTTGAATCTGATTCTGCTTATATCGACTCCACCCAGAATTGGTTGATTACAGAATATCCTGGCAGTTACCCTGTTTCTTTTACATACACGTTTGAAGATGGATTTGTAGCTACTGATGAAGTTGTAGTTCAGATTTTATTACCGGTGTATATAGGGCTCGAATCTATCAATGTGTGTGAAGGTGTAGATGAAGTGGAGTTAGAATTACGAGCAGATGGAGGTTTAGAACCATATGAATTTAAAATTGATGATGGGGAATTTGGTGGAAGTATACAAGTTCTCTCCGTAGGCAGCCATAAAATAATAATTAGAGATGGACTAGGTTGCGAATCGGTGGCTGGGATTTTTATATCCGAAGAAGAATTTACCATTGAAATTGATCTTGCTTCTAATATCTGTGATCTTGCGCCTCAAGTATTTCAAGTTGAAGATGTTTATAATTCTTATAATTGGTCCACAGGTTCAAATGTAAATACGGCAGAATTTAATCAAACTGGAAGCTATTCTCTCACTGTTACGAATGAAATTGGCTGTGAAGCAAGTGATTCTATTTATATTGAAATTCCAGATGAAATAACTATAGATTTAATCGCACCTGATTCAATTTGCCAAAATGAAATATTTGGTATAGCTACTCAAAATGCATTCTTAGAATATGTATGGTCTACAGGTGAAACGACTCAATCTATTACTTCTGACAGTACAGGTATTTACAGTATTACTGTAACGGACGATTTTGGATGTTTAGGCTCAACAAACATTGTGGTGAATCCATTTACTGAATTGTCTTCAATAAAGGACACCCTAATTACAGCATTAGGCAATAACGAACAAATAGATGTATCATCGAGATCATCAGGAAATCCTATTTCATATAATTTAATCACGCAAGAAGAAGATGACCTAAAGACGCTCATATTGAATCAAAGTGGTATTCTATCTTTTAATGTAGTACAAGATTTTGTCAACCCCATTCGAATTAATTATGAGGTCTGTGATGATAATTGTGCTTACTGTGAACAAAGTAGCTTGCTTATTTTAAATGAAAAGCTTGAGAATATTATCGCGACCAATGTTATAAGTCCTGACGGAGATGGGCGCAATGACGTTCTTAAATTTAATAAAGATGATGTTATTGAAAATTCTGAATTATGGATATTTAATCGCTGGGGTGATCTATTGTATAATGTTATTAATTATGACAACAGTTGGAGCGCTAAAGATTTATCTGGAGGCGTATATTATTATGTTCTTAAAATAGGTGAGTTGGAAATCAAGAACTCATTAACTGTGTTAAAGTAGTATATTATTTAGCTAAACGCACGTAATTTTAAAATAGAATAAATGAGACTATTTGTAACTATATTTTTCGTCTTGTCTGTAGCATTAATCTATGCTCAACATGAAAATGATTCAAGTGTAAATAATGAGCGATCTGCAAAGTTAATAGAAGGGTTTTGGTCCTATCCAAAAGTTAATGTGGAAATGAAAATCAGCAAGACAGGAAATTCGATTATTTGCGAAGGAGATAATGGAACTATTCATTATAACTTTTCAAGTACAGTAAAGCCAGATTTATATAAGCATGAAAGCATTCCAAACCTTTATCTGAAACTTGTTGATGCAGATCAACTGATGATATTTAACATTGAAACTAAGAAAAAAAATGTATGGCAGAGGTTGCTAAAAGAAAAGCCAGTGATTCCAGAACAAAACATAAGCAATTCTGAATTAGAAATTGCAGAACAAGTCGCTAATGAACTTGGAGGCGAATTAACTTCAAAAGCTGAAGAGAGTTTAGATGAAAAAGTGGATGTAGAAAATGTTGATTTAGACATCAATATCGATGATGAAATGGAAAGTATAAGTACTGAGGATTTAGCTGAACCAAATCCAAATTTTAACATTGGAGATCAAGTTTATTGGACTGAAAACGAAACCTATAAGACCGGAAGTTCAGGAAATATGTTTGGCGATATGCTGTTGGGAGATTTATATAAATCCACCTATACAATAGAATATGTAGCCATAGTTGAACAACTCATAGGTGATAATGTAAAAGTATTAATTACAGATGTGGGAATGAAAAGACCCAAATGGGCGTCAATGAATTATTTGGATGCTGAAGGTGAAGTGATGAATAGCGCGATGAATAAAATCGGACAAACTAGAGTAAAGCCATTTGATCAGGTTGTAATATTTAAATAATTAAAGATGAAATTGGCTAGTTTTTTATCGTCTCTATTTTTGTTACTTTTTCAATGTGTTTCTGCACAGCAAAATGAGCCCCACGAAAATTACTTTTCTAATTATTTTTCATTGCTAAATAATGTAGGGGATTTAAGTTTCAGTATAAATGATAGACTTTGTTTTAAACAAGAATTATTGTCACAATATTTTATTGAGAATGAATCGGTGCTTTTAAACAATCTAACTGGTGATGGAAGTCAGTACTTTAATACTGAAGAATATTTGAAATTGAATTGAAGGATGAATGAACTAATTACTTGTGAATTTGAGTATTTATATCATTAAAATCATACGATATGATATATGCCTATATTAATATATTGAATAATATAACGAAAGTTAAGAATGTACTTGATAGTATTTCTGATAATATTCCATTCAATTATTTTGAAAAGTACGATGATTTATTTAATAGAATACCACCAACTGATTTGCAATCTATTTTTATTATTGTTGATAAAGTACAATTAGTCGATAGAATATTTATCAAAAGATTACAACATCTAAATCCTAAATGTGGAATCTTTTTATTTTCAAATATTTCGTATGCAATGGATGCATGGAATTTAAGAGTTTCATATTTTAACTGCTTCCCACTTGATAAAAGCAAAATACAAAAAGCAATCTCTGAACATACAACAAATTTAGATGACACCAATTCTTCATTATTACCATTTAAAACTAAAAATGGTATGTTAAATGTGGAAATAAAAAGCCTTAATTTTATTAAAGCTGATGGAAATTATAGCGAATTCCACATTTCAAATGAAAGAAAAATAGTACAAACATCTCAGATAAACAAATACGAATACTTAACATATGAAAACTCTGAATTACGTAAAGTTCATCGATCTCTAATTCTAAATATGAGTAATATTCAGAAAATACAAAACGAAGATATTTACTTTTATAATTCGAAGCCATATTTAAGAGTTTCTAAAAACCTTATCAGGAAGATCAAAAGAATATTATTGGGATATGAAATATAATCAGAACAATATTACAATAGGCAGAGATCGTTCAAACACCATTGTTGTAAAACATCAATCGGTAAGTAGGTTTCATAGTAGGTTGGAATTAAAAGAGCAAAAATTCATTTTATATGACTTAGATAGTAAGAATGGAACTTTTATTAACGACATAAGGATAAAAAAAGGAATCATTGAGAAAAGTGACAAATTAGTTTTAGGAGGTTACGCAACAAAAGCTGAAAATGTTCTAGTAAAAGCAACATCATTTATTCACATAAACAAAGTAGATTATAGCAATGAGTTTCCTGCACTGTTATCTTCTTTTCAAGAGTATCAAAACAAACTTGAAAAAATAACTAAAAGGCCAATCGCACCGTTACTGATCAGGCTAGTATTAGGAATATTGGGTATTGCAATTATTTTGACGTTTAGTGATTTGAATCACAATATCAGGTATGCCTTGATTCTTTCAATTGGGATACTATCTATGGGTAGCACTTATTTTCTACCAGGCAAAGTAAAGCAAACAGAACAAGTAGATTTGTTAAGATTAGAATATGAAAAAATCTTGCTATGCCCTAAATGTAAAGGAAGTTTAATGAACAGGACCTACATTTATTGGAAAAATGCAACAGAATGCCATCGTAAAAATTGTGATGCAATGTATAAAAACATATAACTTATACATAAAAATGACTACTTCAAACAACAAATGATCGACCATTATTAATTAAATTTATATTTGTTATAAATATTTCATTATGAAACGAAGACTCCTTATCAGAAACATCACAGCTGAAGAAAAGCAAGCTTTGAGAACTGGAACAATATCATTTGCCTCCTTTATTTCAGGTATGGGATTTTATAATTTATTTAACTCTGCTGGCGAAGCATCATCAGAAGTCGAGTCAAATGAAGAAAATGTGTTAGAAGACATAAATAGCTCTACTGAAACGCTCACACTTGAAACAAAATTTGATGTTCTTGAATGTGATGATACTATGTCATTTAACGAAGCATTCGCTAATGCCAGAGAGACTTTAGGGCCGGGTGGATTTTTTGAATGGAGAGGAAACAGCTATCATACTTATAAGAAAGAGGAAATTAATGAATTAGATTTATCTGGATCAAATCATATAGATGATTTTGTTTCCAATGTGAATTTTCAACCAGAGACCAATTATGCCAGCAATCCAATAGCTGAGTCAGAGATAGATGAGAAGACTGGTTTACTTGCAGATAAGGATCAGGACGGTATTCTTGATTATGGTGCAGAACAATTTTCAACATCAGAATTAACTTCAGATGATCTTGAAATAATTAAAGAATTAGACCAAAGTATAGAAGGTTCTGAAAATGTTGATAATACTCAAGATGTTGTTAAAGAGTCTATTGAAAGTAAAATCATTAGTAAAGAGACTGATGTTCATCATGGTACAAAGAATGAAGCTGACTTAGTCAATCTAAATATTACAGGGCCAGATTCTCCATCAGGTATTACAAGCATTATGGAAACATTAGATAAAGATAATGATGGCATAATCGATCTGGGTGCAGAGACAATACATACTGAATATGCAACAATCGAAGATGTGAAGGGAGAAATGATTGAGCTGGGATCAACAATGGAAACATTGGATGAGAATAATGATGGTATAATTGATTTTGGATCTCAAAACATAAAGAATGATTATGCTTCAATAGTTGAGGATCTTGATGAAGACAATGATGGTATTATTGATTTTGGATCCTCAAACATACAGGATGACATTATTCAAACAGGAGAATAAAGAATGGATATTAAAGTAAAGTGTTCTAGGTGTCAAAGTATAATCAGTAGAACGATAGATGAAAGATACAGAGGCAGACAAATGGAATTAGATTGCGATAGATGCAATAAGAAAGTTCTATTTGAGGTACCTCTTCAAAAAGATACGACATTCTATATAGATAGAGGTATAAGAAATATCGAATCTATATTTCTATGTGTCACTAAAAATAAATGGACACAAAATCAAAAAATTAAATTATCGAATGGCGAGTTCAAAGTAGGAAGACACAGATCTGATTTAAAAAATAGTCTTTCAATTCTTACTGAAGACAAGCAAATGTCAAGATCTCATTTTGTTCTAACAATGAATGAAGAAAAAGAAGTCACAATCAAAGATAACAAGAGTACAAATGGTTTATTTATAAACGGAATTGAAATAAAACCAGAATTTGAAGTATATATTAATGAAAATGATAGTATCCTAATCGGTAGGACTACAATGGAACTAAGTGTAACCAACTAATTATTAAAAACAAAACGATGAATCTGAACTTACAGCTTACTGCACTTTTTGTGCTCATATTAACCTTTAGTTATTCGCAAGATTACAATGTTGAAGGCACGTGGGAATACAGCCCAACAAAAACGATTAAAACAATCAACAAAACTGATGCAGGCATCAGATCGATTATTGATGGTGATACGAAAATAGACTATTTTAATCGAGTCGGAGCAAATAGATATCAATCTACCACAAATTCAAATTTATACGTAGAATTCAAAAGTGATGAACTGCATTTACAATTTAACACCCAATCGGGAAAACAGAATACATGGGTTAGATTTGATACAGCTACTAGTCCACCTCCAACTCCTACACCCACTCCGACTCCAACCCCTGTAAATGATAACAAACAAGGGCTAGTCAACTTAGGAGTCGGCCTCTTGCCAACATTAGGTGCGGGATCTGGAGGTTTATTCCCACTGTCTGTATCTTATGATCATCCTTTCTCAGATAAAATAACTATAGGCGGATATGCCGGTTATTTAACATCCAATTTTGATGCAGGCTTTGGATTTGATTTTAAATATAGTTATATCATTTTTGGTGCAAGAGGGACATACGATTTAGATCTAATTGACAGTCCTAAAATAGATACTTATGCTGGTGTTATGCTAGGTTATAATCTTGTCTCAGCATCTGGTGATTGTGGCAATTTTTGCAGTTCAAGTGCAAGTTCAATTGGATATGCAGGGATATTTGGGGGTAGATATGAATTATCAAATAGTCTAAAACTTTTTGCTGAAATTGGATATGGTATTTCTTATTTGACTGTAGGAGTGTCATTTGCTTTATAATGAGTAATGCTAATATGGAAAAGAAATCTATAAACATCTATATACTACTATGCCTTTCTTTAAGTATTATCATGTATGCTTGCGAAAAGGAGTCGATTGATAATCCACCAAATGTTGAAGTAGATTCTGATGGAGATGGTGTTCCTGACTCTGTGGATTGTGCCCCAAATGATAGGAACATATCGAAAATTGGTGATTCTTGTAATGATAATGATACAAACACTATTAATGATGAGATTCAATCTGACTGCACTTGCAAAGGAGAAGAAGATAGCATTGATAATGATTCAGATATGGACAATGATGGCGTCAAAACTGAAGAGGACTGTGATGATAATGATCCAAATATCTCTAATCCAGGAGATCTTTGTGATGATGAGAATTCAAATACAATAAATGACAAAATTGATGAAAATTGTGACTGTAAAGGGGAAAATGCACCTGCCTCCTCAGGGTTTATAGATGGTAAATTTGAGCATTACAGACACGACTCAGAAATCTTTAAATTTGCGGTTAATGATGAGATAGCAATCCATGATCAAGATGGTTTGTTTTTAGTAAATAGTAACACAAGAATTTCAAATTATGAATATGATATAGACGGACGCTCCTTTACCACAGATCTAAGATTAATTGAAAGCTTAGAATACGACTTATATGAAGACATCTTACATATTAGTACCTCAGATGGTCATTATTTGAATATAGATGAAAACGGAAATATTTTGGCCTTCCCTGTAGATGTTAAACTTATCAAACCTATAAGAAGAAGCATTTATGGCATATGGGAATTTGAAGGAATAAAGAATGTTTTAAGTGAAATCGAAATAAATTCTGATCCAGAGTTTGTAGCAGGGAATGATTTCTGCGATCTAGTTGGATTAGGAGGGATTAATATTGAATCTCATAGTTGCGTTGATATGGATATCGAAACATATGCCATCGATAAAGATTTTGAGACACTTGCTGCTATCTACGATAGTAAAAATAATCTTATTCATGTAAGTGACTATCGCCTTTCATTAGATAATTCTGCTCTTCTATTTAATGAGATATATGATATGGAATTGGTACAACGGTCTTTTACAGAGGATAGGGATAATGTTAGACATGGTCTATTTATAAATACAGACAATGGGATCCATGCATTTGGTATTCCTACAGGCAGCAGTAATGGTCAAATAACATATGAATACTATTTGAATAGAGAAAACGAATTCCTTGGCACAAATAATATTGATCAAATATTGATAGACTATAATTCCAGATATACACCAGAGGATATCATGTGCTATTCGAACGACTCTAAACAGTTTTATTATATTGATTCTAGTCGAGGATGGGTTTGTTCTTTTGAAACATCCCAAATTTTCAGTTCGAATACTGATAAAATTTCTCATATCAATCAAACAGATAGATTTATTTATCTATCTCAGGGAGATTTAATTATTGGACTTGAGAAGGATATTTTAAAAGAGTATTGTGGTTTTTAGTTTAGAAAATAAGAAAGATATACAATGGGATCAGGCTAAAGAGCCTAAATGTGTATCATCTTTTTATCATTATAACCAGATGCCCACATAATTGATAAATTTATAACATATTGGCAGTCAATGGATTGGGATTTCTATTTTGCCTATAATTAATATTATGTTAAATAGAGGTATTCTAATCAACTAAAGCACTTCCTTCCTCCAGGCCTATATTTTCCGAATACCCTTATTTTATATTATACCCTCCTGAAGAAAACCCAACATAACCAAATCAGATCTGTCCGTCCAATTCTATCTCATTACTCTTCATAAGCTAATAGAAGCTTCCTATATTTCTTTTTCCTGATTTAAAAAGGCTCCTTTCCATTCTCTACAAGTAACCAACAAATTAGGGGTATTCAGAAGTAAAGCATAAACACATTTTCTATAGATGCAAAGCTTACTTGCACTCGCCGTGCGGGCCTTATTGCCCACCCGTACTCAGTGGTACGGTTCCTTCTTTATCATAGATACATTTAGAATCTATGATTTCCGACGTTGTCGGAACCATTCAGTCTTAATTGCAAAAAAAGTAAGCAATCCGATAGCTATCGGAAGCTATGCCAGCTAATGCAACCCCACCCGAGGACAAATCCTCGGTTCCTTCGTTATTCAATGTCCATTTGGGACATTGGGAAACCAATCAGTCTATAAGCAATAAGATTATCCAAGCTAATTAATTCTTAAGATCTAATTTCTTTAGATCTTCATCCATCAATCTGTTTAGAGGATCAATCAAAGCTTTTAATTCTGAAGACAATTCTTCGAAAACTTGGTATGCTCCAGCTGTTGGTTTCGCATCTCCATTTTCTAAACTTCTTCTTAAAGACGCCAATTTGTTATTTAACATAATAGGGAAATTTAGTGGATCCTGTCCGCTTTGATTTTGGACCTGATATAAGAGCTTTTCTATGTCTGTGATTTTTTTGATAAAAGTTTCTGCTGCGGACTTCTTGCCTTCGTTTCTTGCCATTTTTAATT
>Ga0209831_1002084_pt1 | contig 17686 bp, 14 predicted proteins | sample Maine_Asex4_meta_FD_187451 | JGI IMG/M metagenome (GOLD analysis project Ga0209831, IMG submission 187451) | Marine algal microbial communities from Maine, USA - Maine_Asex4_metaG (SPAdes) (version 2) | ecosystem: Host-associated > Algae > Red algae > Unclassified | place: Maine, USA | collected...
GCCCGGGCTGTGTGTGTGTGTAGCAGAACAAAAAAATTTAAGGGAGCTGAAAGTTTGACTTGCACGGAAGTCAACTGACTGACTTGCGGGGGCGATCCTGCCGAGTGGCGTTTTTAACCTCGCCAAAACGCAAATGGCCCCGAAAGGGGCCACGCTTACTACTTGGTGTATAAGGCTGGCTAACCAAGACAATAAACTACCAGACTACGTTGCCTTGGTTAGCGTTCTCTAACTGGCGAACCAAATCTATACTGAGAAAGAGGATCCGCAACCACACGTCGTTGTGGCGTTGGGGTTCCTGATGACGAACTGAGACCCTTCAAGACCCTCTGTGTAGTCAATTTCAGCTCCAGTCAGATACTGGAAACTCATGGGGTCTATCAGAAGCTTGACGCCTTCTTTCTTTACTTCTGTGTCGCCATCGTTGATGACTTCATCGAATGTAAAGCCGTACTGGAAGCCACTGCAACCACCACCGGATACAAAAACTCTTAGCATAAGATCCGGATTGCCTTCCTCAACAATCAAATCCTTGACTTTCAACGCTGCCGCTTCTGTAAAAACGAGCGGATCTGGCATTTCAAAATCGTCGATACTGACTTCCGCACTCATTTGGGAATTCCTCTCATTCGCATTAGTAGCAGTGTACTTGACCAAGCAATTTAGTCAAGTATTTCCCTCTTCACGCCTCGGATTGTAGGGGCGGTCGTCGAAATAACCAATAGCCTACTGGCAGAACAGACAATCAGGGCAACAGTGCCGGCTGCATTAGCCCTGTGGTTTCATCGAAACCGAGCATCAGATTCATGTTCTGCACAGCCTGACCGGCAGCTCCTTTAACCAGGTTGTCCTCTACCGCCAGCACCACAGCCGTCCTGCGCCCTTGTGGCCGATGGACAGCGAGTCGACACATATTGGTTCCGCGAACTGATCGGGTTTCAGGATGAGCACCCGCAGGCATGACATCCACAAAAGGCTCATTGGCGAAACGCTTCTCGAACAGACCTTGCAGATCAACATCCTCTGTCAGGCGTGCGTACAAAGTGGCGTGTATTCCGCGAATGATCGGCAGCAAATGCGGTGTGAAGGTCAGATCGACCGATTCATTGGTCATACGTCGCAATCCCTGCTCGATTTCGGGTAAATGACGATGCCCCGCTACACCGTAGGCCTTGAAGCTGTCTGCTGCTTCGGCTAGCAAGTTGACCACAGAAGCCCCTCTTCCCGCGCCTGTAATCCCGGATTTCGCATCGGCAATCAACGAGTCGGTTTCCACAATACCAGCCTCTACAAGTGGCAGAAAACCCAACTGTACTGTTGTGGGGTAGCATCCGGGGTTGGCAACCAGCGTGGCGGTCTTGATCTGCTCGCGCTGCATCTCCGGTAACCCGTATACGGCCTCGCCGACAAGCGAAGGACAGTAATGCGACATTCCGTACCACTGCTCCCAAACGGCAATGTCCTGAAGACGAAAATCTGCTGACAGGTCAACGATTTTGGTGCCTTTATCCAGTAGCTCTGGAGCTTGCATCATGGCCGTGCCATTGGGGGTGGCAAAAAACACCAGATCACATTGCGCATCGCCTACATCATCGGGATCGGAAAATACAAGATCCACATGTCCCCGCAGACTGGGAAACAGGCTATCTACTCGATTCCCCGCTTGAGCTCTGGAGCTGATGAATACAATCTCCAGATCACTGCGCCCGCACAACAGCCTGAGTAACTCGACGCCGGTATACCCTGAACCGCCGATAATTCCAATACGCATTGACCCGCCTTCACCTTGTGGTTTTACAAAGTCAATTATTGCATAGCACGGCCCGTCATCCCATGGGCCGCGCTACACCTGGGTTAACGTGCTGGCGATGGATTGGACAGATCATCCCAGCGTGCCGCATACACCGATGACCCGCGAATATAGAACAGTGAATCATTAACCATCACCGACCGATCACGCTCGCCATAGAAATAGTATTCGTTACGATCGTCAGATTTCCCAGTTACTAAGGTACCTCTCGGAACGATGCCGGCATCTGCACCCACGTTGATGTCAAAACCGTGCAGCCCTGAGTAGCTCCACCGGTAATAGTCGAAGGCTGTGTTCGCCGGCACTGGAACGTCTGGTGATGTCTGACCATGGACATCTATTCCAATACTGACGCGCGTGGGATGTTCGTCTGTCGCCGCTTGAACCGTGATGGCTCGATGATCCTCCAGCGCCGATGAATGGGTTCCACGCTGGCCGATAACCAGTGACTGTACCTCAGTAGGATTGGCGGGGTTGCTGACGTTGAACAATGACACCTTCACGCCCTGCACCAGTGCCCCACGTCCGTCACCCCAACCACCGTCGGGCGCTGCCACAGCATCCTTGCCTATGCCCAGTAAGTAGTCCTGTCCAATCGGATGCAAGTAGTCACTGTATCCTTCTATTTCCAGCTCACCGGCAACTCGAGGTGCTTGTGGATTCGCCAGATCAATCACGTATAGCGGATCGGTTTGTCTGAAGGTCACCAGATAAGCGCGGTCGCCGAGAAATCGCGATGCATAGAGTTGCTCACCAGGCTTCCCGATAAAACCTGGCTCACTTTCATTCGGCAGAGTGGAGACAGTTTGAAGCTTGCCAGTACCGTCAGCCTGCAGAACTGTCATCAATATGGGGCTTTGGTCTGAACCCTGCTGATCGTTGAAAGTCGCGACTCGAAGATACCCGTCTTTCTCGCTCATGCGGAAGGGCTTACGCAACCCATTCCAGCCGAGGTGCCCTCTGACAGAGCCTGATCCAGCATAAGTCAAGCGGCCTGCTTCGATATCGAACTGATGTATGTCAGTGTCCACTCTCGGGTCATACCAGGCAATGTCTGCCGGGAACTCGCCGTTCTCGACGTCGATAAAGACTCCGTTTTCAGCTACCGGCTGAATGGAGTAATCGTATTGAGTGGTTGCCAGAAATACGGCATCCGGCGAGGCATACAAGGTTTCACTGGCGCCCAGGTAGCACTCACTGTCGGTCAACTGCAGCGTATCCAGATCTATCACACCCAGCGTGATGATATCGGGTGAGTAGTAGTCGTTTCCTCCGGCCTGGGCAGCAACGAAACATTCGCCCGGATCGACCATCGGCACAGGCTCGCCCGTATCACCGAGCCTGTACTGGGGAAGAAGAGCTGACAGGTCAGTGTTGTTAACCTGCTCTTGCACCTGCTGAGGTGTCTGATTCCAAGGCTGCTCACCTGGTAGTGCCGGGTAATATCGGGATGCAAAGAACAAATGCTTACCTATGCGTCGGCTCGACACCACTTGACCATCAAGTCTTATACTGCCTTTGACAGCCGCCGCCGCCGGATCAGTGACATCCACTTCCTTGATCACGCTATCCACACCTCCAAAGGCGTAGGAGTCGCCCCAATAGGACCAATAGTTGTTGCCGCTTGCCGTTATAAAAACTGACTTGGAAGAATCGGACTCATACAGATACGCACCTTCAGCTGTGCGTCCCTGCAGGTCTATATCCAGTTCCAGTAACGCTGAGGAGTCTGGCGTCTCTGCGTCCAGTGCCATGATTCTCAATACTGTCTTCTGCGCGTAAGGTGCCGGTGACGTACTGAGGAGTTCATCACCCGCCGGTTCTACATCGGGGCGCTCTGTGTCCATGTCTTCTGGCATCTCACCAGTTCCCTCTGTCGGGAGCTCTTCAGAATTTGCCATAGGCTGCGGGATGAATACATCAGAGTACGAGCTCCCCATGACGTAAAGTGTCGTTCCATCCGATGACACTTTTACCCAGTCCTGCTCGTCAACACCCAACTCCTGAACATTGGTACTCGTCACCTCGTTACGGCTGGAATCGTCACTACCTGATGCAACTGAGCTGCCACTCGTGTCGCCGGAATCCGACTCGGTTGGCGCAGATTCGGCATTAGCCACACCTTCCTGAGGAGAAAACACGGCATCCACTGAATCAACTGGTCCCTCTGTAAAACTCTGCCCAGAGGACTGGGACACCAGCGCCTGTCCCAACGCGTCATAGAAAGCTTCGCTATTTTCAAGTGATTTCAGGCCCCGTTCATCTGCTGTTGAATCGGGCGGTTCAATAACCCCAGCGTCTTCTGAAGAGCTGCAAGCTGCCAGTAGCGTGGTACTAATCGCTGCAGCGATTAGCGAAGTGTAGTATTTCATGAGCCGTTCCTTATATATTTTTGGGTTATTAATCCCAATTATACCTCTCCAGCATCGAAATGCAAGCAATCTTGGGTAATTTGGGTATTATTTCCCAATTTATGAACGGTAGGGTGATGAGTCTATTGGACTGGAGTCACTTTAAAGCTCCTAGGTGATTCACTGTCGAGCGCTCTTCCTCCGAAGACTTCAGTACACGGACCGCTGCACCCTAAACGCCTGATTATCCGCGAGGGTAGAGCGTCCATTGAACATCGCCATTCGCAATGGCGATGTTCATCTTTACGCGATAGTCAGATCTGGAATACGCAGTCCGGCCGCCTCTATCGCTTCCTGCAATTGGCTTTGCGAGTAAGGTTTAGCTAGAAATCGAATAGCACCCATTTCAAGCAACCGCGCCCGATTAACAGCGTCGTCCCGGCTACTGATCACAATGACTGGTGGACAGGCTGCGCCATAGTCTTCCTTGATACGCCTGAGGAATGCCACTCCATCGAGCCGCGGCATCTCCAGATCAAGCAAGATCAGATTTGGAAGCGCCGTGGCCATACTCTCAAGGCCTTCCACACCATCCCGACTCAATCGTGCCGCTATTCCGCACTGCTGTAACACGCTCTGTGCGGCGGCGCGCATGGTAAGAGAATCGTCAACGATCAGTGCCACCGGTCGCAAGGATTCTCGCGCAGGCTTGATGGTCGTGGCCTGTGCCAGATTGCTGCTCTCCAGCAGCCTTGGCAAATCCAGAATAAGGACTTGTCGGCCATCTGACAGAACGCTACCACCGGCGTAGCGTTGTAGCGAGGCCATTTGTGGACCCAGAGCTTGGGTAACTAGCTCCCGATATCCGATAACCTGATCAATCTGCAAAGCCATGGAGCGATTGCCAGCCGAGACAAGCACGGCGGCCTTGTCGGGTTCCCGATGCGCAGTGTTAGCGAGTCGCGACACTAAGGCGGCCAGAATGTAATAGTCGTATCGTTCGGGGATTTCTGCGCCCGTTCCTGCTATGCGTACTGCATCGACATGATTGACAGGGAGCGCATACAACCCACCTTCGCTCTCAACAAGCACCACCTGGTTCACAACGATACGCTGTGGAATACGCAGCGTAATCTGGGTGCCTGATCCTACATCGGTTGCCAGCTGAATCTGACCACCTAACTGCTCGACAGCCGCCTGAACAGCAGATAAACCTAGTCCGTGACCTGCCAGTGCAGTGGGCTCATCAACACTGGAGAAACCTGATTTAAACAAGGCATTCTGTAGATCTTCATGCGTATTGATGGGTGCTTCCCCACGCTCTTGCAGGATTTTGCTCAACGCTTCTCTGTGAATGCCTCGGCCGTCGTCACTGACGCACAGAATTAGATCAGTTCCATCCACAGATGCACTCAGCATCAACACACCGGTCTCGCTCTTGCCCGCGTTCTTGCGTTCTGACAGGGTCTCGATGCCATGCACGATTGCATTGCGCGCAAGATGCTCCAGTGGAGGCAAGAGTTGTCTTAACAAAGCTCTATCCAGCGTTACTTCGCCGCCCTCCAGGCGCAGCATTGCTTGTCGCCCTAGTGTTTCAGAGGCGTCCCTGACTGTCTGTGACAGTCGACTCACCACCTCATCTACCCGCACCAGACGGGTTCGTATAAGACTTTGCTGCAACCCGGAACTGGCCCGCGATGCCTGTTGCTGTTCTCTTTCAGCTTGTCTCAACGCGCCCCGCATCACGCCACGTGCAGCCTCAAGATCAGCAAAAATTTCATTCACCTCTGCAGGGTTACGAGCCTCAACTGACTGTGGCAACTCACGCAGGCGAAATGCCGTTGCTTCGATATCCTGATAAACCTCTCTAAGTCGCGCCAGTTCATCGCTCAATCTGGCTTGATTGACCGTAACATCCGTAGCCAGATCAAGTAGCGAATCAAAGGCCGAATCACTGACCAGCAAGGACTCTGTATGCAGGTTGTTTTTGACGACACCGGCAGTCTGCTGACGAGTAGCGTTCACTGTGCGCTGAGCACTGGCTTGCGAAAGCAGGCTACTCAATTGCGCGTAGCCGCTCTTCAGTGCATCGCATTGCAAGCTCTGTTCTCTGGAGCCCTGGATCTCGCTTTCAACCGCATGAGCGTGTTCTGCTATTGATACCCTTCCCGCCATGCGCGCGCTACCTTTAAGCGTATGCAGAACGGTGAGCGCATCAGCAATTTCAGCGTTGCCGGGGCTGACAGCATTGACAAGATGGCGTAGCCGTTCAAGTAGCTCGTCGGCTTCCTCGCTGAAAACATCGTCCAGTGATCGTACGTTCGGCGCCAGGCTCAGACCGCTGTCCGCGGAATCTGCACCGGGCATAGATACTGCCAAAAAACCTGACAGGCGTTGCTCGACTGCCTTGACACTATGGCCGACCGCACGACCCGTAGTATGGGAGTCGAGCCGCGCCCGCAAGGCCATGACAAGATCGCCGATGTAACGGGTCTCTGCTGCATCGAAAGATGCACCTTGCCGATGCCTGGCTAATGCTGCTCTTTGCAGAGGCTGAACGATACCAATGATATGCGGTGCATCCACTGTCTGCGCACTGCCAGTTAGCGTATGCAACGCCCGCAGCATCTGCTCTGTCGGCAAGCGTTGTGTCATATCGACACTAGGCTGCAAGGCAGAGCGGACAGATTCATCCAGTGCTTCCAGATGACTCAGGCACTCGTGGTAAAACACATGCTGCATCGTCTGGTCGAGATCGATTCCAGAGGTTGCATCCAGCGGATTTTCCAGTAGCTCGTCATCAACGTTCAGCGTCAGACCGCCAGCATCTAACAGTTCGAGCGATTCCTCTTGATCGCCAGCTCTCATGCGGAGGCGCTCGATAAGCTCATCAAAACCGCGAACGCTATCTGATCCGCTCAGTAGTTGATCAATCAGTTGGGGAATGACGGCGTGAACCTCATCCAGCAACGCCAACTCATGCGCACCAATAGATGCGGACGAATGGCGACCTTCCGCAAACCACTGACTAGCGGTCGTTGCTAACAGACCCAAGGGTGTGCCAGTACCCTCTTCCAGTGCTGCAAAGCAGAACAGCGAGTGCTCCACAGCATCCATACCGGCTTGCGAGCGTTCGCGCCGATACAAGACCATCGCAGTTCCAAGCGCATCCATATGTGGAAGAAATGCACCCACTCGGCGCTCCCAATCTGCATCGGGCAGATTCACCGGCATATTGGCAGCAGCTCCGTCCAGTCGCGACTTTGCCTTGTGCAGTGACTCCTCCGCATCCAGCAGCAATTGCCCCGCCGCAGCCTGTGGCTGCAATACACATCCAAGGTAATAGTCAACTGACTCCAGCATGGTGGCCAGATCGTGTGCAATACCTGAAGAACTGCCTGCATCCGCACCCTGACTTATCTCTGTGCCTCGACCACTGAGTTGCAGCTGTGTTAGCACATCGCTCAGCCCCGCCATCAGCGGGCTGACTTCGGGAAGCGGCAGTATCTGTAATGACGAATCTATCTGTTGCAGGTGTTGCGTCAATGCATGACATCTCCCGACAGGCAAGGGGCCAGTACGCAGCAACGCTTCGAGCTCATTAGCAAGTCGTGCCAATGACTCGCGCGCCTCTCGCAGACAGGCATCAACCGCTGCGTCCCTGAATACTGATTCAGCCTGGGCGATTCCTGAAGAGCGAGCCGGTGTTCTCGTCACGCTAAGCCGAGCCGTCTTATGCAACAGGGCATCAAGCGACAAAAGGTATTGAGCCAGCCGCAGCCGTGCTTCCTCATCAGGCCCCTCATCATTTTTCATTCCCTGAAGATCACTATTAATCTGCTGCAAACACGCTAGCGCTTCAGATGCTCCCATGAGAGTCAGAACGGGTTCGAGTTGTAATAACCTGACTTTCAGCCGAACTACCTCTGGCTGATCTTCTGCTTCCGAGCCCTCGTCCAGCCAGTGACGCAGCGCTTGTGTTTCAGTATTGACACTGCTGCGAATAGCATGGGCGAGGTGATATCCGATGCCAATAACAGGCGTTTCCTGACTGCTTGCCATTCTGGAAGCCTGACGGATACGATCAAGCCTGAAACGCTGCCGCAGTTCAACAGCAGAACGACCGTTGGATTCTGTCTGTGCAACGTAATATAGAAAGTTTCTCAGCAAGTCACCCGGCAGTAGATCTTCGGGGGAGGCGACCAGTACACAGCGATGCATCTGTTTTTCCAGCTGCGCATACAAGCTGCGTAAAGCCGGTCCATCGTTAAGCTCTTTTACGGCAATGGCTTCTGCTACCAAAGCTGCAGACTGAAACAACGGCACCAGCACGTTCAGATAATTACGTGAACGGCAAAAATCCATGACCGACTGCAGTTCGCCCGCCAATGCTCGCGCGCTCTTCACGTCCGAGCTGCGCCACCACTGCAGTAGAGTTCGCGCCAGCTGCGGGTGAATGGCTGTGGCGAACTCGACCCATTCGGTGCGCTGCTCCTCCCACCGGGCATCTGCCACCGAGGCTTGTAACGCGGCGGGAATTTCAATGCCTGCAGCGAGAACCAGAACATCCGACAACAGGGCGTCCTCGCGACAGGCCCGACTATCGTTAACCAGTGGCAATAGGGGTAACGCGCTGTCGATAGAACCGTCTCGCTGCAGCAAAGCTACATGTTCACTGAGTTGATCACCTGCAAGCATCAGCACACGTGCAAGCTCTGACTGATCGGCAATCTCACCGGCTTCATGAGCATCCAGCAAGCTGATCAGTTCTTCAGCGACATAGACAGCTCCACCTTTTTCCAGCAACACAAGCGTGTTGCGGAAGCGCATGAGATCATCACGCAGCTGGACACGACTCTGCGCATCGGCTGTTTGCAGAAAACCCTGCGCCCGAAGCGCAAATGCATCACTCTGGATCTGTAGGTGTGCCAGTGCCTCCTGAGTAAAGTCCGGCACCGACTCTGACCCTGTCAACGGATCGTCGCAGCCCATATCACTCACGGATCGCTGCCCTGTCAGCAGTCTTTCTTGCCGTGCTTACTGTACTGCCGTGCTCCAGTGCCTTGATCGTACGCGTGGGGAGGCGGAAATCTGCAAGACCCTGTTTTAACTCACCCGCTAGATCCTTTAACTCAGTCAATGAGTCTGCGTTACCGGTCACTCCTTCAGCTGTCTGCTGAGTAATCCTGTTGATCTGATCCATGTTTTCCGACAGCTGGCTTACGATGCCCGATTGCACAACCGTACGCTCGGCCATGGACGCAACTCGTTCACGTAACTCGTGTGAATTTTCTCTGATGGTATTCAGAGAATCGCTGGCGTGCTGCGTTTGCTCGAGACCCGCGCTCAGCTCTGTCATGGTGAGGCCCATTGACTGAACCGTCTGAGCTGCATCCTCGCTAATGGTTCGCGTCAGCGAGCGGATGTCTCTTGTTGCCTGTCCGAGTACTTCCGCCAATTGTGCAACTTCATCGGACAATCTACCCAGATCGGTGGCGGCATCGGTGACCGAGTTTGATCGCGTACCGGCAGAGGCTCGGATAGTGGTGTTCAACGCTAATAAATCAGTTTGTCGGGCGACGTCCTCGATATTGACCACACGTTCTTCAATAGCCTCCACGTTATCAGCCAGTCGATCCATGAGGCGGGTTGTCTGATCGGCCTCATCGCGGATGGTCGACAACCTTTGCAAGCTGGCAGACAGGGAGCTAGTCGCCGCTTCCGCGTTGTCCACGGCAGACTGAGCAGTCACAGTGGATTCTGCCGTATCCGCCGACAAGTCTGCCATGACGGCGCTCATGGACAGCAGGTCATTGGATGACAGATGAATCTGACGCGACTGTTCGGTACAGGCTGAGGCTACAGTTTGGGCACAGGCCCTTGAGCGCTCAACCGAGGCGTTGACCTGATCGGCGGAAGTTGCCATTGTTCCAACCAGCCAGCGAAGCTCACTGACCGCATAGTTGAACGCATCAGCCAGTGAGCCCGCCATTGCATCGGTTACCGTTGCATGAACGCGTAAATCACCGCTGGCCAACGGTGCAATTTCATCCATCAGCTTCAGGATAGCTGCCTGCTCTTTTTGCTCATCAGCTTCGAACGATGTCAACATCTGCTGGTCTGCGCGGCGTGCCGAAAGTACAAGCCAGAACAGTAACAGCAGACTGAGAGCACCTAATCCCAGACTCCATAGCGCGGCTTCTCGCGCTGCAGGAACCGGTGCCAGAATCCGGGTCATCAGATAATCGGTTGTGACCAGTTCACTGCCATCAACAGAGCCGTCCTGCACCGCCTGCCAGGCCGTATTCAATTCGCTGACACGCTCGTCGGCAATGGAGGCGGTCCTTGCCAATGCCACCAGTGAAACCATCAGTGCAAGCAACGCCAGCATGAGCAGGGTAAAAGGAACGCCGAGACGTTTTTCGTAATGGCTAAATGTCATACCTGCGAATACTCGATTTATTCTGCAATGGACAGGAATGCAGGCGACTGGACTATCGCAGCGACATCCAGAACGCGATGCACTCGGTCATGGTGCACTATTGCTCGCACCGAAAGTGTCAATTTTTCGACCCCTTTACGACTTGTTTCTTTTTCAGACAGTGGCACTTCGCTCATGGCAATGTCGCAGAGACCCTGAACATTATCCACCTGAAATCCGGCTATGCCAGCGGCCGGCTCCAGTTCAAGTGTACGTCCAGTAGAGGATCGGCGTCCGGCAAACGCGCCAATATCCGTCACCGGTAACAATTTTCCATGCGCTACGGCAAGCCCGCGAAACCACGAGTGGGTACCCGCGACAGGCTGAATGTCGAGGTCTTCGTGTATAGCCTTGATCAGATCTGAGGGTGCGGCAAGATCCAGCCCGCCAGCATCAAATAACAGATATTGGGACATGCGCGCTCAGACCTTATCCGGTTGTGTGTGCTCTTGCACCGCCTGTGTCAGGCTCTCGGCGGTAAAAGGTTTGGACAGATGTGCGTCACTGCCGACGACTCGTGCTCGAGCCTGGTCGAACAGGCCGTCCTTGCCGGACAACATGATCACGGGTATGTCGCGGTAGTCGGCGTTGTTCTTGATCAATGCACAGGTCTGGTACCCATCCAGACGCGGCATCATGATGTCGGCGAATACAAGCGACGGCCGATGCTCGACTACTTTCGACAAGGCTTCAAATCCGTCGACTGCGGTCACAACCGAATAGCCCGCATCGTTGAGAAAGCCGGTCGCCGAACGTCGGACGGTCTGGCTGTCATCGACAAGCAAAACCGTGATATCAGATAACTCGCGCGCTGGGGGCACGCCGAGAGATACGTCTTCTGATCCTTTCATCTGTGGGTTCTCGTTGCGAGAAGGTGCGAATCCCTTCAGAGGGTATCCGATTCATGGGCTAACAGTCACGTGATCGAGGCGAATAACACGCATTTGTGATAGGTCATGCGATACTTGGCCCCTGAATTCCTGCGCCGTGAACAGCCATGAGCATTACCATTGGTATCGTGATGGACCCGATCGAGTCAATCACACCTTCTAAAGACACAACGCTTGCCATGATGTTGGCGGCCAGTGCACGAGGCTGGACTATTCACAGCATTGATCAGAGGGATATTTACCTGGATCAGGGCCGTGCTTTCGCGCGTCGCAGAAAAGTGCAGGTATTTGACGACAATGATCACTGGTTCGACGCGGAGGAGGCTGTTGACGCACCGCTCAGCGAGCACGACATTATCCTCATGCGTAAGGATCCACCTTTCGACATGGATTTCATCTATACCACGTATATGCTCGAAAGAGCCGCAACTGAAGGCGTTTACGTCGGCAACCGACCCAACTCACTTCGTGACGTCAACGAGAAGCTCTATACGGCATGGTTCAGTGAATTTTGTCCGCCCACTCTGGTAACGACTAACAGCAAAAGGCTAAAGGCCTTTATCGAGCATCATCAGGATGCCATCGTCAAGCCTCTCGACGGTATGGGTGGCGCCGGAATATTCCGCCTGACCCCGAACGATCCGAACATCAACATCATTCTTGAACACGCCACGCTAAACGATTCACGACAGCTCATGGCACAGCGTTTCGTACCCGAAATCAAAGACGGCGACAAACGCGTTCTCGTCGTCAACGGCAAAGCCGTACCCTATGCACTGGCGCGTATTCCTGCACAAGGTGAAACACGTGGAAATCTGGCTGCAGGTGGGCGAGGTGTGCCGGTGCCCATCGGTGATGCAGAGCGTCGCATCGTTGACGCTGTATCACCTTACCTGCTGGAACGCGGACTACTATTCGTCGGCCTGGATATCATCGGTAGCTACCTGACAGAGGTCAATGTCACCAGCCCCACTTGCGTCAGGGAACTGGATGCATTCATGCATGCTCATTCCGATAAGGGAGCTTCCGCAGCCAGTGGCTACACTCCCGGTATAGCTGATACTTACCTGGACGCCGTGGAATCGGCCATGAACAATCAATGACTGCAGACGCCGTCTCGCCAGCGAGCCGACAATTTGATGTACTGACCATCGCCCTGTTTGTGGCTGCGGCTGCGCATGCGATCGTTTTGTTGGGAGTAAGCTTCCAACCGTTCCTTGATGAAATGCGGACGCCACCGGCACTGGAAGTCATCCTGGTGCAGAAATCGGATGGTGAAAAACCGGACGAAGCAGCCTTTCTTGCACAATCCTCGCAAGACGGCGGTGGCGATACTGATGAAAACGCGCGGCCCTCATCGCCGTTCACCAGCGAACTTGACACCGAGTCGGATGGGCTGGCTCCCATACCCATTCAGGCAAGCACACCCTCTCCCACCGTGGAAAGTGCAGAAGATGTGGTGACTGCCGTGTTTGCTGAAAGCACTGTCAAAACAGAACAGACCACAGAGGCCACCGACGAGGTAGATGCACCTGCAGGCATGGTTCTGATAGAGCAGAATATGGACATTGCGCGTCTGGCAGCCGAGATTGACAGGCAACAGGAGGAATTTGCCAAACGGCCCAAGAAAAAGCATGTCAACGCACGCACCACCGAGACAGCCTCTGCAGAATATATGTATCGCTGGATTGAACAGGTTGAGCGAGTGGGTAACCTGAATTATCCGGACGACGCCCGTCGCCGTCAATTGACCGGTGCGCTGATTCTCATCGTGGGTATCTACAAAAACGGCGAAATTGAAAGTATTACCGTAGATGAGTCTTCCGGACACAAGCTACTGGATGATTCGGCGGTAAGAATTGTCGAGCTGGCAGCGCCCTTTGATGCCATGTCAGGAACGCTTGCCGAGGAAACGGATATCCTTTATATCGTAAGGACGTGGGAATTCCAGAGTAGCAACTCTGTGATCAGCTATTAGCCCGGATTATCCATGACGACACACCGCAGCAACGGATGAATCTAACCCATCACTTTTTGCTCTCAATGCCGCAGATGCGCGATACCGATTTTCGCGATTCGCTGGTATACATACTGGATCATGGTGAAAATGGTGCGTTCGGCGTCATCGTTAATCAGGAGCTGGGGATGGATCTTGCTGGCGTGTTCTCGCAGCTCTCCATCACCGGTGCCAGTGCATCTGCAGGGGGAATATCGGTTCTACGAGGTGGGCCTGTTGATGAAGGTCATGGCTTGGTGTTACATCCGCCGGGGCCCAGATTCGACATCACGCGTGACTTCACCGGAGGCGTATCCTTGTCCAGTTCGCGCGATGTGCTTGAATCCATTGCACGTGGTGACGAACCTGCCGATCACCTGATCGTGCTGGGGCATGCAGGTTGGGCACCGGGACAACTGGAAATGGAAGTGGTAGAGAACGCCTGGTTAACCTGTGAAGCTTCAGCCGATATTCTTTTCGACACTCCTGTGGAGAGACGTCGTCAGGCAACAGGCGATAAGCTTGGTATCAACCTTGCCGCTATCGCAGGGCATGCAGGTCATGCCTGAGCATGCCAGTGAAACGGGTACCTGTGTTGCCTTCGATTTCGGAACGCGTCGTATCGGTATGGCTGTAGGTGAGCCAAGACTTAACAGCGCCACACCCGCAGGCGTTGCCCAGAATCACAACGGTACTCCCGACTGGGCAGCGATCGACAAGATCATAGAACAGTGGCAACCCACAGATCTGGTTGTGGGCTGGCCACTGACCGAATCCGGTGAGGAGCAAGCCATGACCGGGCACGTCAGAGGCTTCATGAAACGCTTGAACAAGCGTTACAGCCTACCGACGCATAAAAGCGATGAACGCTTCAGTTCAAACGCGGCGCAACGGGAAATAAGACAACTACGCGCCAGTGGTCAACGCAAACGCAAGGCAAACCATGCAGATATCGATACACTCGCCGCCGCCCTCATACTGGAAAGCTGGTTCACCATGAGAACATCTGACAGTGAGTAAGCCGGCTACAGCGCGATACGAAAAAACCACGGTCATGCATTGGCTTGAGCTCATGTGTCAGGCGCTTACCCCGCTGGTACAAAACGATACACCGGTTGCTCTGATTGGAATCCGGCGTGGTGGGATAGACGTCGGGCGTATCCTGCTGGAACATCTGGTTAACGCCGGATTACCCGTAGAGAACGTGCTCGGTGAGCTCAATATTGCCTTTTATCGTGATGATTTCAGCTCTATCGGTTTACATCCGGTAGTCGGCCCCTCTCAGGTGCCTTTCGATATCGAGGGCAAGCACATCATTCTTATTGATGATGTTCTGGGGACCGGCCGCACGGTTCGTGCCGCCATGAATGAGATATTCGACTATGGCCGGCCCGCCAGAATCACGCTGGCCGTGCTGGTGCAGCGTGCCGGGCATGAGTTACCCATCAGAGCAGATGTCATCGGGCATAGCCTTGATGTCGATGCCAATCAGTATATCGATCTGGACGCTGCAAGCATGCAGGTTACTGTCGGAGAGAAATCGTGACCCTCCCCGACCCTCAATTCAATGCCCTGGGTGAGCTTCACCACTTTATTGATCTGGATGCGCTCGACAAGGCTATGTTGACACGGATACTCGACACCGCCGAAGGCTTCGCCGGCGTCAATGACCGCACAGTCAAGAGTGTGCCTTTACTACGCGGCAAGACTGTCGCAAATCTGTTCTTCGAGAACAGCACGAGAACACGTACAGCGTTTGAACTGGCCGCCAAGCGGCTCAGCGCCGATATCCTTAATGTAGATCTGGTGACCTCATCAACGGCAAAAGGTGAGACGCTACTCGATACACTGCGTGTGCTTGAAGCGTTGCAATGTGACATGTTCATCGTGCGTCACGGAGATTCGGGTGCAGCACATTTCATAGCGCGTCACGTCTCACCCGCCATCAACGTGATCAATGGAGGTGACGGGCAGCACTCACACCCTACTCAAGGCATGCTGGACATGTTTACTATCCGCCGCCACAAAGGTAGTTTTGAGAACCTGTGTGTTGTCATCATCGGCGACATCCAGCACTCCAGAGTAGCGCGATCGGATATCTCTGCACTGATAAAACTCGGTACCGGCGAAGTACGCGTGGTCGGTCCACGCACGTTGATCCCGGCAGAGGTTGAGTCGCTGGGTGTCACGGTGTACTCCACACTCGACAATGCATTGATCGGTGCAGATGTCATCATGGGACTACGCTTGCAAAAGGAGCGGATGCGTAGTGCAACGGTGCCGAGTAGCAGCGAGTTCTATCGCACCTACGGGCTGACACCTGCGCGACTTGCCAAAGCCAAGCCCGATGCACTGGTCATGCACCCGGGGCCTACCAATCGAGGCGTGGAGATTGCTGGCAGCGTTGCCGACGGTGCACAGTCCGTCATTCTGGAGCAGGTAACCTACGGTATTGCCGTTCGTATGGCTGTGATGTCCATCATCATGGGCAACGCAACCAGTTTACGGAGGGCTGGGACGTGAGCGGCACAGCGGACAACCACCGTTTTGTTGTTGACAATGTACAGCGCCTTGAAGACGATCGGCCGAGTACCATCGTCATCCATCATGGCATCATCGAATCCATTACCGAAGCGGCTTCAGGCAAGGTTGCACACCTGGCGGTATCGGGCATGTGCGATCTGTACTCGCGATTGAGAGAACCCGGCCTGACCCGCAAAGGCACGATTGCCAGTGAGTCACTGGCAGCCTTTGGCGCAGGATTTACGCAAGTACTGTGCGCACCAGACACGAATCCTGCCATTGACAACGTCGCTACGGTAGAACTGATCAGGCAACGCGCTCAACTGGCGCAAGGTGCGCAGGTGTTTCCCATCGCGGCACTGACAACAGGTCTGGAAGGTGCTCAGCTCAGCGAACTTGCCACTCTACAAGCGGCAGGCTGTCCCGCTGCAGGCCAGGCAGACAGACCACTGGACAACACCACTGTGCTGTTCAGTGCGATGGAATATGCGGCATCGTTTGATCTGCCACTATTCATGACGGCCAGACATGCTCAACTGGGCGTCGACGGCTGTGCTCATGAAGGCGCGATGGCCACTAAGCTTGGCTTGCCGGGCATACCCGTAGCGGCTGAAACCATAGCGCTGGCTATACTGCTGGAGATTTGCCGGGAGACCGGTTGTCGTTTACACATATCCAGAGTCAGCTCGGCACGCGCGCTACAGATGATTGATACGGCTAAACAGGCAGCCTTGCCAGTTACCTGTGATGTTGGGATTCATCATCTTTTTTTCACTGATGAGCATCTGGCAGGCTACGACTCTAGCTTCAACAGCGCGGTGCCGTTCCGTGGTACCGCCGATAGAGACGCACTACGACGTGGCGTGTCCACAGGTGTTATCGACGCCATCTGTACGGACCACTCACCACATGACAAAGATGCAAGTCTGGCCCCATTTCCGTCAACCGAACCTGGCCTTGCCGCCTATCAATGGTTTATCCCCCTTGCGCTTCAACTACCAGAGCTATTGGATTTGTCGTTCAACCGAGTCTTTGACAAGCTGACGCATGCGCCTCGTCGTATTATCGGCAAAGCACATCCAACCGGGCTGGATGTTGGCGACGTGGCGGATTTCTTTTTGCTGGCAACCGATGAAAGCGCCGGTACCATAGAACAGGATACACAGCCGGCAATGACTAACCATCCGCTGAACATACACTCCCCCGAAGCAATAGGCCTTGCGCCACTGAAGGGTCGAGTCAAGGCGGTCTACTCCGACTTCAGGCAGTATCACCCTTGATCATCTCAAAGCCGATGTCGTTCAGAACAGCAACCGGCTCGCCGTTCAGACGTTTGATCAGATTCTCTGCCGCGAGTTTTCCTATTTTCAGGCGACGCACTTTGATAGTGGTCAACTGAGTTGACAACACCGAACTCACATCCAGGCCGCCGAATCCTGCGATGGCAACGTCTCCGGGTATCTTGATGCCGTTGCGCTGGCAAAACATCAAGCCGCCAACGGCCATGTTGTCGTCAAGGAAATAAAGCACTCGTATAGAGGGATTGGCTGATAACAATTGTTCAGCCCCGTAATAACCCGCGTAAAAAGACGATCGATCATTAAGAATCAGTTTTCGCGGTTCAGAACCATAGCC
>Ga0209831_1002093_pt1 | contig 17671 bp, 18 predicted proteins | sample Maine_Asex4_meta_FD_187451 | JGI IMG/M metagenome (GOLD analysis project Ga0209831, IMG submission 187451) | Marine algal microbial communities from Maine, USA - Maine_Asex4_metaG (SPAdes) (version 2) | ecosystem: Host-associated > Algae > Red algae > Unclassified | place: Maine, USA | collected...
TTGTGCGAGTATAATTTACAGTTTCTGTAGATTTTGGTGCTTCTTTAGAGTCTAAATCAGTAAATAAGATGGTTTGTGCTTCATTGATAGCAGCATTTATAAATCGCTCTGATTTAAAACCATTAATTAATTTGTACAACTGATTTAATTGTAATTGTTGAGAAGCTATTTTTGCTTTTAACTCCTTGTTTTCATTAAGTAACAGTCCCTTATTCACAAGAAAAAGTTACTGAAAATAATAGAAATAACAATGCTTTTAAGAGAGTTTATAGCGGCTTTTTTGTGATAAATTTCCTACGGTAATACCGTCAAATAGCAATACTAATTGAGGGTAATCTAAAACTAAACTCTTTACAGAATCATCGTATAATGGAATTTCAAAAGAGCCTTTTTCTAAGCGCTTATAATACAGCACAAAAAAACCTGTACGCCAATGCAAAAGCTTCATTTTATTGCGAAGCTTGTTGATAAATAAGTAAACAAATCCATTGGTAGGCTCTCTTAATAGTTCACCCTGAACTAAGCCACATAAACTGTCAAAACTCTTTCGCATATCGGTCGCAGGTAAATACAACTCGTAAATATTAGTGCTTTCTAAGGACATCATAATTTCGTATTTTAAAAATGTCAAAAATAGAAACTACATAAAACTATTACAATATGCCGTTACTCGGAGCAATACTTTATTACTATCCATAAAAACTTTATATTAGTTTTGGTGGTCGGGAAAATGTTGTATTTATAAGTTGAATGCAGGCTGAAATAATTAAAGAAAATTAGAAACGCTTACAACCCTTTCGGTTAAAAATCTAAATTCACTAAAAATTCAGAATCAAGTACAAATAGAATTGATTGAATTTGATTAAGAAATGAAATTTCTTGATAGATTGTGTATAATTAATTGCAAAATATTTAAAAAATAGAGGGTTTAAAAAATCTAAATTCACTAAAAATTTAGTAATTACAAGGTCATTGAACCTTGAATTTGATACTATTTAAATTAAAAATTAGCACCATTGTTAGAGCATTTTAATTTTATTACAGGACGTAAATCCTTAGGTAAAAACAGACAAGGTTTATAAAACACTCCCAATTAGAATTTTAGGAGGCAGTACGACATAAAAAATTAGGTTGAACAATGGCAACCGTTGTAAAGATAGTTTGGATAATTAAAAGATGAATTTAAGAATAGTCATAATGTTACTTTTACTCTTTTTTATCCACACTATTTGCTCAATCAAGTTAGAGTTCATTCAAAAATAAACTTGTATTGAGAGCTTAAGTAATTCTTTTCTTTTTAGTTAACATACGACTACTACAGGTTCAGTTATGGTTTTTTGAACTTCAAAAGAAACAACTTTACTTAGTATTCAAATGATTAATTTAAATTTAGTGGAACGGTAAAACTAACGGGGAAAAATTATTTACTTGTTGTATAGGATAATAAATAAAAATTTACAATAAATAAAAATGATTTGGGAGATAGTTATTGGAAACCGAAAGATCTCTTTAGATCTAATTAATTACAGTTAAGGTTTTAATATTAGTGCATTAAATACACTTATAAAAGTGAAATTGGAATAGCATTCAGTCATAATATTTACAGGGCTATTGAGAAAAATTTTAAAATCAGCTTGTATATTTTTAAAGTAAGTGCTATTAATTTTTCGTTTTATAAAAAAACCTATGAAGTGGTACACTTCATAGGTTTTTTTATAGTTTTATAAAATTAGAATTACAACTCTAAAGCCTTCTTTAGGTTACTATCCATTAATAATTCTTCTGGATTTTCTAAAGCATCTTTAACAGCGACTAAAAACCCTACAGATTCTTTACCATCAATAATACGGTGATCGTAAGAAAGAGCAACATACATAATCGGTTGGATAGCTACTTCGCCATTAACAGCCATTGGGCGCTCTACAATGTTGTGCATTCCTAAAATAGCGGATTGTGGAGGATTGATAATTGGAGTCGATAACATCGATCCAAAAACACCACCATTAGTAATTGTAAAAGTACCACCAGTCATTTCATCCACAGTAATTTGTCCGTCACGCGCACGGATAGCCAAACGTTTTACTTCGGATTCTACACCTCTAAAAGAAAGGTTTTCTGCATTGCGAATCACAGGAACCATTAACCCTTTAGGTCCTGAAACCGCAATACTAATATCTTGAAAATCATTAGTAATCATAAAATCGCCATCCATCATTGCATTAACAGCAGGATACATTTTTAAAGCACGTACACAAGCTAGTGTAAAAAAGGACATAAAGCCCAAGTTTACTCCATGCTTTGCTTTAAAATTTTCTTTATGTGCCGCACGTAAATTAAAAATAGGTTGCATGTTTACTTCGTTAAACGTAGTTAACATAGCGGTTTCATTCTTAACAGTAACTAAACGTTCAGCTACTTTGCGACGCAGCATCGAAAGTTTTTTACGTTCTGTACCACGACTTCCGCCAGAAGTAGGTACGCCCATGGAAGGTACGGCATTAACAGCATCCGCCTTAGTAATACGTCCGTCTTTTCCAGTGCCATTTACGCTGGCAGGTGTAATTCCTTTTTCAGCCAATACTTTTTTAGCAGCAGGAGATGCTGTTCCAGTAGCATACGTTTCTGCTTTAACAGGAGTGGGAGCAGGCGTTGGTTTAGCTTCCGCTTTTGGAGCCTCAGTTTTTGGTGCTTTAGTAGCATCACTCTCAGGTTTTGCTGCATCGGTATCAATTAAACAAACCACTTGACCAACAGCAACAGCATCACCTTCTTCTGCTTTTAAAGTGATAATTCCACTAGCTTCTGCAGGTAATTCTAAAGTTGCTTTATCGCTATCTACTTCTGCTATAGCTTGATCTTTATCTACGTAGTCACCGTCTTGAACTAACCATTCTGCTATTTCAACCTCAGTTATCGATTCTCCCGGAGAGGGAACTTTCATTTCTAACATAGTACTTTATATTTTTCCTTATTAAAGGTCTTGTTTTTATGATTTATTTTCTTTGATTATCTTTTGTCTTATTAAAAACGTAGTCAATTACTTGTTGATGACGACGTTTTGATCTAGTAGAACTACCAGCAGCAGGTGCGCCATAAGGACGACGTGATGCATATCTAAAACTATAAGCGTTATCGTGATGCATTAATATATGCGCCATAGCTCCCATATTTCTAGGTTCTTCTTGTGCCCAAACAACATCATCTGCATTATATTTTTCAATAATTGAAGTCATATGATCTGCGGGTAAAGGGAATAATTGCTCAATTCTAACTAAGGCTACATCATTACGCTCTAATTTTTCCTTTTCTTCAAGTAAATCGTAATAAAATTTACCCGTACAAAAAACCAATGTTTTAGTAGTTTCCGCTTTTGCAGAAGGATCATCAATTAACATTTGAAAGCTTCCTGTAGCCATTTCTTCTTTAGTCGAAACAACTCTGGAATTACGTAGCAAACTTTTAGGAGTAAATACAATTAAGGGTTTGCGGTATTCTGCTTTTAATTGTCTGCGTAATAAGTGAAACAAATTTGCAGGTGTTGTTACATCGGCAACAAACATGTTATCCTTTGCACATAATTGTAAATAGCGCTCCATACGAGCAGAAGAGTGCTCTGCACCTTGACCTTCGTAACCATGAGGCAATAACATTACCAAACCGTTTTGCATCTTCCATTTATCCTCAGCAGCAGATATGTATTGGTCTATCATAATTTGTGCTCCGTTGCTGAAATCTCCAAATTGTGCCTCCCAGATAGTTAATGTTTTTGGACTAGCCATGGCATATCCATAATCAAAACCAACTACAGCATATTCTGATAGTAAGGAATTATAAACGTAATAATGACCTTGTTCTCCATTTAGATCGTTTAGCAATACAACTTCTTCTTCGCTATCTTCAACTTTAACCACAGCATGGCGGTGTGAAAAAGTACCCCGTTCTACATCTTGACCGCTCAAACGTACATCAAAGCCTTCTTTAAGTAAGGAGCCATAGGCAAGAATTTCCCCCATAGCCCAATCCAACTTATTATCTTCAAAATACATTTTTTGACGTGCCTGAATCAAACGTTCTATTTTACGTAGGAATTTTTTATCACCAGGTAATTTAGTAACTACTTTAGCAATTTCAGTAAGTTTATCGATATCAAAAGTGGTATCAATAGTTTCCATCATTCGCTTTTCATCAACCCTTGTGTAATCTTCCCAAGCACCTTCCATAAATGGAGTGATAACGGTTAAATCTTCTTCACGAGAATCTTCTAATTTTTCCTCAAGCGCTCCTTTGTATTCTTTTTCTAATTGCGGTACAAAATTACTATCAATAACTCCTTGTGAAATTAATTTTTCGGCATAAATATCTCTTGGATTTTTATGCTTAGCAATTGCTTTATATAATTTAGGTTGTGTAAAGCGAGGTTCATCACCTTCATTGTGTCCGTATTTTCGATAGCCTAACAGGTCAATAAATACATCTCTATTAAATTCTAGGCGGTAATCCAAAGCAAAATTTATTGCATGCACTACAGCTTCTGCATCGTCTGCGTTTACGTGGAGTACAGGCGATAAGGTAACTTTAGCAACATCAGTACAATAAGTGGAAGAGCGTGCATCTAAGTAATTGGTTGTAAAACCAATTTGGTTATTAACTACTATATGTATTGTTCCTGAAGTTTTATAGCCATCTAATCTCGACATTTGTGTAATCTCGTAAGCAATACCTTGTCCTGCAATAGCTGCATCTCCATGTACGATAATAGGCAATACAGCTGAAGTGTCATCTGCATAATCACGATCTTGTTTAGCACGAGCAATACCCTCTACAACAGCACCTACAGTTTCTAGGTGAGATGGGTTAGGGGCAATATTCATATTTATTTTATTTCCATTTTTACTGGTACGAACTCCCGTCCATCCCATATGATACTTTACATCTCCATCAAAAATATCCTCAGCATAATCTTTTCCATCAAATTCACTAAAAATATCTTTAGCACTTTTTCCAAAAATATTAGTTAGTGTACTTAAACGCCCTCTGTGAGCCATTCCCATCACAAATTCTTTAACACCATTTTCAGATGCCTTTTCTAATAAATGATCTAAAGCGGGAATTAAAGCTTCTCCACCTTCTAAAGAAAAACGTTTTTGACCAACATATTTGGTATGTAAAAAGTTTTCAAAAGAAACAGCTTCATTTAATTTTCTAAGAATATTTTTCTTTTCGTTTGCAGAAAAATCAGTGTGGTTTCCATTTTTATTGAGCTTATCCTGTATCCATTGTCGCTCTTCAGGACTGCGGATATACATATACTCCATACCAATAGAAGCGCAGTAGATTTTTTCCAGATGAGCTATAATGGCCTGAAGGCTTACAGTACCAAGTCCAATAATTCCTCCTGCATTGAAAACGGTATTTAAATCGTTCTGATTTAAACCAAAAGATTCAATTGCCAATGTTGGAGTATATTTTCTACGCGCACGGACAGGGTTAGTTAGCGTAAATAAATGTCCACGAGTACGATAACCATCTATTAATTGAATTACTTGAAATTCTTTTTGTAGGTTTTCTGGGATTATTCCAGTAGCAGTGCTTATTTCAGACGAAATATCTTCGGCACTTTCTAAACCGAAATCAAATCCTTGAAAAAAAGCTTTCCAACTTGGTTCAATACTATCGGGACTTTGTAAATATTGCTCATATAACTCAGCAAAATAAGCTGATGAGGCTGCGTTTAAAAATGAAAATTTATCCATCTATATACCGTGTAGGTTTTTATCCAAAATTTCTTTCAAAATTACAACATACAACCTTATAACCATTATAATTATTTATATTTATAAAAAGCTTTTATTGCTTATTTCTTAAATTAAATTGAAATTTTTATGAATTTTGAAAGGTTTTTGTTTGTTTATATATTTATTACAATTCAATATACTGCTTTTTCTCAAGTTGATGCACAGGTAGAAACTAATTTTTGGAATAAAGTAAGATATGGTGGGGGTATGAGCTTAGGATTTTCAAATATAAGCACTAATGTAGGGCTTGCCCCATCTGCAATTTATCAATTTAATGACAAAGTTGCAGCAGGTATAAGTGTAAGTTTTGGATATTCTAGTTTCAAACGAAATGATGCTCAGCAATTTAATTATGGTGCTTCTTCATTAGTTTTGTACAATCCAACCCAAGCATTACAATTATCGGCAGAACTAGAGCAAAACTTTGTGAACAGTTCTTTTGAAATAGTAGGACAAAAATTCACAAATAATTTTAATTTTCCTGCCTTATATGTTGGTGCTGGGTATAGGGTTAGTAATATATCGACGGGGTTGCGTTATGATATTTTGTACAAAGAAAATAGGAATATTTATAGTTCTGCCATTAGTCCTTTTATAAGGGTATATTTTTAAAATAAAAAGTTTGGTACAAATTTTGAAATGGATATAAGAAACAAACAAACAAACAAACAATGAAACAAATTGCAACAGTATCCTTACTATTAAGTGTTTTTTTTAATTTTTTTTCAGCCACAGCTCAGGAAAAAAAAGTATACGTAAAATACGTTGATCCAATAATTGAAAGGCTTGATGCTACAAATATAGGTGGTAGTGAAATATTTGTAGAATACAAATCAAAAAAAGAGATAACTATCTATCTTGAGCTTATTAAAAAAGGTAAACTTGTAGGTGGAACATCAAAAACAGTTAAATCAAAAAAACCAGAAGTAATAAAGTTGAGTTTACAAAAATTCACAAAAGATAATTTAATAGCTTCAAGCGATTATATTCTAAAACTCTCTTGTTTTGAAGGAGGTAAAAATATTTTTGAAAAACAAATTGGAGATAATATTTATATTAAAAAAATTAAATTGTATAGATAAAAGATATAACAAAAATATCTTTTGTTTTTTGTGATATTTAAGAGCTAAACATTAATATTGTATCGATTTTAAATAAGGAATTTATGAGATGTATTTTTTTTATAATTATTACAGCTTTCTTAACTCTAAGTTGCGAAAAAAAAGTAGATCCTTTTACGATCACTCCACAAAGCATAGGATTGTTGAAAAAAGAGACTAAGGTAAAAGAATTGAAGATCATTTATGTGAATGACTCCATAGTAAATCATGTTGCAGGCGATGAGTTTATAGGCAATGCTAACGAGATTGAGATTTTTGACAAACAGGGCAAAGCATTGTTAATATTAGAACCTTCGGAACAATTCGATTCTATAGCTACAATCAAGTCCGTTAGGATAATTGATCCCCGTTATAAGTCAGAAAAAGGTCTAAGTATAAGTAGTACTTTTAAAGATATTAAATTGAATTATAAGGTTTCTAAAATATCCAATACACTAGGCTCAGTAATTATAACAATTAATGAGCTTAATGCATTTGTAGTAATTAGCAAAAAAGAACTACCTAGCGAATTGCAATTCGATACTACTTCAGTAATCGAAGAATCTCAAATTCCTGATGCAGCCAAAATCAAATACTTTTGGTTAGACTGGGATTAATAATAATTCTTTTTTATAAATAAATTCGACGCAATATTTTGATAAAGCAATTTTTAAAGAAATATATTCCTATCCTTATAGGGAAAAAAATAATGCTTCAAGGCGTTTTCAATTCCAAAGGTGCAGTAAAACAAGCTTTCGATTTATTTTGTACACCAAGAAAAGGAAAGATACAACCTCATGAAGAAGACTTTTTAGCATCTGCCGACAGTATTAAAATTGATACCAACGGACACAATATTCAAATATATCATTGGGAAGGAACAGGAAAAACAATATTGTTATTACATGGCTGGGAAAGTAATAGTTTTAGATGGAAAAATTTAGTCGTCCATTTAAAAAAAGCGAACTTTAACATTTTAGCAGTCGATAGTCCAGCACAAGGGCAATCTAGCGGGAAATATTTAAGTGTGCCTTTGTACACAACATGTTTGAAAGATATCGCAGAAATATATAAGCCAGAAGTTCTAATAGGTCATTCTCTTGGAGGAATGACGGCTATTTATTATCAATATTTAGTGCATTCGGAGACTATTGAAAAAATAATAGCATTAGGTCCTCCATCAGAGCTAAAGTTATTTATGAAAAGCTTTCAGAATACATTACGGTTTTCAGACAGTTTCATGAAAAAGGTAGATGACTATTTATTTAATCGTTTTGGCTTTTACGCTAAGGACTTTTCGATAGCTACTTTTGCTAAAGAAATAAAAAAACCAGGCTTATTGGTTTTAGAAAAATATGATGAATTGGCTCCATTTGAGCTTTCGACTAAGATTGCTCGGAATTGGAAAGATTGTGAATTATTTACAGTAAAAAATATTGGACACTCTTTACAATCACCTGAAATTAATCACAAAATAATATCATTTTTACAGTCATAATTTATTTTTAAAGTTGCCTAACATTTATAAAATAGGAATACAACTTTGTATTTAATAAGTTTACTATAAAAAAATTGAAATACTTTCATTAAAAAATGAACAAGATCATATTACTTATACATTGCCCGGATCAACAAGGAATTATAGCAAAAGTAACTAATTTTATTGCCGAATCTAACGGTAATACAGTATACTTAGAGCAGCATGTGGATACTGACGAAAAGGCTTTTTTTATGAGGTTGGAATGCGAATTTCCTGCCAACACTGACGCCTTAGAAATTTTTAAGCAACGTTTTGTGTCGGAAATAGCTGCCGAATTAAAAATGGAATGGCAAATATTTGATCCGTCAATTAAACCGAGAATGGCTATTTTTGTATCTAAATATTCACATTGTTTATATGATATTTTAGGTAGGCATGCATCAGGGGAATTAGAAGTAGATATTCCAATTATAATTAGCAATCATAAAGATATGGCTGCGGTTGCAGCTAATTTTCAAATACCTTATGCTTATATTCCCATAAATAAAGCAAATAAAGTAGAGGCTGAAGCTAAGCAAATTGAACTGTTAGAAAAAAATAATATAGATTTTATAGTTTTAGCACGTTATATGCAAATTTTATCTGCAAATTTTGTAGATCATTACACGCACAAAGTAATTAATATTCATCATTCTTTTTTACCTGCTTTTCCAGGAGCAAAACCATATCATTCAGCATATAATCGAGGGGTAAAAATTATTGGAGCAACATCTCATTATGTAACTTCTGCTTTGGACGAAGGGCCAATTATTGAGCAAGAAGTGGTAAAAGTAAAACACACCCATAGTATAAGTGATTTTATAGCTAAAGGACGTGATGTCGAAAAAATTGTACTTTCAAGAGGAGTAAAATATCACATCAAACGTAAAGTATTGGTGTATAATAATAAAACGGTTGTTTTTGATTAAAAATCAGTAAATTTCATACAAAAATTATTTATGAAGAAAATAGTAGCTTTTATAGGAATCATTTTGTTAAGTAGTTGTGCGGAGTTACAACATGTAATTAATAATCTACCTACAGGAACAGGCACTTCCACAGGCTTATCTAATGAATATATTGCAAGCGGCTTGCGTCAAGCATTAGATAAAGGAATCAATTTACAAGTAAGTAAATTAACAGCAAAAGATGGTTTTTTTAGAAATCAATTAGTTAAAATTTTACTACCTACGGAGTTACAAAAAGTAGATAATAGTCTTCGGAAAATAGGATTAAGTAAACTTGCAGACGAAGGATTAAAAGTTTTAAACCGTGCAGCAGAAGATGCAGTAGGTACGGCCACTCCAATATTTGTAAATGCAGTTAAAGGAATTACGTTTGCTGACGCAAAAAGCATATTAGTTGGTAGTAATAATGCAGCTACCCAATATTTAAATGGAAAAACAAACACAGCTTTATACCAACAATTTAGCCCTGTAATTCAAAATTCCTTAGGAAAAGTAGGAGCTACAAAGGTTTGGTCAAAAATCATTTCAAAGTATAATTCCATTCCATTTACTCAAAAAGTAAATCCTAATTTAACGGATTATGTGACCAAGCAAGCATTATCAGGTGTTTACAAAATGATTGGTATTGAAGAACAAAAAATTAGAACGCAACTAAATTCAAGAACTACAGATGTATTAAGAAAAGTATTTGCTTTACAAGATCAGTTAAGGAGATAAAAAAATAGGATCTTACAAATAAAAAATCCCTAAAACAATTAATTGTTTTGGGGATTTTTGGTTATTGTAGTTTTTTTTGTAGGCATTGGGCCTCTGAGATGAATAATCAAGCCGTTTAGAAAGTTTCGTAAAATCTGATCGCCACATTCTACATACTTTGGATGGCTTTCATTTCTGAAAAAAGCTCCTAATTCACTTTTTGTAACCTTAAAGTCTACCAAAGTGCAAATTTTTACAATATCGTCGTCGCGTAGTTTGTGAGCTACACGTAATTTCTTAAAAATATCATTATTTGTTAATCCCATAAGGCAAATATAATATTAGTTATATAGAATAAGTTTTATTTTATCAGATTATGACTATAATATTATTTAATTTTTTACATTCCGATAACCGATAACCCAAAGAATATGAAAAATAAAATAGAAGCAGTAAAACAATTTCATACCGCATACAAAATAGGGTATAGAGAAACACCAAGAGCAGATTTAGGAAAAGCTAAAAATAAATTGCGTTTTAATCTCATGAAAGAAGAAAACGAAGAATATTTAGAAGCAGCACAAGGCAATGATTTAGTAGAAGTTGCAGATGCCTTGGGAGATATGCTTTACATTTTATGTGGAACTATTATTGAACATGGTATGCAGAATAAAATAGAGGAAGTGTTTAATGAAATTCAACGAAGTAATATGAGTAAACTAGGGGAAGATGGACAACCTATTTACCGTGAGGATGGAAAGGTGTTAAAAGGGCCTAATTATTTTAAGCCCAATATAGCGGAGATTTTAAAAAAGTAAAAATGTCAGTTTATCAAAAAATAGAATCTATAGGTGTAAAATTTTTTAAAAAGCATATACTTTTTAAATATGGATTTAATTGGTCTCCAATGTACATGAGGAGTAAAGTCAAAATTACTGATATTTCTGAAGATTTATTGGATGTTAAGATTAAACTACCAATAACTTATAAAAATAGAAACTACATGAATTCTATTTTTGGAGGAAGTATATTTGCGCCGTAGATCCTATCCCTATGATACAATTGGTGAATTTATTAGGAAAGGACTATGTAGTTTGGGAAAAATTAGCCAGAATTTTTTTTAAGCGTCCTGCAAAAGAGGATTTATATGCTCAATTTAATTTAACACTAGATGAGATTACAAGTATTAAAGACAGATTGGTTGAAGAAAATGAAATAGAAATTTTAAAAATCACAAAATTAACCGATAAGGCACAAACCAAAGTGTATTGTGAAGTGCACAAAACGATTTACGTAGCCAAAAAAGTTTTTATAAAGCAAAATTAAAGGATAGGAAAATGACATGATGTCAGTAATTTTTCAATGGCATAAAGATTGACTATTCCTAAGCGTTAACTTGAATAAAAACATTTAATAAATATAAGTTTATGTCTAAGATTATTGGAATAGATTTAGGAACAACAAACTCATGTGTTTCTGTAATGGAAGGAAATGAGCCAGTAGTTATTCCTAATGCAGAGGGAAAAAGAACAACACCATCAGTAATTGCTTTTGTAGAAGGTGGTGAAATAAAAGTAGGAGATCCAGCTAAACGTCAGGCGGTAACAAACCCAACAAAGACGATTGCTTCTATTAAAAGATTTATGGGAAATAAATTCTCGGAGTCTTCTAAAGAGGCAGCACGTTCTGCTTACAAAGTAGTAAAAGGAGATAATGATACACCACGCGTAGATATTGATGGTCGTTTATATACTCCACAAGAACTTTCAGCAATGATACTTCAAAAAATGAAGAAAACAGCTGAGGATTATTTAGGACAAGATGTAACTCGTGCGGTAGTTACAGTACCAGCATATTTTAATGATGCGCAACGCCAAGCAACTAAGGAAGCTGGAGAAATTGCAGGTTTAACTGTAGAGCGTATTATTAATGAGCCAACAGCAGCAGCTTTAGCTTACGGATTAGATAAGAAAGATTCAGATCAAAAAATAGTAGTATTTGATTTTGGTGGAGGTACCCATGATGTTTCTATCCTTGAATTAGGAGATGGAGTATTTGAAGTATTAGCTACAGATGGAGATACACACTTAGGAGGTGATGATGTAGATCAAAAAATTATTGATTGGTTGGCAGATGAGTTTAAAACAGAAGAATCTATTGACTTACGTCAGGATCCTATGGCTTTACAACGTTTAAAAGAAGCAGCTGAAAAAGCAAAAATTGAATTATCGTCTTCTGCTCAAACAGAAATTAATTTACCATACGTAACTGCAACTGCTAGTGGACCAAAACACTTAGTGCGTAGTTTAACAAAAGCTAAATTTGATCAATTAATCGACGATTTAGTAAAACGTACAATCGAGCCTTGTCAAACAGCTTTAAAAGCTGCGGGACTATCAATTAGCGATATTGACGAGATTATTTTAGTAGGTGGTTCTACTCGTATTCCAGCAGTACAAGAAGCAGTAGAAAAATTCTTTGGAAAAGCACCAAGTAAAGGAGTTAATCCTGATGAGGTAGTTGCAGTAGGTGCAGCAATCCAAGGAGGGGTTTTAACGGGAGATGTTAAAGATGTATTGTTATTAGATGTAACACCACTTTCTTTAGGAATTGAAACAATGGGTAATGTAATGACTAAACTTATTGAGTCTAACACTACAATCCCAACAAAAAAGTCACAAGTTTTTTCTACAGCAGCGGATAATCAGCCTAGTGTTGAAATTCATGTATTGCAAGGAGAGCGTCCAATGGCTGCCGATAACAAAACAATCGGTCGTTTCCATTTAAGTGATATTCCACCAGCACAACGTGGTACTCCTCAGATCGAAGTAACTTTTGATATTGATGCCAATGGTATCATTAAAGTTTCTGCAACTGACAAAGCAACTAACAAATCTCAGGATATTCGTATTGAAGCTTCTTCAGGCTTAACAGAAGCGGAAATTGCTAAAATGAAGCAAGAAGCAGAAGCTAATGCAGATGCAGATAAAGCAGCTAAAGAAACAGCGGATAAATTAAATGAAGCTGATGGAATGATTTTCCAAACGGAAAAGCAATTAAAAGAGTTTGGCGAAAAATTATCAGATGATAAGAAAGCACCAGTTGAAGCTGCTTTAGAAGAGTTGAAGAAAGCTTATGAAGCTAAAGATCTAGCTTTAATTACCCCAGCTTTAGATAAAATTAACGAAGCTTGGAAAGCAGCTAGTGAAGAAATGTACAAAGCAGAAGCACAAGGTGATGCTGGAGCTCCACAAGGAGAGCCTCAAGCTGAAACCGCTGATGCATCTAGTGATGTTGAAGATGTAGATTTCGAAGAAGTTAAATAATTGTATAAATAATTGAAAGTTATATTATTCGTCATTCTGAATTTATTTTAGAATCGCATATTGCACTAGTATTATCAACGTGAGACCCTGAAATAAATTCAGGGAGACAACATAGTATGATTAATAATAGATATTCAAATTATATAGATCAAGAAAGTCTCAATTTGTAAAAATTGGGGCTTTCTTTTTTGTGAACTCGTTTAAACTTTTTTCAATTGGCTGCAAAATGATCTTTTTCACTCACTTTTTATTATTTTTTTGTTCCGTAGCGATGCTATGCAACCATAAAATGATTTCAATTGAGCAAAAAATCTCTATTTTTCGCTTCAATTAAAAAAGTTTAAACGAGTTCTGTTAAAAGAATAAGTAAAAAAGAATTTATTCCAATCTAAATTGGAATCATTTTATGTTCGAGGTGATATAAAATTTTAAAAAAGACAATCAAGAGTGATTCATTTAGTAACCAATTAACGTTTCATTTTTAACAAACCCTTCAAGGTCTTCAAAAAAAGAAGAAAATAATAATTCCAATTCATTATAATTTTCTCGAAGCTCAATAACAGCATAATTCATTTTAGAAATATTTTTAGTTCGCCTATTCATTTGAAATAAGATATCGCTTATCCCAGAAATACTTTGATACATAAACAACCAATTCTGATTTATCATGTAGGGATAAAAATGCTGTACACGAGCAGGAAGAATATCCCAATTAATTTCTAAAGACTGATAAAAGGATTTTGTAAATTCTAAAAGTGGTGTTTTATGATATTTCCCCCAGTTTTTAGCTAAAAAATGATCAAAAATAATATCACTAATTACTCCTGCATAATGTCCGTAATTCGAAAAGTAACTTTTAGCCTTTCTAACTATTAGATGCGTATCGGTATAACTATCAATTTTTCGATGTAAAATAATGCCATTTTTAATGGTTTTAGGAAAACCTAAATAATCATTTCCTTTTACGGAATCTGCAATAAAATTGCCAATTTCAAGCTTGGGGTTATTGTAGGAAAGATAAATATGAGCTAGATAATTCATTACAATTAAGATAAAGTGGTTTAAACTTTTTCGATTGAAGCAAAAAACAGCTGTCTTTTGCTTAGTTGAAGTTGTTATTATTAGTTTTATAGCCTAGCTACGAAACTTAAAAATAATGAAAAGTAAGTAAAAAAGATCATTTTGCAATCAATTGGAAAAAAGTTCAAATCACTTCGATACAAAAATACTTTAACCCAACATGTTTTGATGCTATTCGAATAAATTTATATTTGCACTCAAATTTAGTTCACTTTTTATGACACTTATAAAATCAATATCAGGAATACGCGGAACCATTGGCGGTAAAGTTGGAGATAATTTAACTCCTTTAGATGCAGTTAAGTTTGCATCAGCTTATGGAACTTGGATTAAAAAAGACTCTGGAAAAAAAGCACCAAAAGTAGTAGTAGGTCGTGATGCTCGTTTATCTGGTAGTATGATTTCTCAGTTAGTAACCAATAGTTTAATAGGTTTAGGGATTGACGTTATTGATTTAGGGCTATCTACAACACCAACAGTAGAAATAGCGGTGCCTTTAGAGCAAGCAGACGGAGGAATTATTTTAACAGCAAGTCATAATCCAAAACAGTGGAATGCATTAAAGCTTTTAAATAGTAAAGGCGAATTTTTAGATGCAGAAGCGGGAGCCAGTATTTTAAAAATAGCTGAAAATGATGCGTATATTTTTAGCGAAGTTGATGATTTGGGAACTATTACAGCAAATGACACCTATATAGATAAACATATAGATTTAGTTTTAAATTTAGCACTAGTAGATGTTGAAAAAGTAAAGCAAGCTAAATTTAAGGTTGTTGTAGACGCCGTAAATTCTACTGGAGGGATTGCTATTCCCAGATTATTAAAAAAAATGGGAGTTGAGGTAGTAGAATTATATTGTGATCCAACGGGTCATTTTCCTCACAATCCAGAGCCTTTAAAAGAGCATTTAGGAGATTTAGCAAACAAAGTAGTTGAAACCAAAGCAGATTTAGGGCTTACTGTAGATCCAGATGTAGATCGTTTAGCATTTATGTGCGAAGACGGAGAAATGTTTGGTGAAGAATATACATTGGTAGCTTGTGCTGATTATGTATTAGGAAAAACACCAGGTAACACCGTTTCCAACTTATCGTCAAGTAGAGCTTTACGAGATGTTACGGAAAAGCATGGAGGAACTTACACCGCTTCAAATGTAGGGGAGGTAAATGTAGTAGCAACTATGAAAGCTACAAATACAGTAATTGGAGGAGAAGGTAATGGAGGGATTATTTATCCAGAATCACATTACGGAAGAGATTCTTTAGTAGGGGTAGCCTTGTTTTTGACTCATTTGACAGAAAAAAAATGTTCAATTAGTGAATTAAGAGCATCTTATCCAGCTTATTTTATGAGTAAAAATAAAATTACGCTGACACCAGAATTGGATGTAGATGGAATTTTAAAAACAATGGCAAAAAAATATGTCAACGAGCAAGTAACTACTACCGATGGTGTAAAAGTTGATTTTTCCGAAAATTGGGTGCATTTACGTAAGAGTAATACAGAACCCATAATTCGTATCTATACAGAAGCTAAATCTCAGGAAAAAGCAGATAAATTGGCAGACGATATCATACAAGATATAAAAGAGATTATAAAAAAAATAATTTAGAATTTCCATTACATAATTTCTTGAGTTGTCATCTTGATTTATTCCAGAACGAAAAGTTGCCTTTTGGCAACTTTTTTTGCTTTAAATAAAAAATAGGGGAACAAAAAAGTAACAGTGTTAATATAAGTGTACAAAGCAAATAATTGGCGGTATCCGAAAAGCCATTGATAGAGAAGGAAGCTTTAATACACATATTATGAAATCATATCAATACATTGCTGTAGTGGCATTGGGTTTGTTTTCGAGTTTGTCTTGGGGGCAAGAACAAGATAAGTACAAAGAAACTATTGTAGAAGCACGAATACAAAAAATTCAATTACGAGTACGATGTAAATTAGGGAAAAGAAAACTTTCCAGTGAAATTGAAGTTTTTAAAAAATCTGCATTCAACTTATAAATGCCACAATGTACGTTTGATATTTTACCTAAAATAAATTTAGAAACAGGAAGTGCAACATCAGGATTTAGTATTGTAAATGTAGTACCATCTGACCCTTGTGCGTGGCAAAATGAAACGTTAAGGTAGCAAATGAAACAATTAGAATTGTATAAGACGAAACAGGTAATGGCGATGGTAACGATTTAGCAATTGATGATGTTTATGTAGTAAATTAGGAGATAAAGGTTTAGCAATTACAGTTAAAAATGAAGGAACAAACTCAGCAATTAATGCATCTATAAATACTATAGGTACTTCACATGATTCACTATACGGGAATTGTACAAAGTATCATTGGTTTGTAGCAGAGGTAACCTCTTTCCTTAGTATTGTGATAGATTTCTCAACTTTTGCTCAGAGAAATGAAACAGGACGTTTTTCACCTCCTTCGTTAACTCCATCGGCTACAGTTTGAAATTTATCAACTCCTTTTCTAGGATATGTATTTGACGATAATAAGTTATATATGATTGGTATGTATACGCCAGAGTGTGGATATTACGATAGTGGTTTTACTTATCAATTGACATTAAACTCTAAATCAGTAAAAACTAGAGGGCTTTCGAAAGAAGGGAAACAAGAGATTATTGATGTTATTTTAAATGGACCTTCTGTTATAAAGGATAAAAATTCATCGACAGATGTAGAACAGGAAAAAAATGAAGTATTACAAACACTATCTATTTTTCCAAATCCAGTAGTAGATATAATTCAAGTAGAATTATCGAATGATAAAATTAGAAGTATTCAAATTACGGACCTTAGCGGGAAAAGCCTAGAGTCTATAAAATTTAATGGCGAAAATAACGTTGAAGAAGTAACGGTTTATAAATTACCTTCAGGAATGTATTTTGTCGAAACGCAAGGTGTTTTATGAAATATTAAAACAAAGAAGATAATCAGAAATAACTGTTAGTTAAGTTAATACTAGAGCCTGTATTGGATTTATCCGATACAGGCTTTTTTTATTATACCTATTTGACAAAAAATGATTCTAATTTGATAACTCATGTTATGCGAACAAGTTTCTAGAAAGGAGGCTATGCTACTTTAGGTGTTGATAAGTTTTTAAGTTCATTATAAGCAGCTTGTTGGGCTGCTAAATAAATTTGTGTTTTCATTGCAAAGTGATTTTT
>Ga0209831_1002095_pt1 | contig 17644 bp, 25 predicted proteins | sample Maine_Asex4_meta_FD_187451 | JGI IMG/M metagenome (GOLD analysis project Ga0209831, IMG submission 187451) | Marine algal microbial communities from Maine, USA - Maine_Asex4_metaG (SPAdes) (version 2) | ecosystem: Host-associated > Algae > Red algae > Unclassified | place: Maine, USA | collected...
GGAGCACTTGCGACCGCTCAGCAGCACGGCACGGCCGCGCCCTTGCGTGCACCGTGCCGACGCAACGGACGCCTCCACGCTTGCCGCCGGGTGGGCGCGTCCGCCCCCGGCGCCAAATAATTCACATGTTTGCGCCATACAGCCAATGGGAGCACGCTTTCCTCGAAGGTTAAAATACTTCAAAGGATTTGTCAGCTTTCCACACGTTCGCGCGGAACGCATTACCCTCGCATTATGAAGGGCGCGGCTTCCGTTGACTGCGATGCTCTTGTTCTTCGGTTCCGTGGCTAGAGGAGCTGGTTGTTGCGCGAAAACTTCTGTGTCCGGTGCTACGCTGGCACGTCACGCGAGCCGCCAGCATTGCAACAGGCGGCTGTCGCTCTGTCGGGTCCGATGTGCGCCAGGGCTTGACCCCATAGGCCCCAAGCCCCGTAAGGCCGATGCGGTCGTGCAACGAGCCGCCCCCCGCGACCATGCGAGCGGCTATGCTCACCGAGCTCTAAGAGCTCGTGTATTTTTGGCATGTAGAGGCGCGGAATACTATTATACTGGTTCGCAGTTGACGCGCATTGCTGGTATTCTGCACGCGTTGGCCATGCCAAGCGAGCCCGGCGATCTGCGAAAGCTGTGCCACCACATGAATAGGACCGGACCTGACGCTCCCGACGTGCCGGCGTTGGCTGGAGCTTCAAACGGGGCGTTGTCCTCTCCAGTGGCACTGTGACGAACAATTACTGTTCGCCCATCAGTGCGGACTGACTGCTTCATTGGTTTCATTGATTGGCGCGTTGCTGGTGCCACTGGGCCTGACCAGTCTTGACGGTTCGAAATGAGGCGAAACCGTCCATCTGCATCGAACCGAGGAACGTGCCCAGCGGTTTAGAAAAAATTGCTCTGAAGTGGCCCTGGTTCAGCGAAAGTGGCCTACGTTGACGCGACGTGAGTGCCGTGGAGATCTCGTCCCAGTGACGACCCTCGGGTGCCGACCATCCCCACCATCGTCGACGTCGGCACCACGCACCACATCGCTCATCTTCCTGGTGACTGGTTGACCTGTGGCAATTATTCGCTCTTCACGGCCCGAAGGGGTGTTGTCCGAGAACAGCTGTTGTCCAGCGAGTCAGATGACCGTGGAATCTAACAATGACCACGTGCGTGTGCTGCATCGTATCCACACTTTGCTGTGTTGCAGAATTCCCTGGTTATCAAGGCATGGCACACGACTCATGTTTCTATTGCTGCAAGTAAGAGCCGCCGCTTCCCGCGCCGCGCGCGTGGCGATGCCCACATCTTCTTTTTGTTTGCTGCCACCGATTGCCTGGCCAGCTTCCGTGGCTTCGGCCTCCGGGAGAGGAGATGTAGGCAGCTGAACGCTGTCTGTGCGGAGCCCTTGGTGGCACGCGGAGCACACTTCTCTGCAAGACGAGACGCCAAGTCGGTCACAGGGCTTTTAGCCCAGTGCCCATCGGTGATCGCTGGGAGCTGTCTCACCAGGGTCGCCTGCAGGCTGTATCTGGTGCGATGCCGCTTGATGCACGCCATTTTGTTCGCCGTGCCATGGTGGATGTTGAAGTGTTTTATCGTGTCGTGAAAGCTGGATGATGTTCTATCTAGTTCCGCTCGACTGTCACCGTCGTTGTCTTGGGTGCCGTGATCTCCCAAGAATCTGCGCACTGTTTCATTGTACGCATGCGTATTTCTAGGACATGGAGAAACGCCCGAAGCAAAGAAGTTCCACTCCACGTACACCGCTGGGCTACGTGCTGGCACTGTCCCTCCCCGAGGCGCTCGTAATTCTGAGAATGTGCGCACTGTTCCACTGAACGCATGCGTGTTCTTGAGGACAAGTAGAACCGCCCAAGGCAAACTCGTTCCACTTTACGTATGCCGCCGGGGTGCATTCTGTCGATTCCCCCCCCGGAAGCGCTGAATTCTTCTGAGAGCTTGCGCCCTTTTGCATTGTACGCATGCGTGTTGTCGAGGCCACAGCAAACAGACCAAGGAACAGCAATGACAGCCGACTCGAGCCGCTGGGCTACATGCTTCCGCTGCGGTTCCATGGCAACGGTCGTGCGGTCCCCAGAGAGAGAAGAGAGTCGGTGTTCCCTTTCGTCGTCAACGGGTTAATCGTTCGTATCTGCAAGAGGGCTCCCGGCCGTGGAGTCCAGAAACATGGGTTTCGCAAAAACACGAACATCGGGAGTGATAGTGCAGACATTACCAGGGTCATTCGTGAGCGACATGGCCCCTGCAAGGGCACCATCAGGCAACAAGTTGGCTGCCACGAGGGCATCAGGCCCCTGCGCCTTATCCTCGAACTACGATCCCTCCTCTAAAATGACATTCAAGCCCCGGCCGGCCCCGCTGCGCCCAGGACGACTCTGTTCGTATAAGAGTGGTTTGCCGCGACCAGCGCCTCGCTGGCTGAGCAGCCTCGCGTCGCACTCGAGCTCGTCGTCGCTGCCCATCGCCTTGTCGCAGGAAAGCCCCTGGTCGCCGACAGGCGCATTGTCGCCGATCGTCGGATCGTCGCCGACCAGTTGAGTGTCGCCGACCGGCGGCTTGCCGCCAGCCACCGCCTCATCACCGCCCGGCATATTTTCGCCGCTCGCCGACGGGCGGCGTGTCGTGCGTCACCGCCGTGTCGCCGACCACCGCCATGTCGCTGATCGGCGGCACGTCGCCGACCGGCAGTGTGTCACCGACCGGCGGTTTGCCGCAGACCACCGCCTCCTTACCGTTCGGCGCATTGTCGCCGCTCGCCGACGGGCGGCTTGTCGTGCGTCACCGCCGTGTTGCTGACCACCGCCATGTCGCTGATCGGCGGCACGTCGCCGACCGGCAGTGTGTCGCGGATCAGCGCCTTGCCGCCAGCCACCGCCTCTTTGCCGCCCGCCGCATTGTCGCCGCTCGCCGACGGGCGGCTTGTCGTGCTCCACAGCCGTGGCGCCGACAACCGGCATGTCGCCGATCGGTGGCACTTTGCCGACCGGCAGTGTGTCGCCGTCCGGCGGCTTGCCGCTAAGCACCGCCTTGTCGCCGCCCGGCGCGTTGTCGCCGCTTAGCGGGTCGACGCCGACAAGCGGCTTGTCGCGTGCCACCGCCGTGTCGTCGACAACGGCCATTTCGCTGATCGGCGGCACGTCGCCGACCGGCAGTGTGTCGCCGACCGGCAGCATGTCGCACACAACGGCCTTATCACCGACCGGCGCATTGTCGCCGCTCGGCGGCTCGACACAGACAGGCGGCTTGTCCTGTGCCACCGCCGTGTCGCGGACATCCGTCCTGTCGCTGATCGGCGGCTCGTCGCCGAACGGCAGTGTGTCGCCGACCGGCGCCCTGCCGCCAACCACCGCTTCGTCGCCGGCCAGCGCGTTGTCGCCGCTCGGCGGCACGCCGCCGACGGGCGGCTTGTCGTGCGCAACCGCCGTGGCGCCGACCACCACCATGTCGCCGATCGGCGGCACGTCGCCGACCGGCAGTGTGTCGCCGTCTGGCGGCTTGCCGCTAACCACCGCCTCATCACCGCCCAGCGCATTGTCGCCGCTCGCCGACGGGCGGCTTGTCGTGCGTCACCGCCGTGTCGCTGACCACCGCCATGTCGCTGATCGGCGGCACGTCGCCGACCGGCAGCGTGTCGCCGACCGGCAGCTTGCCGCCAACCACCGCCTCGTCGTCGTCCGGCGCATTGTCGCCGCTCGGCGGCTCGCCGCCGACGGGCAGCATGTCGCCAACGAGCTCCTTGTCACCCGTGGGCGAATCCCCGCCGACAGCCGCCTCGTGGCCAACCCGGAGCACGTCGCCAACTAGCACCTGATTCGTTACAAGCCGGTGGTTGCCGACCACCAGCCGCTGGCTCGTGGACGATATTGCCGACCTCCGAGTCTTCCGAGCGCAACCGTTCGGCGCGACCCACGGAGCTGGCTGCAAGGCGTAACCCGGGTCCAAGCGGAGCGCCGCGACCCGTCGTCAAAGAGTGGGAGTGTAGCAAAGCTGCAGAGGCGGCCAGCAGCATGCGCGGTGTGCAAGTTTGTGTCAAGGAAGGCGGCCACGGGGTGCTCAGAATGGCCAGGGTGATGAAGGCCGCGCCGAGGATGGCCGCGGTGAGGATGACCGCGACGAGGATGACGACGGTGCAGATTGGAAACCTTCTGGGCACGACGACGGCAACGCAGTCTCCGCGGTGCTGAAAGGTGGATCTTCACATGCGCCAATCACATGCGGCGACGGTCGACGGAGGCCTGCTGGCCTCATGATTTCGACATGAGCACGGATCCAGGTTTTAGGAAAATTTGATGCGTTGGAGGCCCTTCAAACGCGTTTCTCGATCGAGACGGTGCTCATTCGATGAAACACGCAGACACGGCCACCACACATCCTCACCCCGTAGAAAAGTACAAGACCGCAGTACAGCGCAGTCAAGAGTGGAACAATTGTTTTGACTTGGTCGCGCGCATGCGCCTTCACTTCGGACAAACAGGTCGCGCCCGTTTCACGCCGCGGTCTGCCACCGCTCGCTGGGTATCGCCTGGCACTTTGGTCGATCCCTTTCGACCTCGCTGTGGGTAGAAAGACAGGACAAGGCCGAATGTCCCTGGCATGCCCCGTGCACGGTCGTTGCAACCAATGCAGAAGCGGTTCAGGTGCCGTCATCTGAGTGTCATAACGTCGCGACACGTCGCCGAAGAAGAGCAGCAGCTTTGCAGTTCTCAGGAGAACTGCGAGACTGCTCCTCTGTTGACCGCGGCTCGTCGCTGCCGCCGGGTTCGAACACGGGACGTCAGCCCGAGTTCCGATGCAAATGATTCGCCTGTTCGATGGGCAGGCGACGGTTTTAGCAGGATCTCAGAGGTGGGTTCGATTTGGTGACTGCGTCCTTGATTGCAAATCTGTTCGTTTGCTGTTCTTTTCTTCAATATTCTTTCCCAGTTCTCCTGCGTGTTTTCTCTCAGGCTGTCTGAGTAAGGTGGTGTCGACGCCTCTCGCTGGAGGCAGCGCCACCCGAGGGACCCACAGCCTTGCCAGTGCAGGTCATGGTGTCGCGGTGCTGATGCCCAGCTATGTTGAAGCACCATAGCGAAAAATGAGAGATAAAACAGCACCATGCGGAGAACAACCCGGCCGACGACGGTGAGGGCGCAGCCGACGGTGGCCCGACGGGTGGGAGCCGCTGCCTGTCCGTGGGTGAGGAGAGAGCAGCATGCTCGAGGAGCCCGAAGAGCGCCCGCGAGCGAGTGAAGACGGCGGCAGCGGCGACCGCGGCGGGGGCGGGCGGGAAGGCGGAGGCGGCGCGCAGCACCGCGCCAGTGACAGCACGCGGGGTCAAGGGCGTCAGCGGCGCAGGCGGAATCGCCCTCGCGTCGCCGCCGCCGATTGGTCGGCGGTGGCTGACCCGTCCCTCGCCGCGCGACACCCTTGCCATGCCACGGGGTCCCCAAGGGCACGACGCGTGCGAATCGGTCGCGTCCAGCCCCACACGCCGTCTCCCACCCCCATCACCCCCCCGCTTCCGCCACGGCGGCGTCTCCTGCCCGCGTCTCACCGACATCCCGCCAGCGTCGCGACGACCGCCGCCATCTGTCCTCCTTTAGGACGCTCCGATGGCGGAGACAGCGCTAAGGTTGCGCCGGGAGTGGAGGTGGCGTGCGGAGACGGCGGAGACGGTCCCCGCTGCCTCACCTTCGCTGTCCCTGCACGGCAGCGCCGCCGCCAAGTGGTCGGCCGGGGAGGAGCGCCGGCAACCCGCTGCGGCTTTGGCATCTCTCCCTACTGCCAGCAGTCCGAGGGCAGACGCGAAAGCGTCGACCGGCTGCTCGGTGTGGCCGCCCCCCCACCTCCGCCACGGCCGTCGAGGAGGGTCGGCGGTCGTCGCCGCCGCCGCCAACGTCAGCCGCGCCGCCGCCGCTGCCGCCGCCGCCGCCGCGCGGGAGTCAAACGGCGGCCCCAAAGCGGCTGCGGGGGCGGCCACCCCGACAGGGGTCGGGCCTGGGCCGGCGGTCGCGTCACCTTCGCCGACGCAGACAGGTGGGTGATGGGCGCGGACAGACGCGGGGAGGGCCGACAAAGCGGCGGCGGCCGACGCCACCGCCACCTTCCGGCGGGTGGCGACAACGGGGGATCTCCAGCGCCACCATGGCGGCAGCAGCGGCGGCGCGCCGCCAACCGAGCGTGTCGGCCGTCATGACCGCCGCCCACCGCGTATCGTCGGGACATGCGGTGACTCCCGCATACACCGCGGCGAGCGAGGCGACCGGCAGCTGTTCGGCGGCCACCTCGGTGGTCTCGAAGAGCAGGTCAATGTCCGACGCCGAGATGTGTACAGGTGCAACGCTGGAGCAGCGGCAACGCCAAGCATTGCTGGCACCAGCGCGAAAGGAACGGACTGTATCCCTTTCGAACACCCTCCCCGCCACATCGCTCGGGTAATCGGCCACCAGCACGACTAGGAAAATCAACACCGTTCACAACGTAACTGACACAGAACGAGCTCTGCCACCCAACAATGTGCGGTACAAGACGCCGTACAGTCATCACCTGCACGAACGCATCAGCACACACCTCGCACGCCGCATAATGTCACCATCCCACACTACACAGCATCACGCGACACATTGAATGACGACAACTGCACAGCCCACGGTGTGAACTCACGCACCGGAACCCCCACCGTCCACTTGAGAATCCATACGAAAGAGACCTCTGGCCCTTCCGAAGTCGCCGCCGTTTCATGCAGTCGCGTCTGGTGCCGTTCAGGTGCGAGACGCCGCGACACCCGACGCGGCGCTTTCGGACGACCCACCCTCACCGCCGCCGCGCTCAGATGCACAGTTGTGCCGACAGAAGTTTGCGACAGAGTCAAACAGCAGACCGCAGCAGGGGCATCGAAACCACACGCGGGCACCAGCGGGAATGATGACTCTGTCACTGCCAGTTCAGTGGGGAAAAGCCGCCGTAACGCACCCGCACCGGGCCGTCAGTTGCCATACGCAGTCGTTGCGATGAATGACAACGGGGCTTCGGGGAACCGCCTCGCGTCCAACGCAGGCAGAGACCTGAACATGATGCGAACCGGAGGCATCGGGCTGCATGCAGTGAGGGGCCCCAACGCACCGGGGACACACCTCGTATGGCGCAGCAGGAGCAGTGGGCGGTGAGGGGGGACGGAGCGGCGTCGACGAGTGAGGCGCAGTTGAACGCATTGTTGCGGGAACCACGGGAAAAGAGTGGGGCCCGGTTTCCCCCCGAAAGGACGAAGACGATAAGTTGGGGCGTCGCTGACGTCAAGAGGACGGGGAAAACGACCTCGTGGCGCGAAGAACAGCTCGCACCCCCAAGCACGTTGAGCTGCGGCAATTGCGCTTGCTCACTCTCGCATTGGTGCCTCGAATCCACAAGGCGCTGTCACGATCTGTGGACAACCAGTCGGTCCCGATCACCTGTGTCGCGGCAACAATATCCCAAATCTCATTGGTGTCTCTCTCCAAACGTCAGCTTCCACGGGACCGTGCCCATTGTGTCAGCATATTTTCCCTGCGCGCAGAAAGCGCGTGTCCTGGTTTTAGAAATGTAAAATGGACCAGCTCAACGACCCCAGTGATGCCAAAGGAGGCGGAGGTGCATGTATTCCGGCGACATGTACCTCGCAGGAATCGGCAGCGACGGGCCCAACGTTCTCCACCTTTCGTGGAGTGACGCGCAGGTATGACTGGCGCTGCTGACTCCCCGCACCTCGGCCATTCTGACGTCCTCGAGGCCACGTGTCGGGCACCACGAAGATCACGAACAAAGGCCTTTCAAGTACTCAATCAGACTGGTCTCGAAGACTTCCGTCGGCTCATAAGGTGTGACACCACCGCCAGCGGCGTACCTGGCCACAGCGCTTCCGAGTTCTCGGAGCTTTCCCGCGGTCCGCAGCCGCTCGTGCAAGTATTTTCTGCAGCTGTACATTGAAGGTGTCACTGCTGCCCCGCCTGCCTGGAGCATGCTGTGGTGGGGGGCACGTGTTTGGGGCAAGTCACAACTGAGCCCAACAAAGCCGTAATATGCTTGTCGACCATGCCGGTGGCCGCTTTCTGGAGGCGAGCACTGCAGACACCGCAATGATTGGCCTGTACTGGAGGGAAGGCTCGCGTTTAACGGTCAGCCGTGCGCGCTTGACACGCTCGGTGGGAGGGAGATGCTAGGGGAGGGACGGCCGAAGGCGAGTACTCGCCCAGTCCACCGCGCACAGCTCTCGGGTACACTTTCAGGTACAAAACGTTCCTCTTTTGTTCGTTCTTGTCACCCTCTTTTCGAATATCCGCGGGGCGACTCTGGCAGGGGAGAGGCGTGACGAACGAGCGCCCTCTCTCTCAGCGCAAAGATTTTTAGGTGCGGAGACGAGTCGTCGCCAGCCGCCGTCGGCCATGAGAATGGGAGCGAACCCGGCGAAATGTGCGAATGAAAGTTGGTGCGGCCGCACTGCTCAGAGCGACCTCTGCGCGTGGGTCGCATTTGGGTTGCGGCCAAATCGAGATCGACCACCCAAAATTTGGCGTGTTGTTTCTGGACTTTCAATGGGTCGCTGTCATGCTGAGGCTCAGAAAACCGGGCTTGTCCATGTGCGTGGCTGCAGCAGAGCAACGGAATATTCAACGCGCAACTACAGCTCTGGGAATGTCGCACCGCGTGCATCCACAGCCGCTGCTTCCCGTGCTTTGCCTTTCTGCGCGTTAGCACGATCAACTCGGGGTTGACGTCCGTGCCCGACAGCGACGACGCGTCGGCGTCGAGCGCCGGCTGTTCGACGCTCCTCGCGTCCCCCCGGGGTGTTGCGTGCGCGGCTGGTTGTAGCTGCTGCGCCGCCTGCCCGAGCCCCCCCGCTGCGTACACCCACCGCGCGGTGCGGGACGCGCGGCGCGCGACCAACGCGGCGCCCGAGGACGCGACGGCGTGGCACAGGCTTGCAGACGCCCTCGTCGTGGCAGGCGACACGAAGCGGGCGTGGCGGGCCCTCCAGTCGGCGTTGACCCACTGCCTCGACCAGAAGGCGGTCGTCGCGGCGCTCGCGCGCGTGTAAGGGCTCTAAGCGGCGGCCGACGCCGACGGGCGACGCCCGCCGACGACGGTGGGGTCAACGACAAGAACGCGGCGGAGCCGCCCTCGTCCACTCGCGGGTGCCCTCGCCGCTGCGCTCGACAGCCCCCCCCCGCAGCCCGACGGCCCCGCCCGTCCTCCCCGACGCCCCCTTGCTCATCGCCCCTTCCGCCGGGAACGGCTCGGACAGTGACGCGGTGCGGCGGTGGTCGGCGCGCCTCGTCGACTGGGCGCGGCGGGGTCCCCCCCCGACGAATGGGCCAACACCGCCCACGTGTATGCGCAGCAGCGGCAGGCGCTGGCCGCCGACACGGCCGCCGTCGACGCGGCGCAGGGGGGCGGGGGGGGATCGTCGAAGCACGCTCGGCGGTCCCTCGCCCGCTCCGCGGTGCTGCTGCGGCTGGGGGGGGGGACGTGCGGGCGGCAGTGGCGGCGGCCAAATGCGGACGGGATGAGGGTCTGGCGGCGGCACCTAAGGCGGCAGCGTCGGCGCGCCGCATCGCGAATGTGCACTGCAGGGCGGCGGGGCCGGCGGTTGCGGCAGCGGCGGCGGAAGCGGCGGCGGTGCCGCCAGCGTTGGGCGCGCCAGCGTCGAGCGCGCGGCGGGTCGTCCCTCGCACGCTCACGTCGAGTGTGCTGGGGATGGATCTCAGCTACCGCTCGATCCCGCCGGTGCCAGAGGCGGTGTTACGAGAGGACGAGTCCACCGACGTGGCGGTGGCGGCGGCTGGGAAGGACGGCGACGCAAGGACGAAAGCTGCGGGCTCCCTAGAGGGCGCCGAGGTGGGGCAGAGCGGCGGGCCGCCGTCCCCTTTTCGCGCCGCCGCATTGGCAGAGACGATTGCATCGGCCGCCCGCCGAAGGAGGCTGCTCGACGTGCTCGGCGGCGCGCCGCGGCGGCCGGGTGCGGCCAGCAGCGGGGTGGCGTCGCCGCCGCTGACCTACCCGTCCCCGCTGCCACTGCCCGTGGTGACCGTCAGTGCGGCGCGACCGCTGGCGCGCCCCGCGGCGCCAGACGCGGAGCCCGTCACGTGGGCGACGCGTGGCGCAGACCGGAGCGAGACGCCGCTCGGCGAAGTTCGCCCCCGCGGCGCCATACACGACGGGGCGGTGGGGGTGGGCATCCTGACGCGCCGGGACACGGGCGCGGCCGCGCCACAAGCAGCGAGCGTTGGCGCACGGCGCGACACGGGGCTGCCGGCTCGGCCGACGGGCACGCCGCTCGGCGCACCCGCCCCCGTACCGCCATGCAAGACGGGGTGGCGTGGATGGTCGTGTCAACGCGCCTGACTACGGGCGCGACCGCGCCGCCAACAGCGGGCGCCGCTGCACGACAGGGCGTGCGACTGCCAGAACAGCAGGAGGGCGTGTCGCTAACGGGGCTGCGGGGAGGGCTTGTCAACGCACCGAGATACAGGTGCAACGGCGCCGCACGTCGCCGACGTTGCCAGCATCGGTGCACGGCGGGACACAGACCTGCGGGAACGGCACGGGGGCATGTCGGCGCTCGGCGATGCACACCCCTGCGGCGCGATGCACGACGGGGCGGAGGGGGTGGGCATCTCGACACGCCGGGATACTGGTGCGATTGCAACGCAAGCAGCGGGCGTCTGCGCGCCGCGTGGCACGGGGCTGCCGGCTCCCGTGTGGGGCATGTAGCTTGCTGCGTGAAATTGGTCCCCCCACCCCCGCTCGGCCTACGCTTTGCACTCTGTCTCACGGTCAAGGACGGGCTGGGACGACCGCGGGTCGTCGCCGGCAATTTTGCCGGTGCCACTGGCAGGCCCCGCCACCACCCGCCGGGATACGGGCACGCCGACCCGTCGGAACTCTGGTGTGCCCCTTTCACAGGAGTTGGACGGCCGCCCGCAATCGGCTGGCCTCCTCCACTTTCCAAGCCGTGCAGCGACAAGCCAAGACGATGCTTTCGCGTCGCCGTGGCCGTCGGCCCCTGTATTATCCTCGCCGCCGGAAGTGGTGACGGTCGGCGTCCTCCGGCAGACGCCATCGACCACCCCCACCTCATCGGCGCGCAGTGAGGCAGACCAGAAACCACGCCACTCGGTGCGGGCGCGCGGCACCGCGCGCGGCGCTAGAGTGTCGCCGCCGTCCGCCTGACAATGGCCGCCCGCACGCAGTCGCTCAACCACCGCGCCGGCGCCGACGGCGGAGCGGCTGGCGCCAACGCGGACGCTTCGCCCGTGCCGACGCCCTTGTGGCCGCACCGCAGCCTGCGACTTGAGATAGACGCGGTAAAGGTCTTGGCGGCGGCATCACGGTCTCCTTCGGAGCGGCGGCTCCCCTACCTTTTGCCCCCCCCTATTCGTCCGCCAGCACCTCCCCCACCGCCCGCACCACCACACCCGACGTGAGGGCGAGCTGTAGCGTGCCGACAGCATTAAAGATGACCGTCCGTCACACGCTCTCGCCTACGCCCGCGGCCTCGCATGTATCAAGGGCGTGGCCGTAGTCAAAAAAAGACCTCCTCCCCGACGACTTGGTCCCTCAAAGCAAAGAGAGGAACGCGAATGGTGCCGCCGATGCTGAGCAGCTTCATCTGCAGGTTAGGCGAGTCGGAGCTGTGGTTGATGAACTTGGCCCGGCTTTCAACGCGAGTGGCGTCGACAATGGTCGACTGCGACGCCGAGGCAAAGTAGCTCACCCCAGAGCGTCGTACAGGCGCCCACGTAGGTGGCCTTCAGCCGGCGGGACAAGCTCCCCCACGTAGTTCGTCACAAAGTCACCGGTTTCCGCCGCTTCAGCGACAAAGGCGCTAAGCCCGTGAGCGCGCGAGACACCAAGCACGAGGCGAACTCGGGCGCCAACTTGTAATTGAACGTTGCGGCACCGCCGAGTGAGAAACCGCTGGGGGGTGTCGGCGGGTGCGCTGTCCACACGCTGAAACACGATGCCAGGAGCTCTTCGGTGGGGCGGCCGCACCAAGCGCCAGTACGCTCCAGTCGCGGCCGCAGTGGTGCGCGCGACGCCCGATTCAGCCGAGAGGAAGCCCGTCGTCACCCCGTCAACGCCTGAGGTCGGGTGCAGGTGCGCACCGCACATCATGCATGCGTCAGGATCGCATTCGCGGTCAGCGGAAAAACAAGGGCGCGAGTCCGTCTCACAGCGCGACGGTGGGAGGCAGGAGCACGATATACGCCTATTGCAAAAGAGGGAGCCGTCGGTAAGCCTGCAGCCCTCGGCCGGGATCGACAAAACGGCTTGGTTGTCGAGAGCCAGCACCACAGGTGCGCTAGACGTCCACCGAGTACGGCCGCACCTGCACTGCTTCTCGCAGGCCATGTCGGACTGCACGCATCGGCAATTGGACCATGTGCACGCTCCGAGATGGAAGCACGCCACAAAGGGGAGCGCCTTATTCTCGACCGACTTCTGGCTGTTGTTCGTGAGGGAGAGCGCAGGCGGTTGTGACATAGGAGCATCTCGTTCTGGTGGTTGCGGCGTCGGGGGATCCTCATGCCAAGCGTCCGGCCAGCCCCAGCCGACCAAATACTCAGCGACACGAAAGCATGTCGTGTTGGGCACAAAACGCGCCATTCGACATGTGCCGTACCGCCCAAGAATGCGAACTGCAGCGCGCAGCAGCTCGATGTCGTCGACGTGCCAAACCTCCGTGCGGCACCCGCGCACGAAAACCGCCGCACGGCTGCGGAGATCGAGGCGGCAGTCAAAACAGGGTCCAGCCGCAAGAGCGATCGCTTCATGCATGGCGCGGGCGCGCCGCGCCTGACCTGTGCTGGAATCACGGCCCACAGCGGCAGCATCGGCGTGCACCGCGTCGGAGCGGCGCGCGCGGCCGCTTCTGTCTGACCGCTCGCCATCCGCGACATGGAACGGCGCGCCGTCCGCACCAACACCTCCAGACGTGTGCGGATGTCCGCCACCGGCGCCGCCAGGAGGTAACGCGCCGTGCAGACCACGGCCGCACGCGCCGCCTTCTTGCTCCGTAGCCAAGCGGTGCGGGTCGGTCGGCGACATGACGGGTGATACCGGGAGAGCGCCGACGAGCCCGTCGCGCGTCATAACACCGTGAATGCGACAGCAATACACGAAGCAAAGGCGGCAGAAATGGCGCAAAAGCGCATCCCGAGGAGGGGCCGACGAGTCTGCCTGCTTCGGAAACGCTCCGACGCCGACAATGGGCTGACGAACTGCACCAGCGCGGACCGCGTGGCGACAACCGAGATGAGTGCCAAAGAGCGCCGAGACAGCGGGTAGCCCATCTCCTCCACGCACACGTAGAGCTGTTTTCACACGGCGCGCAGCCGCGACGCCGTCACACAGGCGCGGGCCGGCTGCACGGTGGCAGGCACCGGGAGACGCTGTCGTATGCGGGAGATGTTGAAACGCAGTGGGGATAGGGGTTGGGGGACCACGGTGAAGTGGTTGAGTGGCTTGAGCTTGTGTGTGTCTGTGCGACCGTGCTTTTTTCGTTGTCCTAAGGTTCGCCCGCCTCTCCCAGCCTACAGCACCTATCAAATAGTCCTCACCGGCCCAAGTGCTCCCCCCTCTCGCGCCCACACGGACGCCCACGCCCTCGCACCAAATCGAATCACTCCCAAAATCAAAAACCACTAGAGCAAAGCGAAGATCAAATCAAAAACATGCCAAAATTAACGCCCCAAGATCACCCAACACGAATGTGTGCAACTTGACCACGTCTTGCAAATGTACCATGTGGGGTACCAGAAGGGTCACCGACCATCATTTAACCGCGAACCGCCAGTGAAGTCGGCGACGAGCATTACAGTCCAACAGGAGACATTGAGCGAGAGTGCGAGGCCCTGTTGAGCCTGGAAGGGCAGACGGGGACTCCGGTACCTCTGCAATGGCGCCGCCCGCCAGCACGGCCGCGAGGTTGGCGCCGCAAGTCAGTCGGTCGAGAGCAAACCGTGGAGCCGCCGACTTCGCGCGTGACGATCGCACGGCGTTGGCAGCGGCCGGGCGGGTGTCGAGCTGTTTCAGCATGCGACGGACGACGGAACGACGCAAGCGGAGAACACGCCGCACGACGCGGAGCACGGCGGCGTCGGCACCAAGATCCGCCACAACAGCGGACAGAGCCCTGCGGTCCATGGACCTCTGCGTGCGCGCGGCTGCGGAGTGGTACACGCTCTTGCCTCGAGTCGCTTCGTCGCCGGACGCGTCACTGCCCTCGGAGCTGACAGCCGACGCATAATTGTTCTCATCAATCAATCGCGCCGTGACACCCATCAAGTACGGCGAGGTACACAGGTAGGGGACGTAGAAGCCCGTGAGAGCGGCTTCCACGCGCCGCCACGACTGCCGGACGGTCACGTAGGCAGTCATGCAAGGAGGCGGCCGCACTGCAGGAAGAAACGTTGGCTGCAAGGTAGCACTTAAGACAGCTTCGGCGGCTTCTCTGGATGTGGCACGTGCGCCAGCGGAACCTGCCCCCGCTGCGGGAGCCTCAAGCGACGAGGAGAACTCCGATAGTCTTGGTTTCTTAGGAGACGGGCGGCGGGGTGCGGCGTTGCCGCACTCGCCCAGCACAGCGGCGTTCTGGGGGTCGTGGGCGCCTTCGACTGCGGTTACAGCTCCGTGGAAGCGAATCCATAGATGAGCGTCCTGCTGATCACGCCGTACCGCATCTCGGTTGGCACCCAGGACGGCTGCTGCCGCCGCTCGACGACGGCGACGCGCGCACCGTAACGTCCTCCGCACGATACGCGGCACAACCCGCGCGACCGCAAATCGGCCACCGGCGCGCGCCCGCGCGGCGTCCAGTGCTTCTCCTGCAGCGTCAATGGATGACCGGCCCCCATCGGACGACGAGTGAACCCCCATATCGGAAAGCAGTAGACGTGGGGGATGGTCCGCCATGAACTGTTGGGCGGCCAAAAAAACAACAGGAAACAAATGGGGGCGGAGAAGGCGTGAGGCGGCGTAAAAGAGACGAGCCTTAAAAAACGAGCAATGCCATGCGCAACTGACGAGGACACGGCACCTGAGGCAGCAGTGCTGCCGGTTGTCCTGGAGAGAGGCACCTCCCCCCTTCGAGACGATACGAGGTGGCCAGGAAGTGCCGCAATACTCTCATCCCAATTGCACCGGAAAGGGCCTTTCTCATTGTGTTCCTGAAGCACTGCTCATCGAAGGTCCCCGCAGCCGTCCACTCATCGATACTGGCATGGGACGAGAATGCCTTCGGTCTGAAAACCGAAAAAATTACAAGCGCAATTGCTTATCCACAGCAGGTCGGGGCCGCCCTGACTGCGTGCTTCGTGTCGAAGACGGTCACCGAGAATTGACATTAGCACTCCAGTCCGGTCCTGATCGAAAGTGACGCGACGATCCGTCCAGACCCCGGTCACGAATGGTGGCATCATCCTGTCACCGCCCCTTTGGAGTGGCGGCACTTGCGTTCATGGTATGGCAGCGCCATCCAGCAGACGAGGCCGTCGGCGCTCTCGCGGTGGAGCCTGCCGAAGTTGCTGGTGGTCGCTGGACCGTTCGCGTCGACGGCGGCGAAGAGGCGGTAGCGATGGGGAGCTTGTCGTCTCCTTTTCTTCGCCGCCGTCGCTGCCGCTCGGAGTGGCGGCACCGCACGCCGTGCTGGCAGGTCTTCGCTTAAACGACCCCTCTTTCTAATCATGCTTCTCGACTGGTTCGGCACAGCTTCTTCTGTCCCTAGGCCTCTCCACCCCGACGCGACCATCAAAATCGCACCGGCCCGCGCGACATTGAAACTCGCGGCCGACGGCGGCGGCGGAGAGGGTGTCCGCAGTCGTGGCGGCGGCGGCCGTCGTGACGATGGTGCCACTGCCGGTGGAGGACGGCGCGGCGGTAGCCATGGCCGTGGGTGCCAATGCCGGTGGCGGACGGCGCGGCGGTAGCCATGGCCGTCGGTGTCAATGCCGGTGGCGGACGGCGCGGCAGTAGCCAAGGCCGTGGCGGCCGTTGTGACGCTGATGCCAGTGGCGGTGCGGGGGGGGTGGCGGCAGCCGAGATGGTGGCGGCAGCCATGGCGGCGGCGGCCGTCCTGACATTTGTGACAATGGCGGTGCGGTAGGGGGTGCCGGTAGCCATGGCCGTGGCGGCCGTCGTGCCGCTCGTGCCAATGGGGTGCGGGGGGGGTGGCGGCAGCCGAGATGGCGGCGGCAGTCGTGGCGGCGGCGGCCGTCGTGACGTTTGTGCCAACAGCCGTGGCGGAGGGGTCGGCAGCAGCAATGGCGACGGCGGCGGCCGTCGTGACGTTTGTGGCAATGGCAACGGTCGTGGCGGCGGGGTCGGCATCAGCCATGGCGGCGGTAGCCGTCGTGACATTGGTGACAATGGAGGTGCCGGCCAAGGTGGCGGCGGCAGCCATGGTGACATTGGTGGCAATGGCGGTGGCGGCCGAGGTGGCGACGGCAGCCATGGTGGCGGCGGTGGATATGACGATCGTGGCAATGGCGGTGGCGGTGGTGTAGATTACGGCGGCAGCCGTGGTGGCGGCGGACGTCGTGACGTTGGTGACAATGGCGGTGGCGGCCGAGGTGGCGGCGGCAGCCATGGTGGCGGCGGTGTCTATGACGATCGTGGCCATGGCGGTGGTGGTGGTGGAGAGCGCGGCGGCAGCCGTGGTGGCGGCAGACGTCGTGACGTTGGTGACAACGGCTGTCACGGAGGGCACGGCGGCAGCCATGGCCGTGGAAGCCGTCGTGACGCTGGCGCCAATGGCGGTGGCGGGCCCACACAGCGAGGAGGGCGGTCCCGACCCAGATGACCGGGGCCCCCGCCCGTCCGCGTGGACTGGAACTCAACCGGCCGGCCTGGAGCGCGGCGGCGGCAGCGGCGGCGCGCCGGAACAAGACATCACCGCTGCGGCTCGGTCGCCGTGGCTCGTGCACGTCGAGCGGCGCGCGGCGGCGGAGGGTGGGGGTCCCCCCTGGGGGCCCCCCGCGTCCGCGTCCTCCCCACTGTCTCGGTCAACGGCGCTCCTATCACAGGGGGATGGCTTCCCTCTCTCTGACGCCCGCTTCCCCGACTCGCATGCGTCGGCGCGGAGCCGCACAGCCGCCTCCCGCCTCCGAGCGAACGGCGCGCGCCGTGCGCCGGCGCGGCGGCGCTGGCCCCCGCCGACACCTCAGAAGGTAATGCGGCGGCGGCCACGGCGGCGCGTCGACGGCGGCGCGCCCCCAGCGCCCGACGGTGGCACCCACCAGCGGCCGTTTCGTCGTCGAGGGACGTTCGGCGGGCGGCGAGCCCACCGCCACTCCCCCCGCCGCCGCCGCCGCCCTACACCACGACGGCGTGCACCGCGTCCGCAGCGAGGGCCCGGTCCGCAGCAGAGCCCGCTGGCCCCCCAGCGGCCCCGTCGGGCGGAGCGCAGGAGCACCGAATGGGCGTCGAACGAGGTCGAGGCACGGCTGCTGCGGCGGTGGCGGACTGGCACCGGGGGTGGCACCCCCCGCCACCGTCGCCACGCCGTGGCGGCGGCGGCGGCGACGGCGTGCCGCCGGCGCCGTGGCACGGCGGGCGGGGGGTGCCCTTTCCGCACCGTGGCCGCTGTCACCGGGCCACGGCGGCGGCGGCGCGTCGCCGAACG
>Ga0209831_1002096_pt1 | contig 17644 bp, 14 predicted proteins | sample Maine_Asex4_meta_FD_187451 | JGI IMG/M metagenome (GOLD analysis project Ga0209831, IMG submission 187451) | Marine algal microbial communities from Maine, USA - Maine_Asex4_metaG (SPAdes) (version 2) | ecosystem: Host-associated > Algae > Red algae > Unclassified | place: Maine, USA | collected...
ATCTCCGAGCCCGCCGTTCGTCAGGCGGCCCGACGGGGACGCATCCGGCTCGACACCGACCCGACCATCAAGCGCGCACACGACCGAATCGTCGATGGACTCGGACGCGCCGCCTGATCGCGTCACGTTCGTGCCTGTCCCCGATGTGACTCGTCGGGCGATCGCGTCACGTTCGTGCCTGTCCCCGATGTGACTGGAAGGCGAGGCGGAGGCGGTTGGCGGTGGCGTCGAGCGCTTCGGGGAGGGTCTGGGTGTTGGCGATTGCTGACATGAAGTTCGAGTCGCCGACCCACCGGGGCACCACGTGGACGTGGAGGTGTGTCGGGATCGAACCGCCGGCAGCGCGACCCAGGTTGACCCCGACGTTGACACCGTCGGGCTGGTACGTGGAACGCACCACGGCCACGGCGTCGCCGACCAGAGCCCACAGTTCCGTGACCTCGTCAGCGGTGAGATCGGCGAGGTCCGCGACTTCGCGGTAGGGCACGACGAGCAGGTGACCAGACGTGTACGGATAGATGTTGACGATTGCAAAGACGAGATCACCACGGTGCACGATGTGCGTCTCGTCGTCACTCGCACCCGATTCGAGGAGCTGGGAGAACACGCTTGCGCTCGTGTCGGACTCCGGCCGGCGCGACGGCGCATCAGTAACGTACGCCGACCGCCACCCCGACCAGATCCGTTCGAGCATCAGGCCTGCAGTGCAGCGGTCTCGGCGTCGGCGACCTCGGCTTCGAACCGAGCAATGAAGGCATCGAGGCCGACGTCACGCTCGACGTCAGGGGCACCTTCGGCCTGCATGTCGGTACGAATGTTGACGCCGACCGTGCGGGCTGCGACGTCGTCGTCACCGACGACCAAGACGTAGGGGATCTTGTCGATCTTGCCGGTCCGGATGCGCTTGCCGAGCCCATCGTCTGCTGCTGAGGTATCGACGCGGGCGCCTGCTGCCTTCAATGCGGCGACGACCTCGTTGGCGTACTCCTCGTGCGGCGTCGCAACCGGGAGCACGCGGACCTGAACCGGGGCGAGCCAGGTCGGAAAGTTGCCGGCGTAGTGCTCGATGAGCACACCGAAGAACCGCTCGATCGACCCCATGAGTGCACGGTGCAACATGATCGGGCGGTGCCGGTTGTTGTCAGCGCCCACGTACTCGAGGTCGAACCGTTCCGGCAGCTGGAAGTCCGCTTGGATCGTGGACAGCTGCCACGAACGGCCGATGGCATCACGAACGTCGATGTCGATCTTCGGACCGTAGAACGCTGCATCGCCTTCCTTGACGGCGTACTCGAGGCCATGCGAGTCGAGTGCTTCGCGTAGGGCGTCGGTCGCTGTGGCCCAGATCTCGTCGCTGCCGACTGACTTGTCGGGGTCACGCGTCGACAGGTTGAACGTGAAGTCCTCGAACCCGAACGCCCGCAAGACCGACAGCACAAAGTCGAGCAGCGACGCAATCTCGTCCGCCAGTTGTTCCTGCGTGCAATAGATGTGGCTGTCGTCCTGGGTGAATCCGCGGATCCGCATCAGCCCGTGCAGCGTGCCGGCGCGTTCGTAGCGGTAGACGGTCCCCAGCTCGAACAGGCGCAGCGGCAACTCGCGATAGCTGCGCTGCCGGCTGTCGAAGATCAGGCAGTGCATCGGGCAGTTCATCGGCTTCGGGTAATACGTGCCGTTGTCCATCTCCATCGGCGGGTACATGCCGTCGGCGTACCAGCTGAGGTGGCCGGAGGTCTCGAACAGCCCGGAGTCGGCGAGATGCGGCGAATAGACGAACTCGTAGCCACCGCTTTCGTGCCGCTGACGGCTGTAGTCCTCCATCAGCTTGCGGATGATTGCACCCTTGGGGTGCCAGACGGCGAGACCGCCACCGAGCTTGCTCGGGAAACTCAGCAGGTCCTGCTCGACGGCGAGCTTGCGGTGGTCACGCTTGAGCGCCTCGGCGAGTTGGTGGAGATGATCGGCGAGCGCTTGCTTGGACTCCCACGCCGTGCCGTAGACGCGCTGCAGCTGCGGCCCCTTTTCGTTCCCGCGCCAATACGAACCGGAAACACGCTGCAGCTTGAAGAAGGGCAGCTTGCCGGTGCTGGGCACGTGCGGACCGACACACATGTCGATGAAGTCATCGGTGTTGCGGTAGGCGCTGATCACGCCGTCGCCACTCACTTCGCCGGCGTCTTCGGAGTCCGCTTCTGCCGACTCGACGCGTTCGATGATCTCGACCTTGTACGGCTGATCGGCGAACACCTCCTTTGCCTCGGCCATCGAGTGCTCGGAACGCGTGAACGGCTGGTTCTGCTTGACGATTTCCTTCATCTGCTTCTCGATCACTGCGAGATCGTCGTCGGAGAAGGTCTGTCCGCCGGGCAGCTCGAAGTCGTAGTAGAACCCGTTCTCGATGGCCGGCCCGATCGTGAACTTCGCTCCCGGATACAGCTGCGTGACGGCCTGGGCGAGGACATGGGCCGTCGAGTGGCGCAGGACGTGTCGGCCCTCGTCGGTGTCGTTCGTGATGATCGACACCGTTTCGCCGCCGACGAGGGGCACGGTCAGGTCGCGGTCGTGCCCATCGATCGTCGCGGCAACCGCTGCCTTGCGCAGGCCGGAGCCGATGGAGGCTGCGAGATCGAGCGGAGTGGAGCCTGCGGGCAGCTCTCGGCTCGTACCGTCGGGAAGCGAAATCGTGATGGTGGACATGCGCTGCTCAGGATAGAAGCGACCATGCCGCCACCGGCGGACGGTTTCGGATCAGGAGTCAGCGCCCGCCATCTCACGAGCGGTCGCCCGGCGATCGATCGTGTGGCCGTTGGATGCGTGCGCAACGATCGGACCGGGACCGGCGCTCGTCGATGCAGTGATGTGCGCCACCCTCGCAGCGACATCGTTCTGTGAGCCGGAGCTGTCGCCGTGGTACCGATCGACGTACTGCTGGCCGGACAGCTCGCGGATCTCGAACATGACCTCGTCGATCATCGATCGCCACGCAAGATGTTCGCTGCCGCGATGCAGGTACCGCTCGGGCTTGATCGGTCGGCCGATCTTGATCTGGGCATGCCCGCGCAACTTCGGGGCCTTCGCTCCGGGTGGCTGGATTTTGCCGGTTCCGGTGATGCCGACCGGGTAGATCGGACAGCCGACAGCCATGGCCAGGCGGGCGGCGCCGGTGCGACCCCGACCGAGGTGGCCGCTGCGGCTCCGCGTTCCCTCGGGGAAGACACCGAACAGTTCGCCCTGTTTGAGGACGACTGCGGCAGCATCGAGAGCCGCCGTGCTCTTGTCTCCACCGGACCGGTCGACCGGGATCATTCCCATTGCCGGGAACAGGAACTTCGTCTTCCATGAGTCCATGTACTCGGCTTTGCCGATGAAGGAGATGTTGCGCGGCACGGTGAAGGTGAGCAATGCCGAGTCGATGAAGGAGATGTGATTCGGGCACAAGATGGCCGGCCCCTGGGTGGGGAGCCGATCGAATCCGCTGAGCTCGATGTCCCAGAGTCGCGAAACGACCGGGGCACCGATCTTGCGGACTCGCCGCTGGAACGTCCCCGCGTCGGGGCTGCCACTCATGAGCCGTACGTTAGATCGGCAACATCTCGGGCGAAAGGCTCGTCCGTGAACTCGAGATGAACGAGCGAGTCACACCAATTCGACGCCGAGCAGGGCGGCGGATTCGAGCACGCCTGTGCCCGCTGCTGCGGCAGCGTCGATCGCAGCAATCGCACCAGGTGTGTCGAGGTCGTCGTCGAGGCGGGCGCGCACGACGTCGAGGAGTTCGGGATTCGAGGTCGCATTCCCCAGCCAGGCTTCGAGGCGAGCGGCGTTGCGCGGCATCAGTTCGTCGTCCCACTCCCATTCGACCCGATAGTTGTGTTCGATGATCGCGAGACGGATCGAGCGCGGGTCGTAGGTTTCGCGTAGGGCGTCGACGAACACGAGGTTGCCGAGGCTCTTCGACATCTTCTGGCCGTCCATCGAGATCAGCGCCGTGTGCATCCAATGCTTGACGAACTGCTCGCCCGTCGCTGCTTCTGACTGGGCCCGCTCACATTCGTGGTGCGGGAAGATCAGGTCGGCGCCACCGCCGTGGAGGTCGATCGTGGTGCCGAGTTCGCGCAGCGCCAGTGCCGAGCACTCGATGTGCCAGCCCGGCCGACCGGCACCCCACATCGTGTCCCAGGACGGCTCATCGGGTGCCGACGGATGCCAGAGCACGAAGTCGAGCGGTGCGCGCTTGTTCGGGTCGTCGATCCTGCCACCGCGCTCCTTGGCGAATTCGAGCATCTCGTCCTGGCTGTACCCGCTCATCGAACCGAAGGAATCGAACTTCGAGACGTCGAAGTAGACCGAGCCGCCTGCTTCGTAGGCGTAGCCACGATCGAGGACCATGCCGATGAAGCCGCGGATGTCGGGGATGGCCGACGATGCTCGTGGGCTCGACGCCACGGGCAGGGCGTTCAGTGCGACCATGTCTCGTTCGAAACGCGCTTCCTCCGAGGCTGCGAGGTCCAGGTAGTGGATGCCCAACTCGCGAGCTTTGTCGAAGAGTGGGTCGTCGACATCGGTGACGTTGCGCACGCACTGCACGGTGTGACCGCGATCGAGGAGGCGACGTTGCAGGATGTCGTAGGCCACAAACGTGGCGGCGTGGCCGAGATGGGTGGCGTCGTACGGGGTGATGCCGCACGTGTACATGAGCACATTGTCGGCGGGTTCGAACGGGACGACTGCGCGTCGAGCGGTGTCGTACAAGCGCATGGGTTCGTTGATCTGTCCGGGTTCGTTCACGGTCACGATGCAACGTCCGCGATGGGTCTTTTCATTCCAGCCGGTCCGAGATCCATCGGGACAGGGTACGTCGGGCTACGTTGCGCACATGGGTTTGCTCGACGGAAAGAACATCGTGATCACCGGCGTCCTCACCGACGCATCGCTCGCCTTCGGGGTGGCGAAGATCGCCCAGGAGGAGGGCGCCAACATCGTGTTGACCGGTGCCGGCCGTGCGCTGCGTCTCACCCAGCGCACGGCGCGCAAGCTGGGTGACAATCCGGACGGCTCCGCGATCGAGGTCTTCGAACTCGACGTCACGGTGCCCGAGCACGGTGTTGCCGTGCGTGAGGCGCTCGCTGAGAAGTGGGGGCGCGTCGACGGCGTGCTGCACGCGGTCGGCTTCGCTCCGGAGTCCTGCCTCGGTGACGACTTCATGGATGCACCGTGGGACGACGTGGCTGTGGCGATGCACATCTCGACGTATTCGCTCAAAGCGCTCGCCGATGCGTTCGTTCCCCTCATGCAGGATGGTGGTTCGATCGTCGGCCTCGACTTCGACAACTCGGTCACGTGGCCGGCCTACAACTGGATGGGCGTCGCCAAGTCGGCGTTGCAATCCCTCTCGCGCTACCTCGCCAAGGAACTCGGCCCGCAGGGCATCCGCTGCAACCTCGTCGCCGCGGGCCCGATTCGCACGATGGCCGCCAAGTCGATTCCCGGCTTCTCGAAGTTCGAAGACGTGTGGGACGACCGCGCTCCCCTCGGCTGGGATGTCAATGACTCAGAACCCGTGGCCCGGACGGTCGCCGCGATGCTGTCGGACTGGTTCCCGAAGACCACCGGCGAAATCATCCACGTCGACGGCGGATTCCACTCCACCGGCGTGTGACCAACGGGTCGGCCGACGACTCAGCGCGAAAGTCAGGCAGAAGTCGACCAGAGAATCGAATGGGGAATCACGCGGCGTCAGCCCGGGTCGAAGACGTAGAGCAGATCGATGTAGGCGTCGAGGTTCGAGCCGGACACGAACTTGGACCGGACGCTCGCCCTGCTCTGGCGGCCCATTGCTGACCGGTAGAGCCAGTGCGGGGATGAACGGATGACGACGTCGGCATCGACCTCGCCGTCGTACGGGTCTCCCGTCGGCAGCATCACCAGAATCGGGTCGAGTCCGGCGCGCTCGATCGCACCCATCCAACGGCGCATCAAGCCACGGTGCATCGCCAGATGCGTGTCCGTGTGGAGGCCCCGCGGCCGATCGACGGCCTCACGGATGTCGTCGTCGTGGGTGGCAAGGTCGAGCAGCGCCGCCGGGAGCTCCATCGCATCTTTGTTCAGCAGTACTTCGAGTTGCGACGAAAACCGTTCCCACTCTCGAAGCACGACCGTGGTCGCCACGTCGGCACGCGAGCGGACGTGTCCTGCGGTCCAGGTATCGAGCGCGTCCACGCTCGAATCGGTAGGCACTGCACCGGTGACGTTGTCGGTCGCCACGCCGGCGAGGTGAGCCACCACATCGTGCACCGTCCAATCCGGACAGGCGGGCACCGGCGTCGCGAGCTGGTGTGCAGGAAGTGATCGAACGAGCTCACTGAGCTGTTCTCGCAGTTCGACATATGCGGCGCCGGCACTCATCGACGGCCAGACGCGCCTCTGCCGGCGATGGCCTGCAGGACCAGGAGCAGCAGGATCGCGCCGAGTGCTGCGACACCGATGCTGCGAATCGAGAACTCGTCCACGCCGCGACTGTCGATCGTCGACATCAGCGCGCCACCGATCACGGCACCGAGCACTCCGACGACCATCGTGTAGATGCACCCGCTGCGGTCGTCTTTGACGATCCACCGGGCGAGGCCGCCTGCGATCAACCCGACGACGATCCAACCAACGATGCTCATGCTGTCGACGCTAGCCAGCCTGGAGCAGAGAGTCTTCGAATGGGAACTCGGAGAGCACCTCGACGCCGGAGTCGGTGACCAGGATCTGCTGCTCCAGTTTCACGCCGTCGGGGCCGCCCTGGCGGCCGATGAAACTCTCGACGCACAACGTCATGCCGGGCAGGATGACGCCGTGGTAGCCGGCGTCGCCGAAGTCACCGCGATGGTAGAGGTACGGGTATTCGCCCGTCATGCCGTTCCCGTGCGCTGACAGGTAGTAACGGTGCGCGTGGAACTCGTCGGGGATGTCCCACGCGCGGTCCGCGTATTCCGCGAACGTGAGACCGGGCTCGAAGATGCCGATGTTGTGTTCGACCTGCTCGTGTGCGGTCCGATAGAGCAACCGCTGCTCGGCGGTCGGTTCGTCGGGGCCGGCGTGGAACGTACGAGAGAAGTCGGAGTAGTAGCCGTGGCACCCGACGACGTCGGTGTCGAGCGCGATGAGCGTGTTCGCCTCGATCACATGGCTGCTGGTCTCCTGGAACCACGGGTTGCTGCGTGAGCCAGAGTTGAGGAGGCGGGTTTCGCAGTAGTCACCGTTCTGGGCAATCACGGATTGGAACATGATCGACCACAGTTCGGTCTCAGTCATGCCCGGCTCGATTGCTTCGCGCAACTTGCCGACGGCCACTTCGGTGGCGCGCAGCGACGCCTTGATGCACTTGACTTCCTCCGCGGACTTGATCGACCGAGCCCGTTCGACGGCTTGCTGGGCATCGACGACGGTCAGACCGGCCGCGGCGAGCGCGATCGCGGAGCCCGCATTCATCCGCTCCAACCCGACGGTGGCGTGCGGACCGACGAGGTCACTGATCAGCCGCGCCATCGAGGTCGCCCAGGCCACTTCGCGGCTCGCGATGTCGGGTCCGGCTGCGCAGAAGCTCGCGGTCGTCGAGGGTCGGACTTCGTCGACGGTGTCGAAGCCGTCTGCGAGGTGTTCGCACCCGGTGAACTCGAACAGGATCGATCGGTCCTGGGTGAGCAGCAAGTAGCGCGACGCAGCGTTGCGACTGGAGAAGATCTGCATGTTGCGCGTGCCGGTCGCGTAGCGGATGTTGACCGCATCGGACAGGATTACAGCGTCGACTCCGTGAGCCTCCATTTCGTCACGGACACGACGCTGCCGATATCGACGGACTGCGGCGAGGTCGATCCCGATGCTTTCCGGAGCGGAGTCGAGAAGTTCGAGGTCACTCGGCGCGACTCGACGCCCGCTCCAGTCAACGATGCTCACAGCGCGAGTCTGTCAGACCCGCTCCACCACTCATTCGCGTTGCCCCTTCGTTCAGGTCGCCCCTCCCGACACCTCGATGTCGAATGCGGTGATGTACGACGCCTCGTCGGAGAGCAAGAAGTGGACGGCGCTGGCGACCTCGTCCAGCGAGCCATAGCGGCGCAGGGGAACGGCGTTGATCATCTGTTCCGCCACCTCTGTTGCGGAGTCGGAGAAGTACTGACTCGGAGTCTCGGCCTGCAACCGGACCTGGCGATCCCACATCTCACCGGGCCCGATGAAAGCCGGGCTGACGGAGTTGACCCGGATGGCGTGATGCGCGAGATCCTTCGCGGCGGTCTTGGTGAGCGCGATCACCGCAGCCTTGGACGCGCTGTACGCGGCCATGTTTGGTGCGCCACCGTGAGCCATCGACGCCGTGTTGACGATCGCCCCCGGACGCTCGGCTGCAATGAGCTTCTGCGCGAAGGCTTGCAGCACGTTGAAGACGCCGGTCACGTTGATGTCGAGCACGCGCCGGAAGTCCGTGACGTCGTAGTCGACGATGTTGCCGAAGTGGCCCTGATAGCCGGCGTTGTTGAAGAGCAAGTCGGCGGTGATGCCTTGGGCGGACAGCTCGTCGAATGCTTGGGTGGCGGCGCTCTGGTCGGTGACGTCGAAGGTGAGAGTCAACGGTGTGGCTGCCGAGTTGACCTGCGCGCACCGTTCGGCCGTCGTTTCGACGGCGTCGGTCAGGTCGGCGAGCACGACGCGGGCGCCGCCCGCTGCCAGGCGTACCGCTGCCGCGCCACCGATGTCGCCCGCAGCGCCGGTGATCAGGGCAGTTCGACCAGCGAAGGGTCGGGTTGCAGCGTTCACGTCGGCTGCGTCTGCTGTCATCTCACCGTGTCTAACACTCCCGCCCGCAGGGGTGGTTACCATCCGCTCCGATGGAGTACACGTCTGGTCAACTCCCCCGCCGTGAGGAACTCGTGGCGCTGTATGACGCAGTCGGCTGGGGCGCCTACACCGCGGATCCCGACGGCCTCGCACGAGGTGTCGGCAATTCCACATTCGTCGTGTCCGCACGCGAGAACGGAACTCTCGTCGGTCTCGTTCGAGTGCTGAGCGATGACGTGTCGATCGTCTACGTCCAAGACGTCCTGGTCAGTCCGGAACACCAGCGACGGGGTGTCGGACGAGAGCTTCTGCAGCGTTGCCTCGACCGATTCGCTCACGTCCGGCAGCGGATGCTGCTCACCGACGATGAGCCACATCAGCATCGGCTCTACGAGTCCCTCGGCTTTCACGACGTGTCCAAGATCGACGGTGCAGCGCTCCACGCGTTCGTGGACATCAAGGGTGTCGACCTCACGTCGTCGTAGCGGGACCGGAAACGATCACCCACGACGCCCGCTCTTGGGTGTTTGTCAGGCCGTCGGCTTGCTCCAGATCTCCTCGCCATTGCCGTCCGGCGCTCCGTTGCGTGCCAAACCGATCGCCGCCGGCACACCGTGCGAACGACGATGATCACGATGGACGTGAGCTTGAATCGAACATATGTTTGCTTTTCGATCCTCTGTTCGATACCATCAAGACATGAGCTTGGGAAGCGTCGCCGAACGGATCGAGTCCGTCGATGTCGCCGATTGTGGCGTCGCACAACTGACCGCGGCACTGCGCGACGTGCACCGTCTGAGCGGCTGGGTCTCGGTCAAGAAGGCCGAGATCACCCGTCGGCTCGCCGAGCTCGAAGCAGCTGGCCAGGGCCCACCCACCAACGACGTGCTGGCCCGGTCCGGTAGAAGTACCGCCCGCCAGGCAGCCAAGGACGAGCGTCGGGCCAAGGCGTATGGCGATGCCCCCGCACTCGGCAAGCAGCGTGCAGCCGGGCGTGTCTCCGACGAACACGCCGATGCTCTGGCCAACGCAGCGAGCCGGCTCGACGACGACCGACGCGACGCGCTGTTCGCACAGGATGAGGCATTGGCCGAGCACGCTGCGGCAACAACTCCCGACCAGTTCGCCCGCCACCTTCGCAAACTCACCGACGCGCTGCTGAGCGATGACGAGGCAACCGATCAGTCCGAAGCGCTGCGCGCCCGGGCCACCCTCAGCCACGGCCTGAACACCGGCACGGGGATGGGCTGGGTGCGCGCCGAACTCCACCCCGACGACTATCAGCGCTTCAAGCGCAAACTGCACGCCGAGACCGAGGCATTGCGTAAACATCCCGGCAACGCCGACAAGCGCGCCGACCACGTCGCTGCCGAGGCCTTGGTCGGCCTCGTCACCGGCGCCCGTGCGGCCGCTCGGCCGGTTGCCGACGTCATCGTGATGATCGACCTCGAAACACTGCGCTCCGGCACCCACACCAATTCGACGTGCGAGTACGTCGACGGCACGCCGATGCCGGTCAGCACCGCCCGGCGCCACGCCTGCACTGCCAGCGTCATACCGGTGGTCCTCGGCGGCGACGGTCAGCCACTCGACGTCGGGCGGGCCAAACGCCACGCCACTCCAGCACAACGTGCCGCACTCCGCTCGATGTACCGCACCTGCGCCATCGACGGTTGCGAGACCAGCTTCGACCGAACCGAAATCCACCATTTACTGGAGTGGGACCGACACCACGGGCCCACCGACCTCGAGAATCTGCTTCCGGTCTGTACGTATCACCATCATCGAGCGCACGAAGGACGATGGCGATTGCAACTCGACCCGAACACCCGAGAACTGAGGGTGTTCCTCCCGGACGGCACCCTGCACAGCCGCTGCCGTCCCGACCTGCTTGCCGACCCGTCTCTTGACCCACTTGCCGGCCCGCTGGCTGACCCGCCAGTCGACCCGCCAGTCGACCTGCTTGCCGGCCCGCTGGCTGACCCGCCGGGCGACTTACTGAACGGCCGGTACGACCACGCTGCCTGATTTCGCCACTGCCGTTACCCTGCCCGCCATGAACCGGCTCGCCGACGAAACATCGCCGTACCTCCGCCAACACCGGGACAACCCGGTCGACTGGTACGCCTGGGGCCCGGACGCCTTTGCCGCTGCCAAGGACCGCAACGTGCCGATCCTGCTGTCGGTGGGCTACTCGGCTTGCCACTGGTGCCATGTGATGGCCCACGAGTGCTTCGAGGACAACGAAGTCGCCGCCAAGATGAACGACCTGTTCGTCAATGTCAAGGTCGACCGCGAAGAACGCCCCGACGTCGATGCGCTGTACATGGAGGCCGTCCAGGCAATGACCGGTCGGGGCGGCTGGCCCATGACCGTGTTTCTCACCCCCGATCGCGAGCCGTTCTACGGTGGGACCTACTTCCCAAAGGACGGGTTCCTGAAGCTGCTCGATGCCATCAACGGCCCGGAAGGCATCTTCACCACCCGCACCGCCGACGTCGCCAAGAACGTCGACCAGTTGGTGAAGGCGATCTCGAAGAGCGCCGAACTCGAAGCCGGAACCGATCTGCCCGAGGTCGACCAACTGAACAACGCGGTCCAGGGTCTGGGTCAGGCCTTCGACCCGGAGTGGGGCGGATTCGGTCAGGCCCCGAAGTTCCCGTCGACGTTCAACCTCGAACTGATGTTGCGTGCGTACATGAGCAACGGCGCCGAAGCGGCCAAGAACATCATCTCCACGACGCTCGACGCCATGTGTTCCGGCGGCATGTACGACCACATCGGCGGCGGATTCGCCCGATACTCAACCGACCGCGAATGGCTCGTCCCTCACTTCGAGAAGATGCTGTCGGATCAGGCCCTGCTCTGCACGACCTACCTGCACGGGCTCATCGTGCTCGGCAACCAGCAGTGGCGTCAGGTTCTCGTCGAGACGATCGGCTACGTCCTGACCAGGCTCCAGCATCCCGACGGCGGCTTCTACTCGGCGGAGGACGCCGATTCTCTCGATCCTGAGGGCAACAGTGTCGAAGGCGCGTTCTACACCTGGACGCCCGACGAGGTGCGCGCCGCGATGCACGACGTCAAGCCGGCGATCGTCGATGCCACTCTCGAGTGGTACGGCATCACCGACGAAGGCAACTGGGCCGAGAACAGCCCGCGCAGCATCCCGAACCGGATGCAAGCACGCGGGGTACTGCAGCGCCCCAAGGAGATCGACTACGGCACGTTCCGCATGGCCCAGGCACGACAACAGCGGCCCCGCCCCGGCATCGACGACAAGGTCCTCACCGAGTGGAATGCAATGTTCCTCGCCACGCTCGCCGAAGCAGCAGCGGTGTTCAACAACGCCGAGTGGAAAGCAGCAGCGATCCGCAACGGAGAGTTCCTCCTGCGAGAACTGCGCGACGACCGCGGTCGCTGGCATCGCAGCTGGCACGCCGACGGCCAGCCCCAAGCCCGCCACGACGCGCTCGCCGGCGATCATGCTGCGCTGATCAACGCGTTCACGCGGCTTGCCGAGTGCACCGGCGAAGCCCGCTGGATCACCGCCGCGACCGAGACCGCCGACACGCTGCTCGACTTCTTCTGGGACCCCGTCCACGGCGGGGTGTACACCAATGCCGAAGACGCCGAACAGCTCATTGTCCGTCAGAAGGATCTGAAGGATTCCGCGATGCCGTCGGCCAACTCGACGGCAGCCATCGCGCTGTACCGGCTCGCCGGTCTCACCGGCGAGCAACGCTACGCCAACCACGCCGACCGCATCCTGCATCTGCTCAACGGCCAAGTCGACAAGGGCATCGGCCAATACTCCAATGCGCTCATCGCTGCGGACCTGCGCCGCCGGGGCCTCACCGAGGTCGTCATCGTGGGTGATCGCCCGGACATCTTGCGCATGGCCCAATCGATCTGGCGACCCGACACCGTCCTCGCGTGGGGTGAATCGTATGACTCACCGCTCTGGGAGGGCCGGGAAGACGGCAAGGTCTACGTGTGCCGCGACCACACTTGTCAAGCTCCGCAGGACACGGTCGAGGGCTTCTCCGAGATGCTCACCGGCAAGCGGCTGTCGTTGCCGGAGCCTGCCCCGACGCCCACCGCCTGACGTCACCAGCGGTTGCGATGGATGATCTGGTCAGGCGTGCGCCGAGGTCGGCTCGAGCTGCGACCCGATCCCGTGTCGCCCGCGCTTGACTCGTCCAGCGACTGGCCCAACGGGTGGCCCAGCGCAATGGCGCCGAGCAGTTCGAGATCATCGGGGATGCCGAGCTCGGTCCGCAAGGCGGCCTCGTTGTGGAAGACGCCGAAGAAGAGCGCCCCGAGGCCGGCGTTCTGCGCCGCGAGCAGCATCGTCATCACCGACATCGACGTGTCGATCGTCCAGTACGGGACCGGCCAAACGTCCGGGCCGTCCCCGAGCCCGGTACGGGCCTTGTCGGGCTCCGAGTACCGGTCCGTGTAGGCGCCCGCATCAGCGAGCGGGAACGCGAGCACCGGCGCATCGAGAAGGTTCGCCCAGCGAAACGACGCCCGCTTCGCGACAGGAAGCGAGATGTCCCAGAAACGCTGAGTCTGTTCGCCCTCGAGTACCACGAGGTGCCAGCCCTGTGTCTTGCCCGCGCTCGGTGCCCGCGACGCGAGATCGACGAGCGAATCGACAACTGCAGGATCGACCGGCGTCGGCGAGAACGCACGGGTCATGCGCCGGTTGCGCACCACCTCGACGAAATCGGCCATCGGGTCACCCTGCGCTCATCACCCGATCAGAGTTCAGCGCTTGCCGAGCTTCTGGAGATCTTCAGCCATGGTCCAGCCGTAGACGACCATTGCACCGCCCTTGGCGACCGGAACGTCGTCGAACATCGCAACGACGTCGGCATCGACCGTTTCGGGCTTGGCGGACTCGTAGTCGAGATACCCGTCCTGTCCGCCGGCGGTGCAGATGAACTTCTTGGCGTCGTACTTGCCGTCGATCGCGAACCGTTTGGCGAGGCGGCGACCCCAGGCCCGCTCTTCGCCCACTGCGTCGTTGCCCGGGCGGGGCGTGAGATCATCGAGATCTTTCAACGCCACGACCGAGTCGGCGTTCACGAAGCGGCAACCGACCACGACATCTTCGTCGGGGAACGCCATCAGTGCGCGATGGTAGGCCTCGCTCATCAGTCCACGCAGTACCTGGTCGCGCTTGGAGGACCGTTTGACGCTCATCAGGCCGATCAGCACACACGGGGTGCCACCAATGCGCTCGAGGGTTGCGAACGTGAAGCCGTGCAGCGTGTCACCGAACCGTGCAGTCGTGATGAGCACCCAATCTTCTTTGGCTTTGGAGAGCGCTCCGGCGCTGAACGCCTCTTCCATCGACGCCAATTCGTCGAGGTCGGTGTCTGTCAGCGCGGAGGCGTCGTTGGTCGAAACTTCAAGAGCCATCGTGACGATTCTACTCAGAGCAGCACCGCTTCGTGCCCGAAGGCCATGCGCAACTCCCCGACCGAGCGGTCGACGTCCACGCGAAACTCGTCTGCGAGCTTCAACACCTGTCCCATACCGATGTCGACCATCACCACCGAATCGCCCGGATGTTCCTTCAGAATTCGCTTCAGGCGTTGGATCTTGAGTTCATCGAGCGACGTCGACGGCATTCGCAAGCGAAGCGGCACAGCGGGTCCGTCATCGAGGCCGTGCAGGACGTTGACCGTCTGGCCGATCAGACCGAATCGGGACTCATCGCGCCGGTCGAGACGACCTTTCACCGACACGATGAGGTCGTCTTCGAGCTTGTGGCCCTGCTCGGCCAGTGTGCGCGGGAAGATCGTGACCTCGATTGATGCGTCGAGATCCTCGAGCAGAAAGACCGCCATCTGGTCGCCCTTCTTGGTGAACTTGCGCGCCAGATTCGTGATCACCCCGCCCACGGTCACGGGCGTCCCATCTTCCATGTTCGGCAGGTCGATCAGCGCATGCTCGACTTTGCGCTTGAGGGCGCTCTCGACGCCGAACAACGGGTGATCGGACACATACAGCCCGAGCATCTCCTTTTCGAATCGCAACTGCTCGCTCTTGTCGAAGTGCAGGTCCGGGATCGGCGTGCGCTCGTCGAAACCGCCCTGACCGTCGCCGCTCCCGCTGTCGCCCGCGCCGTCACCGTCCGAGTCGCCCCAGTCGCCGAACAGGCTCATCACACCCTTTTCACGTTCTCGCCGGAGCTTGACGGTCGTGTCGATGATGTGCTCGAACACGGTGAGCAGACCGCGTCGTGGATGGCCGAGAGCGTCGAATCCGCCTCCTTTGATCAAGGACTCGATCGTGCGCTTGTTCAGCACGGCCTCGGGCACCCGCTCGACGAAGTCGTAGAAGTCGGTGAACTGACCATTCTCGGTGCGTTCGGCGATCAACAACTCGACCAGCGCCTCACCGACGTTTCGGACGGCGGACAGCCCGAACGTGATCGCGCCGGGACTCCCCACGGGCAGGGTCACACCGGGCGGCAGTTCGTCGTTCGACAGTGCACCGAAGTTGATGAGCGACCGGTTGACGTCGGGCGTGAGCACCTTGATGCCCATGGATCGACAGTCGGCGAGATACGTCGCGGCCTTGTCCAGGTTGTTCTTGACGCTGGTGAGCAACGATGCGATGTACTCGACCGGGTAGTGGGCCTTCATGTAGGCGGTCTGGTAGGTGATCAGCCCGTAGCCGAAGGTGTGGCTCTTGTTGAAGGCGTAGTCGGCGAACTTTTCGATGATGTCGAACAGCATCGGGCCCATCTCGTCGCCGTAGCCCTGGGCGACGACGCCGTCCTCGAACGCCTGACGGGCCTGGGCCATGACCTCACGGGACTTCTTGCCCATCGCCTTGCGGAGGTTGTCGGCTTCGGCCAGGGAGTAGCCGGCGAACTTCTGCGCGACGCGCATCACGCTCTCCTGATAGATCATCAGGCCGTAGGTGTCCCCGAGCACTTCCTTGGCGTCCTCGTGGAAGTAGCTGACCTCCTGTCGACCGTTCATCCGGTCGGCGTAGTCGTAGTGCATGTTGACCGACATCGGCCCCGGGCGGTACAACGCGAGTACGGCGGCGATGTGCGGGAACGTTCGCGGCTCCATTGCCTTGAGCAGTTGCCGCATCGGCGGCGACTCGAGCTGGAAGATGCCGATCGTGTCGCCGCGTGACAGCAGGTCGTAGGTCTTGGTGTCGTCGAGGGCGGTCTGTTCGATGTCGAAGTCGGGGTCGTGGCGCTCCCGGATCATCGTCTCGGCATCGGAGATCACGTCGAGGTTCCGCAGCCCGAGGAAGTCCATCTTGAGCAGGCCGAGGGACTCGACGCCGTGCATCTCGTACTGGGTGACGACCGGTGCGTCTTCGGGGTCCTTGCCGGACTCCGGCTTGCGCTGGATCGGCACGTAGTCGGTGACCGGGTCCTTGGTGATCACCACGGCAGCGGCATGGATGCCATCGGAGCGCTTCAGCCCCTCCAGGCCCTTGGCGACGTCGACGACCTTCTTGATGTCCGGGTCCGTGTCGTACATCGCCCGCAGGTCCGCAGCAGCCTGGTAGCCGTCGGCGTACTTGGGGTGCTGTTCGAAGCAGTACTTGAGTGGGGTGTCACGCCCCATCACCAGCGGCGGCATCGCCTTGGCGATCTTGTCGCCGACGCCGTAGGGGTAGCCGAGCACCCGTGCTGCGTCACGCGCCGCGTTGCGAGCTTTGATCGAACCGAACGTGACGATCTGGGCAACGTGGTCGCGTCCGTAGCGTTCGGCCGAATACCGGATCATCTCGTCGCGGTATCTCGTCTCGAAGTCCATGTCGATGTCGGGCATCGAGATACGGCTCGGGTTGAGGAATCGTTCGAACAGCAGGTCGTACTCGATCGGGTCGAGGTCGGTGATCCAGAGGCAGTACGCCACCGCACAGCCGGCAGCCGAACCACGACCGGGCCCGACGCGGATCCCGTTGTCGCGGGCGTACTTGATGAGGTCCCACGTGATCAGGAAGTACGACGCGAACCCCATGTCGTTGATGACCTTGAGCTCGTAGGCGAGGCGCTCCCGGGCGACGACGGGGACGGTGTCGCCCCAGCGCTTCTTCGCTCCCTCCATCGTGAGATGCGTGAGGTAGTCGGCGTCGCTGTCGAAGCCCTCGGGCAACGGGAAATTCGGCAGCAGCGGCTTGCCGAATTCGATCTCCACGTTTGCACGCTCGGCGATCCACAGGCTGTTGTCGCACGCACCGGGAACCTCGCGGAACAGGTACCTCATCTCGGCGGCGGACTTCAGGTAGTGGTCGGTGCCGGAGAACTTGAACCGCTTCGTGTCCGACATCAACGACCCGGTCTGCACGCAGAGCAGCGCGTCGTGGCTCTCGTGATCGTCTTGGTGGACGTAGTGGCTGTCGTTGGTCGCGAGCAACGGCGCCTTGATCTTCCTCGCTATCTCCATCAGCTTCGGGTTGGTCTGGTGCTGCTCAGGAATGCCGTGATCCTGCAGTTCGATGAAGAAATTGTCGCGCCCGAAGATGTCCTGGAAGCGCGCCGCGTGTTCCAGCGCCTGCTGATCGCGACCCTGCATCAGTGCCTGCAGCACATGGCCCCCGAGGCATGCGCTCGTGGCGATGAGGCCCTCCGAGTGCTGTTCGAGCAGTTCGAAGTCCATCCGGGGCTTGTAGTAGTAGCCCTCCATGAAGGCTTTCGAGGAGAGCTGGATGAGGTTCTTGTAGCCCTGGTTGTTCTCCGCGAGCAGGATGAGGTGGTAGTAGAGCTTCTTGCCGCCCTCGGTCTCACCGCCGGAGTCGTCGACACGTCCGCGCCGGGTGGGGCGCTCGGAGCGGTGGT